>Ga0210025_1000835_pt1 | contig 37017 bp, 33 predicted proteins | sample CryGeyme20150102_FD_183989 | JGI IMG/M metagenome (GOLD analysis project Ga0210025, IMG submission 183989) | Groundwater microbial communities from Crystal Geyser aquifers in Utah, USA - Crystal Geyser metaG 2015-0102 (SPAdes) (version 2) | ecosystem: Environmental > Aquatic > Deep subsurface >... | reverse complement strand
GCCGATATACCAGGTAATTGACAAAGGTCAGAACGACAGTCGCGCCGACCTGGGCAAACCATAGCATCAAGCCGGCCATCAGAAAGGCATTCAAAAGCAGGATATTAACGACCCATTGGGCGCCCAAAGCGATCATGAATCGGATCAGGGTTACCGGCACACTGTCTGCGGGTGAAAAGACCTTCGTATAAGACAGAAAAAAGCGCGTGACTGCGCCGGCCAGAAAACCGATCCCGCTGGCGGCCACTGCTGCCATTCCTCCACGAATTAGCAACCACATCAGGGAATAGTGGGCGGCCACAGTCAACACGCCGGTCAGTACATGCAGCACGAATTCACGAACCCACTCGGCTCGGGTGACCGAGTAGATCAGGCGGTGATAACGCCTGAGGCTCATTTGGGCGTTGCCAGTTTGCGACTCAGGCGGCACGGCTAAACAGGCTATGTCGGTATAAACCGATGCGCGCCAAAAAACCGAAGACCGAGACCCTAATCACGCCGATGCCATATCTCATCGAACGTGGAAAATTGATGGAACTCGCCTCGGGGAAATATTTGGTGGGTACTGAAATCTCGCCCACCTTGCATTTGTTGATGAGGGCTTGTGCCAGCAACTCATTATCGAAAACAAAATCATCGGAATTCGACTGCCATGGAATCGACAAGAGCGCCTCTCTGGAATAGGCGCGAAACCCGCTGTGGAACTCAGACAACTTGGCCCCCAGCAGCAGGTTCTCGAAGGCGGTCAACAGCCGATTGGCCATGTACTTCCATAGCGGCATCCCCCCTTTCAACGCCCCCCCTCCGAGAATGCGCGAGCCGATGACCATGTCATACACGCCCGATGCAATCATCCCGGCCATTGCTGTCACCAGACGCGGATCATACTGATAATCTGGATGCAGCATTACGACAATATCCGCGTTTCGTTCCAAAGCCGCGTTGTAGCAGGTTTTCTGGTTGCCGCCGTAACCCCGATTCGACTCATGCAATATGGTCGGTATCCCCAGTAGGCGCGCGGTGGCCACAGTCTCGTCGTCGCTGGCGTCATCCACCAGCAACACCGCATCGACAACATCGTGAGGAATGGCCTCCCAGGTAGCTGTCAATGTTTTCGCGGCTCGGTAGGCCGGCATGACCACAAGGATGTATTTGTTATTGAGCATGAGCCAAGTCGGGATTTCGTAGCGAAAACGCGACGATTTTATCGTCCTCATAAACCGGGGCGCCAAATTTGTTCCTCAACAATGGCAAACATTGGCCTACATCGGCGCCCATCCAGACACGTTCGTTGTTATGGACGACGAGATAAGGCTTCTGAAATACCACCATCCCGACGTGTTTTGTCCTGAGTTCCATATCGTCACCCAGGTGAACGGCATTGCGTAAGACAAATCGGACATCGTCCGGCGCTTCGCCATCGCGGCGAGTCAAGCAGAAGCCCGTCAAGAAGCCGGGAATGACACGCTGTTTTCCCAGTTTTTCCCAGCGAGGCGCATCCCATTTCGGGCTGAAATATTGATAGGGCGCCACCGCAATAAGAACGCTCTCCGGTGGCAGCCGGCTGAGCGTCTCCCACCACGGCGACAACGGAATCCGCTCACGCATCGTTTCCCGTACACCGCCCGGTTTTTTTCTGTAGTCGACCTGAAACACAGAATGCAGGCTGTAACTGTCGGGTTTTCGCATAGTTTTCAGGAGCGGTGTCTGAAGCAGCAAAAAAACGAAGGGCAGCAAAACGACCGGCACGGCGATCAACCTACCCATGCGAAATTCAACGTATTGGGCCATCCTGGCCATACCCAGGGCGACAGCCAGCAACAACACGACCACCGCCGGAAGCAGATAGCGGCCAAAGGTAAGAGGGTTGTGAACCCAGGCCGGCCTTGATATCAATACCGCCATATAAGTGAGCAGCAGGCCAAGCAGAACCCCGCGTATAAGCTGCCCTTCTCGCCATAACGACGAAACCCCGAATAGCGCAAAAAGAATGCACACCGTCACGGCAGGTAGCGACGGCGTCCCAAGCCAGGTATGCAACACCCCTAGATAGGTATCCCAGTTCGGCATGTCACTGCCTGATTTATTCAGCAGCGCATTGGGATCGGACACCATGGGCGGCAGGATCAGCAATGCCATCAACAAGGTCGTCGGCACGGCCAGCCAGAGCAACCGTCGGACCCTAGCCACGCGCGCCCCGCGTTCCGCCGCCAGAGTCTGCCAACCGGCCAGAATAAATGGGACAGTCACAAAAGGCAGGCTCAACAGGTGCAGCCAGACGGCCAGTGATGCGCATAGACCATACAGCGCCCCCCAGCGCCAGCCGGCAGGATCGGTCGCCCAAAAGCGCCAGAATGCGTAATGCGCCAGATAGCTCAGAAACAACGTAATTGCGTATGGACGGGCTTCGCGGCTGTAATTTATCAACAATGGCGAAATTGCCAGCAACAGTGCAAATGCGGCTGCGACTCGCCAGCCGAAACGAGGCAAGGCCCAGAGCGGGAACAGGATCAAGATGGCCAGTCCGGATGCCAACATCGGCCAACGCATACCGAATTCACTGAGCCCGAACCAGTGCGCCTCAAGCCAATACAGGCCAGCCAGAGGGATGCTGTAGTCGGCCGTCCCGAACGAACGCATGAATTGGCTGGGCGAGTTGGCAATCAACTGATGCAGCGCATGCCACTCGTCGTCCGTCACGACCTGATATGAAAATTGGTCCAGGCGCAGCCAGGCGCCCAGCAGCGCGATGCCAAAAATACCGAGATATGGCCAAATAGCCGTTGATCTGGATGGGCTGGAAGTCCCGACTGGACGGCTGACGAACGCACTCATGGCGTAGCTGGAAAGGTTCCCGGACGTGCGCCATACGCGACAAAATGGCGCTCCATAATTTCAGCTTCCGCTGGTTTGTTCAGTCTGAACCTCAGGTATGCAGGATCATAGATCAGGTCCTGCGGCACCAGATAGGCGAACAGATAGAAGGCCAGACGAGACAGTTGCTCAGCCTCATCTGTCGCCTCAACCACGAACCGGTATGAACAGTCGCCCAACACCTTGACTGGGATTTGCGACAAAACCGCCTCCAGACCGACGCTGGAATTAACGGTCAAGATACGTTTGCATTGGCGGATGAAGGCGATACTGTCCGCAGAGGCATCCACCCGATAGCTATTTTCCTTCAACCCAAACAGGCTGCCGGGGTGAGCGCGAACCAGCGCCTTATCCTCGGGATACCGCAACAGCACATGCGCCAGAAGGGCTTGGTTATCGAAACCATGTCCAAACGCTACCAGGTTGGAATCGTCCTCCACCTGGAGCGCGACGCCCAAGTCATATTGGTTCGACCGCTCAGGCATGGAGTCGCCTGTGTAAAAAAAATCCCACAGCGCAGCGCGGGACCAATCACCAATATCAAACCCGGATTGTTGATACCTGGCCTCCGCCTCGGTATTACCGTTAACGCCCGAAAAATCCAGGTAGGCCGTCGGCCGATACGACGGCCAACGTAGCGGCCCCATTTCCAGATGCATGACCGGAATGCCGCGCGCCGCCGCAACTTCATTGAGCGAAGGGCAATTGCACCAGGTCAGGATGGCCTCGACTTCATCCGTCTCGCTCTCCGAAAAGACCCTTTCGAATGCCTCTTCCAAAAAGTGAATCCGCTCCGTCAACAAGCGTCTGAAAGCGGCTATGGGGTTATCGCCAGCTTCCGACATCAGCAGAGTGAACAATTCATCTGCAAGAAACCGGTACCGATGCCCGGACACAGCCGTAGGCGCGGGGATACGGAACCCAAGCCTAGCTTGCGATTGCGCCTTCATCTCCCATCGGCCCTGCCTTTTCCAGTGTTCCGGTTCGGTCAGGTAATCCTTGCCCAAGATAAAGAGTATTTCCTCATCAATCGAGCTGAGCAGGCGGTAATAGACCCAAAGATAAGGGGCCCGGTAACCCCGAAATGGGAATGGCAGAAGAAAGGCCGCAATCACCGTCCTTCCCCTGCCGAGACAAATACCTGGATAGGGGCATGAACCACGCCCACCTGGGTTCGGGGAGACCAGAAGCGCAGTTTAGCTATCGGCCGTCGCTGATCCAACTCTTCACGCCGATCACCGGCAAAACAGGCCAAACCGCAATGGACCAGGTATTCACCCGAACTGATCGGCAATCGAACCTGGTATTCCACCACGCACTCGCCAGGAGAAATATCCAGCGGATGCCCGGCGCCAAGATTGTTATCGCCCCAAATATCAGCGCCCTGCTGCTTGGACAACGAAACACCCAATACCACATTGGCAATGTGTTCCGACGCCGCAATATAGAAACGGAAAACGATTCCCTCGCCAGTCTTTACCACGGGTTGATCGTCAAAGAGAGTGCCGTCCGCCTTTAGAATCTCGAGACTTCTGATAATTGCACGGCCCGAACCGAACCGGTGCTCGCCCAATTCCACATTGCTTACCCGCAACTGGACAGCCTTCAATTCCGCCATGCTTGAAGGCGCATCGAGGCGCCCGGTGCCTGCTGAAGATAACTGTGGAGCGCGAGAAGGCAGCATCCCCTTTTCATAGGTCAAGACAGCCGAAAGCACGTCTGTCGTATCTTGCACAACGCGGCCGGCGTCGAGAACGATACAGCGGTCCGCATACTCAAGCACGCTGCCCGTCGAATGGGTCACGATCAAAATCGTGGTTCCCTTGTCGCGCAGCGCCTCCATCCGCTTGAAGCACTTGTACTGGAATCCAATATCGCCGACCGAGAGCGCCTCGTCGACAATCAATATTTCCGGGTCGATGCAGGCCTGCACGGCAAAAGCCAGCCGGACATACATTCCGCTCGAATACGTCTTTACCGGTTGATCGATGAAATCGCCAATATCGGCAAAGGCGGCGATCTCGGCGAACCGCAGGTCTATTTCGGCGGTACACAAGCCCAAGATAGTGCCATTCAGGTAAACATTCTCCCGACCGGTAAACTCGGGGTTGAAACCGGAACCCAGTTCCAGAAGCGCGGCGATACGCCCCCGTGTCTCGACCTGGCCGGAAGTCGAGCTTAACGTGCCGCTGATAATCTGCAATAGCGTCGACTTCCCCGCGCCATTGCGTCCAATGATGCCAACGACTTCGCCCCGGCGCACGGTGAAACTCACCTCCCGAAGGGCCCAAAATTCTCTATGGTATTGCCGAGGTTGATCGCTCGCTAAAAACCGCAGCTTGGGCATCAGGAACTGTTTAAGCCGATCGCCCGGCTTTTCATACACCGGGAAAACCTTGGCCAACGCCTTGACCTGGATGACGAAATTCGTGGTCGCCGGGGCTGTATCACTAGGCTTAAGCATCATGGCGCGACTTTAACACCGAAGGATCGACCGCTTCAGCAACTACGTCGGGTTTATGGAATGACATTGATTTGAAACGGACCAAGCCCAGCCTGGTGGCGCGCCCACATTTGCATGTATGCATTTTCGATATGCTTGGTGAAGAGTGCGGTATCGAAAAGCGGCGACACCATGCGGTTTTCTGCAAGCTTATATTTTATAGCCGCTAACAACACGGGATTGAGTGCCAGTTCCAAGGCTCGCTGTTCATATTCCGAGTGAGAATTGGTAATCAGTTCAGGCACATCGAGTGTCCTCAACAGGCTGGCCGCCACACGGCCGGCGAAGGTACTCCCCTGACAAGTCAAAACGGGCAGGCCCGCCCACAATGCATCGCTGGCCGTGGTATGTGCGTTGTAATAAAAGGTATCCAGAAACAAGTCCGCCAATCCATGTCTTGCCAGATGATCCGAGACATCGTCCATACGCCTTGCAAACACCAACCGATCCGGCGATACGCCGCGCAATTCAGCTTGCCGTGATAGATTTTGTATGGCCACGGGATTCCCCATGCCTACCGATAGCCAGAGCACGCTACCCTCCACCCTTTCAAGTAGGCGCATCCAAATATCGAATATATCCACAGTTATTTTATAGTGATTATTGAAGCAGCAGAATACAAATGCGTCATCAGGCAGACCATAATATTCACGTGAATAAATATTACTTGATATTTTCCTTGTGGCATCGGCAACCAAATAGCTATTCGGTAAATAAGCGACCTTTTCTGTGTATGCCTCTACATGATCCATGGGGATAACAGTAGCATCCGCTATTATGTAATCATAGTAGTCGGCTCCCATAGTACCAGGGTAGCCAAGATAATTTACCTGTATAGGAGCAGAGCGCAATGAGAAAATTCCGGTACGTGCATCCTGCGTATGCCCATTTAGATCGACTGCAATATTAATTTCCATATCCCGAGCCAGAGATGCAATCTCTCCTTCCGAGCTATCCTTGACATCATAAAAATGGTCAAATGCACTTTCTAACCTCTGGCGGTAACGATCCGTTGATGACGGCCCGAATGAAAAGGCATATATCTCAAATTTGCTACGATCATGATATTCTATAAGCTGTGATATCAGATGAGACACGGGATGATCGCGAAAGTCCGAGGAAAAATAACCAACCCGAATCCGTTCATGCCCATATTCTGAACTACCTAATAGTATGGGTTTCCTGGCCGGGTATCTGTCCTTGATGAATATTTGAGCGCATTTTTTTTGAATTTCTGGCGAAGCAGGTACTGTCAGCATATTAAATGGGATCGAGGTTTTTGCTGAATCTTCAACCCCCTTCGTTATTCTATCGGCTATGGCATACAGGCCATCCCAACTACACAAACGAAGCTTGGTGGCCAGCCAATCGCCCAGGATATAGGGTGAATCCGGTTGTAGCTCAATCGCCCGGTCATAGTAGACAAGTGCTTCATCAAGGCGCTTTAATTTTTTCAGCGCCTCGGCACACGCCCTATAGGCATCGGCCAGGCCAGGTTCATATTGAATAGCTAATTCATAGTCATCCATAGCATTTGCATAGCGCATCAATTTTGCCAGCGCCAATCCACGGTTCAGGTGAGCCTCACCATGCATAGGCACCAGGCTGATTGCGTGGTCATAACTCACCAATGCCGCCTCATACTGCCTCAATTCCGCCTGCGCGACCCCCTTATTTATATAGGCATCAGCAAAATTAGGATTTAATGTAATGGCACTATCATAGTTAGCAATGGCTTCGATATTCTGGCCAAGTTCAAACTGAACTAGTCCTCGATTGTAATAGCCAAGCGCATACTTGGGGCCGCACTCAATAGCCGCATTTAGGCTGTCCAATGCCTTGTCCAAACGGCCCATTTTTCGATATGCCATGCCAAGATTACTGTAGGCTGACGGCATGCCAGATTTACACACCAACGCCCTTTCTAGTAAATCAACCGCCTCGGCATATCTACCCTGCTGCGCACAACATATACCGCATAGGTGCAGCGCATCGAAGCTGTTCGGCTCGACCGAAAGGATGGTTCGATAGAGCGCCTCTGCATCTGCCTGCTTACCGGCTTGATGCAGTCCAATGGCCCGTTTGATTAAGTCATTGACCATGTTTAATTCTTGTCAGCGTTGATGCAGGAGCCGAGTCGATCTGACAACTGTACAAGATCATAGCGCTCACCATTTTCACGCGCGATTTTCAAATAGTCATCCAGGTTTCCATAAAATATCCTGTTTCTATTAGCTGCGATCGATTCCAGCAGATACGAATTTATTCCGGGTCCGAAGTGGTCCATATCCTTGTAATTGGCAATATCATCAAGGAATGCCTCGTTCTCGAAACCATAGATATGTATATTATTCAATTCCATGGACTCCTCAACCAAATATCGAACGACGCCTAAATGCACCTCTGCATCGCTAATCCTGTCTTGGTACCAGATTGAAAATTTTGCCCTTGAATAGGGAGGAAAGACAAGGTAGAAATCGGTACCCGGATATTGCCTGGCCAACGATAATAAATTATCGTCGATATAGTATGTTGCCGCTGCAAGTTTTGCCTTAATCTCTTCCTTATTTGGTCTTTCAATTGCATTCTTTGTTATGGCATATGCAGCGTCACTGATTTTTTTATAGACATCCTGTATCTGATAATTATTCTTGTTCTCACACCACTTACTTAAGCCACCGAATCGCCTTGAATACTCTGGATCGTTCATCCATGAATTCGGCCTATCCAGTGAAACTACTCGCCCTACACAGTCCTCACTATGTGACCAGGTTACAAGACAGCGTAGAAAATGCTCATTAAGATATACTCTGACGTCATTTAGTGGGTTTTTATCATATAAAAAATCAAAGCTTTCAAGCGGAAATACTCTGTATCCCTTCTTTTGATTCAAGTAGATAAAATCCATTGAATATATTATATTTTTGACATGCCTGTGGCTTAGCATGTAATTCAGCATCAGCGATCGCTCATAGAAATCCCCTGCCGAGATCGACAGATTAACAAAGCGCCCGCCCAATAACCTTCCTGCCTCATCGGCTGATGTATTTTCGAATACGCTGCTGCCGAGTATTACCGAGTCGAATCTAGCCCGCTTAATGACCCCCAATGTCTGAAGTCGCATATTGTCATGTACCGTCGATGGTCGTCCCCAGGCGGCATGAAAAACTTGTAATGGGTCATACGCAAATAACGCGGTTATCAGCGCAACACCAGGCACCAAAGCTGCAAGCAGGAAAACTAAAACAATTTTTTTATAATTTTTATGCATTTAGAAATTGAAATAGATAAATTCGCTGTAGCTTGTCGAAAACATATACAACCCGGACAGCGAGGCCATCAGCCCTATCATAGTGGCCCAGCCATAACCCAAGCGCTTCCACGAGCCTTCCATCTGCCACATTTCGGTTGAGTTCTTCTGGGTCAGAACCATAGTCAAGGCGAATAAAATGGCCAGGGGCAACAAGCCATTCCCGTTTATGCCCTCCAACCACGGGCCGAATCCAACGCCCTCGGCCTTTAAATATCCGAATGTTTCCATCATGCGGCTGGGTAATATTAGGCCATTCATGCCCAGCATCCCCATGAATACCTTGGTTACATCTTGCATGTCCTTGGCGCGAAACACGACCCAGGTGGCATTGATAAAGCAGAATGTCAGTAGCCACCCAGCGATAGCATTCAACCTTAGGCCCAGGGTCTGCCATAGCCGGTGAACCACCATCGCCACCCCGTGCATCGCCCCCCATAGAACAAACAACCACGTTGGGCCATGCCATAGCCCGCCCAGGACAAAGGTAATGGCGAGGTTGACATAGGTTCGCAACTCGCCCGCTCTGTTGCCGCCCAACGGGATATATAGATAATCGCGCAGGAATCGGCTGAGCGTAATGTGCCACTTATGCCAGAATTCCCTGATATTTGTAGATTTATATGGCGAATTGAAATTGGCCGGCAGTCGAATATTAAACAGCAATGCCGCGCCGATTGCCATATCGGTATAACCGCTAAAGTCGAAGTAAATCTGAAAGGTATATGAAAGGCTGGTAAACCAGGCCTCAAAGAAATTCAGGCTCTGCGACTGATCGAATCCCGCACTCGCCCAGCGGGCGAATGTATCGGCCAACAGCACCTTTTTCGAACAGCCGATACCAAACAAAAACAGCCCCAACGCCATGTTTTTATGCTGTTTTGTCAAATTCCTGAGCGAGCCGAACTGGGGCATGATCTCCTTATGATGAATGATCGGGCCGGCGATGAGATGCGGAAAAAACGTTACAAACAAGGCATAGTTCAGAAGGTCATATTCCTTCACTTCACCGCGATAGCTATCCACCAGATAGGCAATCTGGGTAAACGTAAAAAAGCTGATCGCCAGCGGCAATGTAACATTGAGCAAATCAGGGGCATTGCCCAACAGGTGATCGATATTCGTCAGCAAAAAACCAGAATATTTGTAGTAGCCGAGAAGCGCCAGATTCAAAACAAGGCCAAGCAATAGCCAGCCCTTACGCTGAGGTCGATGTTGATCGGGAAGGACGGAAAGACGGCTTAGAGTGCTGCCAATGGCATAATTAAAAAATATTGAGAAAACCAGCAAAGGCAAATAGTGCCAATTCCACCAGCCATAAAAGAAGAGGCTGGCAAGTACCAACCAGGTCTTACCGGCAATTATTCGATGCCTGCCCAGCAACCAAAAGTACACCAGGAAGGTCACCGGCAGGAATAGCAGAATGAATTCAGTGGAATTAAACAGCATCTAGTTGCAACTACATCCAGTTGATCCTAACGATCATGGCACGGCACGCACGGTCGTTCGCCCGGCGCATCTTCATGGCGGGCATGGCCCGCCCTATTCAAACCCTGCGTGATTATCGTACAAAAACAAAGGGCATCCGAGTGTTATCCTGGATGCCCACTTGCCGAGCCACGATGGAATCAATCCTTACGTAATGCCTCCAGTGTGGCATCGTCGATTTCCACTGGCTTGTTTCCAGCGAATTGCTTCATGAAATCCTTACGCCTGATTTGCATCAGATCGCTGCGCACCTTGGCGATGGCTTGCGCCTTGACCTCGTCAAACGGCGCGACTGCGGTCTCTCTATGCGCCAGCAGCTTGATGATATGGAACCCGAATTGGCTCTTGACAAGACCGCTGACCTCTCCCGGTTTCATGGCGTATGCCGCCTGCTCGAAGGGCGCCACCAAACGACCTTTTTCTTGCCAACCGGGCAGTTCTCCGCCATTACTCGCAGAACCTATATCCTCCGAGTTTTCTTTGGCCAGGGCCGTGAAATCGCCGCCGGCCCGGATTTCGGACAGAATCTTCTCCGCCTTGGCCTTTACCTGGTCAGTTGATTTCTCATCACCATCGGCTGGCGTCTTGAACAGGATATGAGCGACCCGTATCGCTTCGGGCTGTTTATAGGCCGCCTTGTTCACTTCATAATCGTCCCTTGCCAAGGACTCCAGATTCGGCAACGCGGCCTCGATCCTGGCTATTTCGGTCTTGACATAGGCACGGACCAGAATGTCACGTTTGGCTTTTTCAATCTGGGCCTTGACCTCGGCCAGATCGGCTGTGCCCGCCGCCTGGGCGGCGGCCAATAAACGGCCGTCTTCCAGGTAGTTTTTGACAAAGAGCGCCATCTGCTGCTTGCTCATCCCTGAACGCACACCGGGTGGCGCCGATTGCAGCTCGATCTTCAGTTCGTCTAATGTAGCTGCACTGCGGCCATCTGAAATGGCCAGGGCATCGGCATGGGCCCACATACCCATGGTCAGCCCCCCCGCCAACAGAGCAAACAGGGCTTGCCTGATATATCCAGTCATCGTTTGTCCCATAAAAAAACGGCGGACTATTAGCATCCGCCGTTTATCTTATTAGCGATTAATACTTAAAATCATTAGTTTCTTCTGTCAACGCAAATGTACAATCTTGACCTGAACAAGTGTCATCAATCCGAATATTCAAATAATACAACTTGCCTGGGCTGACCGGGCAACCGTACTTTCCAGTTTGGACATTTTGCGTTTTCTTTCCAAACATCCAGTTTCTGCAAAGTTCTGGTGTGTTTTCATATGATGCCGTTGGGTCGGTTGTCAACCACATCGAAAATGCATGTGGTGTATTCAAGCCATTACGAGCACTTAAGCCAAAGTTACCACCATTTAGGCTTAAAGTATCTCTACTCGGAAAACGTATACTCAACACATTTCCTTGCGCCATCGTGATGGTGGAGTTTCCCGATGTTTGACTCCATTGAAGTGCGCAGGATGACGACGAAATTTCCGCAGTCACTGAATTCACACAACCGGGTATGTAATCCACATTACCCACACCGCCGGTATTCATCTGGTCCACGACAAACAGGTTCGTCGTACCGGCAGGAAGCCACAGGCCTGTACCATAACCCGGATCATTAGCCGCTCCGGGTGTCGTTGGCGGTGTCGTTGGCGGTGTCGTTGGCGGTGTCGTTGGCGGTGTCGTTGGTGGTGTCGTTGGCGGTGTCGTTGACGGTATCGGTACCCCGCCGGTGACATAGCCACTACAATTAACGGTCGCGTTTCCGGCCGCATCAAAGGCGATGGTGGAGAATGTCGCACAGCTATAGCTGGTCGCGCTATCCGACATCGACACACTCGCCGCGTTAGCGCCTGCCGCCGGAACGATCAAGACCGCCGAGTACAACATCGACTGCAAAAGGTGATTGTATTTCAAGGCAGTTCCCCAAAAAAATTAACAGTTAAGATTATAAATCCGTGAGTGTGACCCCGCTACCTTCATTTGGTTCCTGTAACCGGCAGCATGGACCAGCGGCCGCTTTGCCGTTCTGAATGGCTCGCTGAGTTTAGGTTTCGCGGCTAAAGCCGCTCCTACGATTTCGCTTCCGACTCGTCCGGCTCAGTTCACCCTGCACCATCGCGGCGGGCATGGCCCGACCTTGCAGATGGTTTCATTATTGTCATTCCGGGTTCGACCCGGAATCCGGTATTGGGGGAACCTAAAAAATTCGTCATTCCTGTGCAGGCTGGAATCCAGTTTGTTGATTTGACTGGTATCCCGCTCAAGGTGGCTCACGTTTGGGCGTTTTACAAACCGTGGATAAAAAAAGGCCTGCTATAAGCAGGCCCTTGATTTCCCGGCGCTAACCGGGAACTAATATTTTACTGAACTGGAAATCAATGAACGCCACTAGCGGTGGTGTGCATTTCGCTGGAGCCGTAGTTCGTGGCGGCCGAGCCGGTATCACGAACGATGGCGGCGAAGCCGATGACTGGCAGACCGGTAACCGTCGTTTTATCAGTTGAGAGGTTGCCGGTGTTGGTCAGGCTCAGGTTCACCCAGCCAGAGGTACCGACAGACGTGGTGTCGATGGCCTTGTGGTTGACACCGGCGCCGAACACGCTGGCGCCATTGAAGTCGATTAAGTTGGCTTCGTAGCACAGGCTGTCGCTACCGGGCGTGTACGGCGAGAAGTGGGTTCCCGAGGTCGCAGTCGCTTCATTACGGTCGTACCAAGCCAAGGTGACCTGATCGCAAGACGTACCCGTGAATAGATTCGCGAACGGCGCCTTAACAACAGCGGTTTCAAGCTTGTCCGTATAGAAGTGCTTGGTCGGGGCCGTTACAACCCAAGTGGTGGCCGCACCGGAACCGCTGGCATATTCGTTGATCACGTTATCGGCGGACAACAACACGCTTACTACATCTTCGGAAGCCGCAGCCACTACAGATATACTGGCACCGTTACTGATAAGCAAGCCCGGATTGCCGAAAGCGCCATCTCCATCTCTTAGGCTAGGTGAATTATCTGAAGGCGGGAAGATAATCTTCTTGTTTGGCGCAAAGTTTTCAATCGCAGTCGGTTCAGCATCAACAGCGGTACCGTTGGCCACGTTAATGTAGGTGACATGGCCCTTCAGTATATTCGAAGGCGGCACAAAGTTAAGGGTATTCGCTGCAATGCCGGCAACGGTACCAACTGCGGTGTCGACCTTAGCGCAATCACGGGGCACACCGGCCACGTGCTTGGCGTTGTACTCGATCACGTTAGCCGGGTTATCAGGATCCATGGTGCTCACGCCCATCAGGATCACTTCGAAGTAGCCATCCTGGGTGCGGGCCAGCGTCGCGTCCGCGCCGTCGGTCTTGGCGCCCGAGAAGTTGGCGTTGGTCATGTCGACCTGATAACCGCCGGTACCCGTGGAGGTCCACGACGGCTTGTCCGGTGAGGTGCAGGAATTATCGAACGTGCGGATGGTTGCGCCAACACCCGTGCTGGTCACGCCACCGTTCCATACGTCGTACGGGGACAGGATGACGTTAAAGTCACGCGTTTCACGGCTGTTCAGGGCTTCGCGGAAGCGAATCTTGAAAATGGCCGTTGCGTTGGTTGTGTTCACCACCGAGAAGAAGGTGTCGAAACCATTCTTGACGGTGTAGTAGGGCGACAACAGAACCTGACCCACATTGTTTTGGGAGACGTTCATCGCTTGAGCAGGCGTCGAAACCATCGCGCCGCCCGCAACCGCGGAGGCAACAGCGAAAGTCACAAGCTTCATACGTGCATTTAGCAGCTTCATAATTAAAACTCCTTGCAAGGTCAACAAAAAAAGAACCACCTAAGTTTAAGCCAGGCGCCTGGCTCGACACATCAACAGCAGATCAGGCATAGGCCCATCGTGTCTACTGATTCGTGTACCACCATTCCCCATTCTTGAAAAGCCACTTCTCGGTGAGAACTCTATTGGTCTCGATCTCTTTGCCCCTTACGCCAGGCAGATCGACACGATACGTAACCTCCACCGAAACAGAAGCTACCGTAGGGGAATCATAACTAATGTCATTGGCATGCGCCACTCGCCAATCCACAACACGCCCGTACTTTCCCTTAAATTGTTGCAGGGTTACAACAGCACGGTAATCGGGCGACGTATAAGAATAAGCCTTCTCGATGTCACCCTTGATCAAACCAACCCAACGTGCCTCGGCACGCTGCTTGATAACGGGTCGCTGGGCGTTTCGCCACGTATCGCTGTCCTCTGGTTTCATGGTCGCGCAGGCCGCCAGCAAAAGCAGCGCCACGACCACTGTAAAACCGGAATGCAACAAACGAAATTGACTATGCCCAAACAAAACCCGCTCTCCTTTTGATTTAGACATCCGCCAAGCTAGGCCGCCGTGGCAGATCAAAACACCCGCGCACCTTACCAGCCCGGCCACAAGCGGTCAATCCGTTTTGGCACACGCACTATCTTCTGCGTTGCACCCGCCATCACATAACCTGCCGATACCTGTCATAGAGCGCCAGTACCTTGGGCACATAGGCGCGCGTCTCGCGATAGGGTGGCACATGGCCGCCGTGCTTCGCCACCGCGTTTTCGCCGGCATTGTAGGCGGCCACCGCCAGTTCCAGGTTATTGTTGAACCGGTCGAGCAAATCCCGCAGGTAGTGGACGCCGCCATGAATGTTTTGCTCGGGATCGAAGACATCGCCGACACCATAGCGTTTCGCGGTTTGGGGCATCAACTGCATAAGGCCCCGCGCGCCCGCGCGCGATACCGCAGCCGGGTTGTAACCCGACTCGGCCGTTATCACCGCATGAACCAAGGCCTTGTCGACGCTGAATTTCTCGGCCGCCGCTTCGATTTGAGGGGCGTAACGCGCCACGCTGGCGACCACCGGCTCGGCATGTGCGCGATTGTCGACGCCTTCGTCCTTGAGGACGGCGATGATAAGCTGGTAACCGTCCAGGTCCGTCTGATTGGTATAGTGCTTGATGCCCTGGGCATCGACATTGGCATAGACGTCGGCAACCGCTGGCCCTTCGAGGGCCAGACCAAACGCGATGGTCGCAATGATGGTACGCAGTGTAGTCATGAGCTTTGTGACCCTAAATATCTGATAACTATCCAATAATTTTCATTTTACAGCAGCCAACGTGCTTACCCCTACCCCATCTCGCAGTTATACGGTTGAGCAGGCCTACCAGCAGGCGGTTTCGTTGTATCGGAACGGCCACTACTCGCCCGCCCTGGCGCTGTCGGAGCAGATCATCGCTGCCATAGCCCCGACAGCTTCCGTGTTTAATCTGGCCGCCGTGTGCGCACGGGCGCTTTCTGCCTTAGACAAGGCCGAGCATTACTGCCGAGCCGCCATAGCGGCCCAGCCCGATCACGTCAACGCTTATAACAATCTCGGGCTGGTGTTGATGGATTTGCAGCGTTATGAAGAGGCTGAACAAGTCCTCATGCAGGCTGCCAAAATCCAGCCCGATCAGGCTGAGTCGCTGATCAATCTGGGCAATCTATATCGCGCCAGCCAGCGCCGGAATGAGGCCGAGCAGGCCTACCGGCAAGGCTTGGCCATACAGCCGGAACAGGTTGACGCCCTTTACAACCTGGGCCTGATGATGCTGGAAGACGGCCGCCTTGACGAGGCCGAGGCGGCCTTCCGCCAGGCCCTGGCGAACCAGCCAGATCAGGCTGATGGCCATTTCAACCTTGGCAATGTCCTGATGGAATCGAGGCGATTCGCCGAGGCGGAAATTTCGTATCGCCAGGCCATCCGTTTATCCCCAAATCATGCCGATGCTCATTTCTGCCTGGGTATCCTGCTTATGGAGTGCCGGCAGATGAGCCAGGCTTGGGCTAGTTTGCAGCATTGCTTGCATCTCCAGCCGGATCACGCCAATGCGCTCAATGCCTTGGGCAACCTGTTAAAACATGCAGGGCGACTGGACGAGGGGGAAAAGGCCTATCGGCGCGCCCTGGAAATTCATCCCGATTCCGCCAACATCCATAGCAATCTGGGTAACCTGTTGATGGAATCCAAGCGCCTCCCGGAGGCGGAAGCGGAGTTCCGCCAAGCCGTCGCGCTTGAGCCAAGCTATGGCTACGCCCTTGGGCAGGCGGCAAGCTGCGCCCGCCAACGACTTGCCTGGCCCAATGCTGCATCGGACGAGGCGCAGATTCTTGCCAGCCTTGAGCAAGGTCTATCCGGCATCCCCACCCGCATCGTCATGTCCTTGCCTTCGGCCAGCGCGCAACACCTATTGCAGGCGGCCTTGCTCGCATCAGAGGACAAATTGCGGCCATTCTTGGACGTATTGCCCCTCTATGACCCGGCCCGTCATCGCCCCAGCGAACGGCTGCGGATCGGCTATCTTTCGGCGGACTTTCGGGAACATGCGGTGATGCATTTATTGGGCGGCGTCCTGGAAGCGCATGATCGCGAACGATTCAAGATTCATGCTTATTCGATGGGCGCGAATACCCAGGACCCGCATCGACAACGCGTCGAACAGAGCGTCGAGGTCTTTCGCGATGTCCGGACGATGTCCGACTCGGATGCCGCAAAGCTGATTGCCGAGGACGGCATCGACATCCTGGTCGATCTCACCGGAAGCACGAAGGATTCGCGCATTGGCATCACCGCTTCTCGCCCCGCGCCGGTTATCGTCAACTGGCTGGGCTTTCCTGGCACGCTGGGCCACGCCAGGCTGGCCGACTATGTCATTGGGGACCCCATTGCAACGCCAGCCGATCAAGCTGAATTCTTCAGCGAAACGCTAGCGCAGATGCCTCATTGTTGCCTTCCTAATGACCGCAAACGCCCTATCGGCCGCACCCCAACCCGCGATGAGGAGGGGCTGCCTACCAACGCCGTGGTTTTTTCAAGCTTCAACCAGAGTTTCAAACTCATACCGGAAACCTTTGATGTCTGGTGCCATTTGCTGCGCGACATACCGGGCAGCGTTCTCTGGCTGGCGACCCTCCCACCGCCCGCCGTTGACAACCTGATAAGGGGGGCTGCGGCACGCGGCGTCGGCCCTGGCCGGATTATCTTTGCCGCCAAAAAGCCAGACATCGCCGACCATCTCGGTCGCCTGAGTTTGGCCGATCTGGCCCTGGATACCTTTCCGTATACCTCTCACTCGACGGGATGCGACGCGCTCTGGGTCGGTGTTCCGCTGATTACCAAAATCGGCAGCACCTTCCCCAGCCGAATTGCCGCCAGCCTGCTCCACGCTGTCGATCTGCCGGAATTGGTCACCGAGACCTGGGAGGCGTATTTCAACCTTGCTTATACGTTGGCAACCGAGCCGGAAAGGCTGAAGGCTATCCGGGAAAAATTGGCGCGTAACCGACTGTCGACAGCCTTATTCGATACCGTGCAATTCACCCAAGACCTTGAATCCCTATATCGAAAAATGTGGCAACAGGATCGGCGAGGGATACGCGCGCCGATCCTTGCGTAGGGACAAAATTTTCGTTTCGTCGTACCTTACTTGATCGGAACCTGAGGGTTCCGCGCCGCCTTTCCATCGTGCTTAATTGGAACTGGGCCGGTGTCGGTCGGCGGCTCGGCCTCGTCCTGCACCGGTAAGATCGAATCAGGCTGGAGATTGACCTTGAACCTCGGTGGGTTGAGGGTCTTTAGCATATCTTCGAGGTGGTTGATTCTACGCCGATACTCATCCGTAACCTCGGCGGCCTGATTCACGGTCTTCAACACGCGCGGCGTAATCAGGATAATCAACTCTGTGCGGTTATCGGTGTCATCCAACGTCCCGAACAGCCCGCCTATTAAAGGAAGCTTGGAAAGGAGCGGCAGACCGTTGGTGGCATGAGCGCTTTTATCGCTTATCAAGCCGGCCATGACCAGGGTTTCACCTGTCTGAACCGTAACGGTGCTTTGAGCAGTCCGCTTTGATATAGTCGGCGAATCAATGCCCGACGAAGTTGTCTTCGCCGCATTGCTTACCTCCTGATTGATATCCATGGTGACCAACCCGCCTGCATTGACATGGGGAGTCACATTCAATAGAACCCCCGTGTTCAGGTATTGCACACTACTAATCACCCCTGTCGTCGATGTGGTTGTGCTTTGCGTCGAGGTGATGGTCGGCACCTGATCGCCAACTTGTATGGAGGCCTTTTGATTGTCCGCCACCGTTATGTGTGGCGATGAGACAATCTTCAACTTCGAGTCCGTGGCCAAGGCATTCAGCACCGCTTTCAACTTCCCGGTACTACTCGTCCATGTGTAAGAAAAGGGCAACGCTGACGCAATGCCAAAATTATTCATCTGACTGCTGATGTTTGGGCCATTGGTCAGTGCCCAGTCGAGACCATATTTCAACTCGCCTGAGAGGGTAACTTCAGCGATGGTCACCTCGATCAATACTTGCCGGGGCGCCACGTCCAACTTGCGCAGCGCGGATTCGATAGCTTGGTAATCGCCCGCCGAGGCCAAAATAAGCAGGGCATTGTTGTCTTTGTCGGCAATCACACGGACGTTTTCAGCCAACGACAGGCCATCACCCGAGGTCGCCGGCTTGCCCTGGGTTTCCTGTATGGCCGGTTTGCCTGGCTGCGAGAGTTTGACCTCGGTCGCCGCCAGCCCTGGGGCCAAGGTGGGTGCCGGGGTCTTTTGCGCGGGTTTCTTGCCAAAGGCGTCGTTTAGCAGACCCGCCAGCAGTTCGGCTTTACCGTTCTGCACCTGGTACACATATAGGCGCTGGCCGTTGCCACCCACCCCGGAGCGGTCCAGCCGTTCGATCCAGGTCCGCGCTTCATCTAGGTATTTGGCCTGGGGCGTCACCACCAATAGCGCGTTCAAGCGCTCAATCGGCACAATGCGCAGCGCACCGGCAAGCGGCCCCACGTTCTTGTCGCCGAAAACCTTCTCCAGGTCGCCGACTGCCGTCTTGACATCTACATTCTGTAACGGGAATAGCCCGACCGACATGCCCGCGATCCAGTCCACGTCGAACATGTCGACCGTTTCGATCAGGTGGCGTAGCTCGGGTTCCGAACCGGACAGGATGAGTAGGTTGCGCATCGGATCTATCCGGATGTCACCGGGATCGACAGCCAATGGCTGCAATATTTTGGCCATATCGGCCGCACCGATGTACTTCAAGGACACGACCTGGATGCTGTAGCCGCCTTGCAGCGCCTTCCCGACTTGACCAAGCTGGGGCGTCAGATTGCCCTTGCCGGCCATGTTCGACGGCACAACCTGATAAGTGCCATCGTCCTGTTTCAGCAGCACCGCGCCATTCATCCTCAGCACGGTTTCCAGCGTCGGCAACACGGCGGCCTTGGGGATCGGCCGCTTGGTATGGAGCGTAATGGTCCCGCCCACACGGGGGTCCATGATGTAGCTTTGTTGCAGGATATCGGACAGGATGGTCTTGACCACTTCCCGCAGGTCAGCGCCCTCAAAACTCAAGGTTAGGTCGCCACCTTGTTGCTGGACGGCAATCGGTTTCGCGGCCTGCACCACAACGCCCGTTCCTGGATATAGCTTGTACTTGTCGTCCTTATCCGCATCGGTCGCTTGGGTGTATAACCGTGACGAAAATTGATGTGGCTGGGCAGCCGTTAACCCCTCGTCTGCCGCGTTACGATGCTGCGAAGCTGCGCATCCCGTGAGCAAGAACGCCAAAACTCCCAACATGGCGACAGGTCGAGTCTTTGTAGTAATCAGGTTTGATGGTTTCATGGCTTATCTTTTTTCACGCAAGGGAAGCGGTTCATTTCTAAAAACATTGCGTATCAAAGGAGGGGGCGGATAAGCAGCCCTATCAGGGGGGATATTCGGTAGACCTCCGCCGACAACTCTTTGGGGTTGAACAGGTACCCCTCCCTTGGGACTGGGCTGTATCTTCATGAGCAGCATTTCACTATCGTCGTATTGAGTGAGTGTCGCCCGTTCGGGTTCCACATCTTTCAGCAGAATTCCGTTGATTGTCTGACCTTTCTCGATCTTTCTGGTCACGCCGTTCGAAATATCACGCAGCATAACGTAGCTACTGGAAGGCAGAATCATCACCCCCATCAACTGGAACTGCCCTTTCTTCATGGTCGGCTTGGGCGGTGGCGGCGGCGGCGGTGGCGGCGGGATCGGCGGGGCGGGGCGACGGGTCGGGACGAACAGGGGCCGCTCCAGGGTCTGGGGATATTGTTTGTCCATGGCCGGCAGGTTGTACTCGGTCAGCAGCTCCAGCTTGACTTCATCCGGCGCCAGGACCTTGGCGACCGGCGGCGCCTTATGGATATGCCGGCCCCAGCCGGTCTCCTGGCCGATGACCACGCACAGGACCATATTGACGATGGCCCAGGCGGCGACGGAAAGGTGCCTAATGTCTAGGCGCGACATCGCTCTTTATCACTTGGGCATAGCCATATAGATCGAACTGCGACATAACATCAGGTTCGACGCCGGGTGTGGGTCTGAAATTCGGCCGCACGGTGGACTGTATGCTCAGGTTATCGATGAATAAATAGGGTTGGGTCATCTCTAACGAGTACAAGGTGTTCTGCAAGCCGGCCAATTTGCCGCGCAGCCGCAGGTTAAGCGCAATTCGCCGGTAACCGTCTTCATTCTTGGGCGCCGCGATCTGCATGCTTTCAAGCTGAAGGGCATTGGCCTCCACCAGGGTTTGAACGATTTGCTGGATGTCGGCCGCCGCCAGCGCCGAGGCGCTGGATTTGAGGAAGAATTTCCGGGCATCCCGGCCGTTCACCTCGGCGATCGCCTTTTGCACGCTTTGCTTGGCGGCGGCTATCCGCTGGTAGCGCGCGATTTCGTCAAGGCGCGTCTCGATGGCCTCGTCATAATGCCGGGCGGCTAGGCGATAGGGGAACACGACCGCCGCCGCCACGGCCGCAAGGACCAGGAGCGATAGCGTTATCGCCGCCAGTCGTTTCTCAAGCGCGGTCAAGGGTCGCATCAACGTTGTCCGCCGGTTTTTCGGGTCGTCGCCGGCTGCTTCGGCGTCTGCATTTGTTGGCCCAAGGCCTCGGCGGCGCTGGTCTCTTTGATCTTGGCGCTCAACTGGAAGCGTTCAAGATTATTGTTGCGGTCTTTGACGACCGGGGAGTTGAATGCCGCGTCCTGAATCAACGAAGACCCCTCCATCAGCCGAATCAGTTTGGTCGAGGAGTTCGTTTCGCCATTGAGGACGACCTCATTGGCCTTGACCTCAAGGCTGCTGAGCCAGGTATCGTCCGGCAGCAGACGGGTCACTTCTTCAACCAGCGCGACCTTGGCCGGCCGTTTGAATTTTCGTTCAAGCAGATACTGATATTCGGCGCTGGCCTTGGCCAGGCTGTGTTGCAAGTCATCCACCGCCTGAGCCTGCTGTTTCATGTTGGCGGCCTCGCCATTGAGCGCGATGACCGCTGCCCGTTTTTGCCACAGCGGAATAGCCAGGGTGGCGCCGAGCAAGGCAATGGTGATAAGCGCCATGCCGGCATACCGCCATTTCGTCGCCAGGGTGGTCCGCGCGCGGGCCTCCGGCGGCAGCAAGTTGGCATAGCGCGGCTCGCCAGCCAGTTCATCCGTTGGCGCCACGACCTGACACGGGTGGCCCCACTTCGCCAGCATTGCCAGTTCGCGATCGATCTGGCGCCGGTCCGAAACAATCAGTTCGACTTGTATCTGCCCTGCCTTTGGCCGAATCGCGCGCACCCGGTAATCGAAATAGGCTTGATCGGCATTAAAAGGGGTTTGTCGATTGAGTTCAAAGGCCAGCGCCGGGCGGAGGTTTTCTTTTACCGCCAGAGGCAGCTCGATCGTTTTGCGCAGGATGCGTTCGGACGGGATGCTCAGGCCCAGCGCAGGGCGACGCGATTTGCCATATAGGGCTTTAAATGCCAGCTTATTGGAGTCCTCGTCCCGAGCAGACAAGGCAACCTTACCCGCATCGGCCAGTTGGCCGCCACGAGCCACTCTGAGCACGATGCCGTCGGCCTCGAATTCCGCCCATAAATACTTGCCCGCAGCCCTGGGGTAGGGCAACAACGCGGCAGGGATAAGGGACGCCAACTCGTCGCGCCACCAGCGAAAAAAACGACCGACGCCGGCAAAGCTGGCACCTGATCGGTTGTTTTGACTGCGGTAGGGTATGGTGCTGGCTGCCATGATGATCGCTTAAACCGGTTAGGGCCGCGCCTCCCTCCAATCAAGAAAGTCGAATGGCCGCTTCGTATCGCCAGTCAGCCTGACGACCGCCTCCCGGACAAAAAAACTGCCATCCGGCAGGACGGCCTCGGAGCGCAGATTATATACCATGCTGGTCGCCCCTCCGGTAAACCCCGCTGCCGCCGGGAACGGCGTCGGCACCTGTCCCGCCGCCAATTCGTCCTGGCGAACGGCTAGATAGGCATCGACCTCTTCGGCCTTTACATTGGGCAGCGCCAATAACACCTGGCGCACGGCGACGCTGGCGTCGATCCCGGTCGATTTTGTATAGACCGTCAAGGCGCCTGAGACGTGGGCAAAAAGATCGGGGGTCATCCCCAGCACCGATTTCAATTCGTCCACGGTCCGAAAATTCTGGTTGGCGGGCACCTGCTTGAGCCCGGCCGCCTGGTACTGGTCGCGCTCCGCGCCCGACAGGCGAGGCAGGTCGTCGGCATCGCGCCAATCCTCGATCGCATCGACCATGGCTTGCGCCTCACCGGCATCGAGCCCAACCGAGGTAAATAAACTGAGCAACAGATTCTCCGAGGCATAGTTCAAGTCGATAAAGGCGCTTTCGTTGACGATCTTTACCACCACCTTGCCAGCGCCCAGTTCAAAGGCGTTTTGTTGTCCCTGGGCCTTCCACCGCGCCCCATCCGTGGCCGGCTTGAGCAATTCATACAGGGCCCGGTGGACCCCGGCATCGGCCAGCGCCGCCGCCTGCGCACGGGAAACCTGGCTACCGGTCGACTGGACATGGGTCCGCACGCTGTAGGCAAAACTGCTGACGATGATGGTCAGCAATACCGTCACCCACAGAACGACCACCAGGGCGATGCCGCGCTCGCGCCGATCAGGGCCCGATAAAATCAGACTACTGGATATCCGCCTGCGCGGGTACGACGGTTTTTTCAAGGTATCCCCAAGTGCAATCGTCATTGGCCGACGCAATGCTTGTAGAAGCTGTCCCAGCGACAGCCGGCGTTTTCATTCAACCTGACCGCCACCATCAGGTCGGGCCATTGCTGGCTACCGCTCGGCGTCAAGCGCAACCGAATCAACTGCGGCAGCCGGGTGTCGCTGTGCCATTCGTCGTGCCAGGCCGGGTCGTCGTCCTGGTTCTCGGCGCCGAAGTAGGCGAACTCGATCTTCTCCACGCCCTTGACCAGGTGCGCCTGGTCGGTGGCGTCGAACTCGCCCGAGAAGTCGAAGGCGTGCGCCTTGGGGTCCGGCGCTTGCCAGCGTAGCCGCAGCGCCTGGCCGGGGTCATCCTTCGCCCCCTCCAGCGCGATCAACTGGATGCCGCCCGCGCCCAGCCGCGCCGGTATGGGGCCGGCAAAGTGGAGGGCATCGGCCGCGCCGGAAAAGGCCAAGGTCTTCTTGCCGTCATCCTGGGTCCATTGCAGCGGATACGTTTGCGCCAACAGGCGACGCAAAAAATCGCTGACGATCACCTGGCGGGAGGTGGCCTCCACCCGCTGATTGCCGGCGTCCCAACTACGGATGCCCAAGCGCAGGCCGCCATAAAGCAGCACCAGGATGAAGCCCAGCAGGGTGATGCCGATAATCATCTCCAGGAGCGTGAAACCGCGCTGTTTCATGGCTTAGGGGCCGCTCGCAGCGTAGTCAGATGCAAACCGGGGGCGTTGGTTCCCTCGGCCCCCCAGTTCACGTCCAGGGCGATCTGGTACAGGATGAGCGGGTTGGACAGGTCGTCGAGCACGGCGTTGGCATCGACATAACGGCTGACCAGGGCGTGCCAGCGATAGCCCTGGCCGTCCTCGCCAGCGAGTTCGCCTTCGGTCAGCGGTGTCTCGACGCCCAGCGAGTCAAGCACCGATTCGGCCACCAGGACGGCATGGGCATGGTGGTCGACGGTGCCGATATTGTTCAGCGCGCCGGAAAAAATCCGCATGATGACGCCCATGGCCAGGGCCAGGATGACGAAGGCCACCAAGATTTCCAATAGGGAAAAACCCCGCTCGCGGCGCGCCATGGTCAATCGAGGATGGTCACACTGCCGGTCAGCCAGTCGACGTCGACGCGAAATTTGACGCCGCCATTGGCGATGCCGATCGCCCCGCCGGTGGAGCTGCCGTCCGGGAAGAAGCGGATGGCGGCGACCTTTTCCTCCACCGCCTCGGCCTTGGCGGTGTAGACGCTGAGCGCGGCGGTCTTGGGCAGGGCATAGTCACGGGAATCGCCGGTGACCTGGAAACGGTGTTGTTCGACATCGACGGTCAGGGTCGCGTCGCGATGGCTGGCCACGGCATGGCCGCGTGCCTTGCGCAGCCCCGCCGCCAGTTGCCGGGCCGCCGCCCGTAGTTCGGTGGTGCTGCCGCTGGTCGAGATCAGGGGCGGCACCAAGGCATACATCAGGCCCATGAGGGCCATCACCACCAGGATTTCCAGCAGCGTGAAGCCGTGTTGCCGACTCACCAGTTCACCAGGTCCTTGTTCTCGCCGTCGCCGCCTTCGCGGTTATCGGCGCCGAAGCTATACAGGTCGAAGGCGCCATGCTGGCCCGGCGAGTCATAGTGATAATCGTTGCCCCAGGGGTCCTTGGGCACCTCTTTTTTCTTCAGGTAGGGGCCATGCCACTTGTCCGCCCCGGACGGGGCCTGAACCATGGCCAGCAATCCGTCCTGGGTGGATGGGTAATTGCCCACCTCCAGCTTGTAGAGGTCCAGGGCCTGCTCGAATTCACTGATCTGCAACTTGGCGCTGTCCGACTTCGCGCCGCCCAGATAGCCGATGATCTTGGGCCCGGCCAGGGCCGCCAATAGGCCCAGGATGACCAGCACCACCAACAACTCGATCAGGGTGAAGCCCCGGCTCGATGCCGCCCGTATAGGTTTTACGTTCAAATTCATTGCGCTACTCCATATAGAAAAATTCGGTTACTGGGTCAGGTCGTTGACGCTGAGGATCGCAACCAGGATCGACATGATGATGCTGCCGATGACCAGGCCCAGGCCCAGGATCAAGACCGGCTCCATCAACGCCAACATCCGTTTGACGGTCCGTTGCACCTCGCGGTCGAAGACGTCGGCCACCTGAAACAGCATCTCCTGCAAGCGGCCGGTCTCCTCGCCGACCATCACCATATGCACGGCCAGGCCGGGAAACACGCCGGTTTCCAGCAGCGGCCGGCCCAGCCCCTTGCCTTCGCGCAACTGGGCGACGACCCCATCCAGGCGCTCGGCCATGAAGCTGTTGGTCAAGGTCTCCCGGACAATGGACAGCGCCGACAACAGGCTGACGCCATTGGCCAGCAGGGTGCCCAGGGTGCGGGAAAAACGCGCCACCTCGATCCGGGCCAGCAGATCGCCGATCAGCGGCAGGCCGAGAAAACGCTCGTCCCAACGGTAACGGCTGGCCGGGTTGGCCATCTGCCGGCCCATCAGCCAGTAGGCCAGATAGCCGCCAAGCAGCAAGGCCCACCAGTATTTACGAAAGAAGTCGCCGGCGGCGATGACGATCTGGGTCGGCAGCGGCAGCGCCTTGCCCGATTCGGCGAACATCTGGGAGAACTGCGGCACCACGAACATCAGCAGCACCACCACCGACAAGACCGCCACCATGACCAGGATGACCGGGTAGATCATGGCCGATTTGACCGTTTCCTTCAGTTCCTTGGAACGCTCCATGAACTCGGTCAGCCGGGCCATCACCATGGCCAGCGCGCCGCTCGCCTCACCGGCCCGGATCATGTTCAGGTACAGCCGCGAGAACACGCCGTTGCGCGCCTCCATGGCGGCGTGCAAGGTGGCGCCGCCACGCACGTCCTCGCGAATCTGCTTGACCAGTTCCTGGGTCGCGTCGTTTTCCGACAAATGGATGATGACCTCCAGCGCCCGATCGAGCGGCAGACCGGCCTTGAGCAAGGTAGCGATCTCCTGGGTGAAGAGCGCGATGTCGTCCTGGCTGAGCCGGCCACGACGACCGAAGCTGAACCCCGAAGCGCCACCCCTGGCCGCCAGCTCGTCAACCCGGATCGGCACATAGCCCATATTTTGCAGGCGCTGAACCACCATCTCCGGGCCATGCGCCTCCATGTCGCCCGCTAACTGCTCGCCGCTGGCATTGACTGCCTGGTAACGATACTGGGCCAATTAATCGTCCCTCGTCACGCGCAGCACCTCGTCGAGGGTGGTCACCCCGGCCAGCACCTTGTTGATGCCATCCTCGTACAGGGTGCGCATCCCTTCCGAAATCGCCATGCGGCGCAGCTCGCCGGCCACCGCGTGCTGCATGATCATGGAGCGCAGGCCGTCGGTGATCGGCATCACCTCCAGGATGCCGGTCCGACCGATAAAGCCGGTATGGCCGCAGGCCTCGCAGCCGACCGGTCGTTTCAGGCGCAATGGGCCGTCGCCCAGGTGCGCCTCCATGCCCAGCTCGGCCAGGACCTCGGGCAGCGGTTGGTAATATTCGGCGCACTCCGGACACAGGGTGCGCACCAGGCGCTGGGCCAGGATGCCGTTGACCGTCGAGGTGAGCAGGTAATCGTCGACGCCCATGTCGAGCAGGCGGTTGACCGTGCTGGGGGCATCGTTGGTATGCAAGGTCGAGATCACCACGTGGCCGGTGAGGGCCGACTGCACGGCGATCTGCGCCGTTTCCAGGTCGCGGATCTCGCCGATCATGATGACGTCCGGGTCCTGACGGACGATGGAGCGCAAGGCATTGGCGAAGGTCAGGCCGATCTGCGGCTTGACCTGAATCTGGTTGACGCCCTCCATCTGATATTCCACCGGGTCTTCCACGGTGAGTATCTTGACGTCCGACTTGTTGAGCATCTGCAAGGCGGTGTACAGGGTGGTGGTCTTGCCGGACCCGGTCGGGCCGGTCACCAGGACGATGCCGTGCGGCTGGGTCAACACCGCCATGAAGGCCTTGAGGGAATGTTTATCGAAGCCCAGGCGGTCGAAATTCAGGGGCACGCCGCCCTTGTCCAGTATCCGCATCACCACGCTCTCGCCGTGCATGGTGGGCACGGTGGAGACCCGCAGATCGACCTCGCGGCCCTTGATCCGCAGCTTGATGCGGCCGTCCTGGGGCAGCCGGCGCTCGGCGATGTCCAGGCTGGACATGATCTTGATCCGGGAAATGACTGCGGCGGACAGGCGACGCGGCGGCGATTCCTGTTCCACCATCACGCCGTCGATCCGGTAGCGGATGATCAGGCGGCTCTCGAACGGCTCGATATGGATGTCCGAGGCGCGCGCATCCAAGGCCCGCTCGAACACCAGGTTGACCAGCCGGATAACCGGCGCCTCGCTGGCCAGGTCCTTCAGGTGCTGGACCTCGACGCTATCGTCTTCCTCGCTGGTGACCACGATGTCGCTGACGATCCGGTCGATGTTGCGATCGGCCCCATACAGGCGCTCGAAGGCCGCGTCCAGTTCGGAGGGCAAGGCCAGCCGGGGCTGAATCAGGCGGTTGGTGACCAGACGCATGGCCTCCAGGACATAGCCGTCATCCGGATTGGCCATGGCCAACTGCACCGCGTCGGCCTCCTCGCGCAAGGGCAGGATGCGCGACTCCTTGAGGAAACGATTCGATACCCGCTCCTCCAGGATGGGAATCTCCGGGAAATCGGCGGTCCGGACCAAGGGCACACCGGACTGCGCCGACCAGGCCTCGAAGGCGGCCTGCTCAGGCATCACGCCCAGGCGCACCAGGGTCGCGGCGAACGACTCGCCGGCCCCGCTAGCCGACCGCTCCTTGAGGATGTGGTCCAGGCCGGGCCGGTCCAGCCGACCCTGGTCCAGCAAATAATCACCTAGTTGTTCGGCAGACACTTAATTCTCTCAACGTAAGATACAAAATGGGGCATAGTTTTTTTGGGTGAGGCGGAATCTGAGAAAAATGGCGGCCCGCCAAGCTTTTTCGACCCTCATGGACGGTTCCAGGGGTTGATGGATAACCTAGGTGGCATTTGCCACTCAAAAAGTTCCGCATCCCATTCAAAGACCATGGTATTGCCGATACCACTCGACCCAGCGACCGATGCCGTCGGCTAGCGGCGTCTTGGGTTCGAAGCCGACGTCGCGCTTGAGGTCTTCGACATCGGCATAGGTCGCCACCACGTCGCCCGGCTGCATGGCCAGGAATCTCTTTTGCGCCTTCTTGCCGAGCGCGTCTTCTATGGTCTTGATGAAGGTCATCAACTCGACCGGCTCATGGTTGCCGATGTTGTAGACCCTGAACGGCGCGTAGCTGGAACTCGGGTCCGGGGCGCTGGTGTCGAACTCGGGGTTTGGCGCGGCAATGCGGTCGAGTACCCGCACGGTGCCCTCGGCGATGTCGTCGATGTAGGTGAAGTCGCGCTGCATCCGGCCCTGGTTGAACACGTCGATGGTCCGGTCCTCCAGAATCGCCGAGGTGAACAGCCAGGGCGACATGTCGGGCCGGCCCCAGGGGCCGTAGACGGTGAAGTATCTGAGGCCGGTGCTGGGCAGGCCATACAGGTGGCTGTAGCTGTGGGCCATCAGCTCATTGGCCTTCTTGCTGGCGGCGTACAGGCTGACTGGATGGTCGACGTTGTCGTGGACCGAGAACGGCATCCGGGTGTTGGCGCCATAGACGCTGGACGAACTGGCGTAGACCAGATGCTCGACCCCGTTGTGGCGACAGCCTTCCAGGATGTTGCCGAAGCCGACCAGGTTGGTCTGGATGTAGGCGTGCGGGTTCTTCAGCGAATAGCGCACGCCGGGCTGGGCCGCCAGGTTGACCACCCGGTTGAAGCGCTCGGCAGCGAACAGGTCTTCCATGGCCATGGCGTCGGCGATGTCCGTCTGGATAAAGCGAAACCCGGCATGGGGCTGCAACTGCGCCAGCCGGGCCAGCTTCAGGGCGGGATCGTAATAATCGTTGAGGTTGTCCACCCCGACCACCTGGTCGCCCCGCGCCAACAGCAATTGGGCGACGTGCATACCAATAAAACCGGCGCAACCGGTAATGAGAACTTTCATCACCACTCCTTTTAGTGGTGGGCATTTTAGCCCAGCCGGCAAACGATTAGAATTTAGCCATGCGCGCCCTCTATATCCTGGCCTGGTGGCTGGCCCTGCCGTTCATGTTCCTGTACCTGATCTGGCGGGGCCGCAAGCAACCGGAATATCGACGCCACTGGCGCGAACGTCTGGGCTGGGCACCCAAGTTGCCACCTGGCCCAGTGATCTGGCTACATGCCGTGTCGGTGGGCGAGGCTCGTGCCGCCGCGCCCCTGATCCAGGCCTTGCGGGCACGCCGTCCCGACTGCACCCTGCTGCTCACCACCACCACCCCCACGGGTCGCGCGACGGCGGCCGAACTATTCGGCCCGGAGGTTCGGCTCGCCTATCTGCCTTATGACCTGCCGGCCTTGATCGACCATTTTCTGGATCGCGCCCACCCCGACATCGCCATCTTTCTGGAAACCGAAATCTGGCCGAATCTGTATTCCGGCTGCCAGAAACGCGGCGTACCGACCTTTCTGGTCAACGCCCGTCTATCGGCCCGCTCGGCCCGTGGTTATGGCCGCATCCGCCGCCTGATCCAGCCCGCGCTGGCCGGCTTGGCCGGACTGGCGGCCCAGACCGAGGCCGATGCCCGGCGCCTGACCCGGCTCGGCGCGCACGACTGCCAGGTCACCGGCAACCTGAAGTTCGACATCGCCGCCCCAGACGGCACAGCGGCACGAGCTGAGGCCCTGCGCCTACTGTTCGCCGGCCGTTTCGTCTTTCTCGCCGCCAGCACCCGCGAAGGCGAAGAGGCGCTGATCCTGGATACCTGCCTTGAGATCGACATCCCCGACCTGCTGCTGGTTATCGTGCCGCGCCACCCGCAACGCTTCGCCACGGTTGCCGCCCAATTGGCGAGTCGTGGCGTGGACCTTGCCCGGCGCAGTCGCGAGGAGCCGGTCGGCCGACAAACCGAGGTCTTTCTGGGCGACAGCATGGGCGAGATGGCGGCCTATTACGCAGCCGCCGACGTCGCCTTCATCGGCGGCAGCCTGTTGCCACTGGGCGGTCAGAACCTGATCGAAGCGGCAGCGGCCGGCTGCCCGGCGCTGATCGGGCCGCATACCTGGAACTTTATGGAGGCGGCCAAATTGGCCATCGAGGCCGGGGCCGCAAGGCGGGTCGCCGACGCCGAAGACCTGGCCCGAGCCGTGAAACAGCTCTACCGTAACCCCGAGCAACGCCGTCTGATGAGCAAGGCCGGCTGGCACTTCAGCCAGGCCCATCAAGGCGCGACGCAAAAGGCGATGGCGCTGCTGGAGCCGGAATTGGCCAGACTCCGAGGATAGCCACCTTGTCGGGATGAATCTCTACTGGTGTTTTAGCAGTGCGTCAAGCGCCTGCATATCGGCTTCGGATAATACCCCGGCAGCGGCCTTGAGATTGAGCCCGCTGATCAGCGCGGCATAGCGGGCTGCGGCCAGGTCGCGCTGGGCGCTGTATAACTGCTGCTCGGCATTGAGCACATCGACCGCCGTCCGCACGCCCACTTCCTGACCCAGTTTGGTGGACTTCAACTGGGTCTCGCTCGATACCACCGCCTGTTGCAGCGCTGCTACCCGGGCATCGCCCGAGACCACGCCCAGATAGGCCTGGCGGGTATCCAGCGCGGCCTGCCGACGGGCGTTCTCCAGATCGAAACGGGCCTTTTCCTGATTGGCCACGGCCTCGCGCACCAGGGAGCGGGTCGCGCCGCCCTGATAGAGGTTCCAGCCCAGTTGCAGGCCGATCGCGGCGCTGCGGCTATCGACCCCGCTGACACTGCCTACCACGGTGTTGTTGGTCAGGCCATAGCTGACGGCCAGGTCCAGGGTGGGCAGATAACCGGCATTCTGCCTGGCCACCTCGCGCCGGGCGACCTCGGCGTTGGCCAGGCCGACCACCACCGACAGACTGTCCACCTCGGCCTGCTTGACCCAGGCGTTCATATCGTCGGGCTGCGGTCGGGGCGCCGCTACGTTGCTGGCGAGCGGGTCGAGTTTGGGCGCCTCGGCCATAATCAATTTTTCCAGCGTCCGGCGTTTGACTTCCAGGTCGTTCCCGGCGGCGATCTCCAGGGCCACGGTGGCATCGAAACTGGCCTGTGCCTCGTGGCTATCGACGATGGTCGCGGCGCCCACCTCGAAGCTCTTCCTGGCCTGGGCCAGTTGCTGGGCGATGGCGGCCTTCTGAGCCTGGGCCGTGGCCAGGTTGTCCTGGGCCTGCAACACGTCGAAATAGGCCTGGGCGGTACGCAGGATGAGGCTTTGCCGGGCCAGCTTGAGCTGGGCCTCGACCGCCTGGACCTGGAGTCTGGCCTGTTCCAGCGCCTCCAGGTTTTGCTTGCGATAGAGCGGCTGGATCAGGGTCAGGGTCAGGCCGGGCGAGGTGTAGTGTTTCGGGTCGCTGACATTGGTATCGGTCTCATAGTGGTTGAGACCGGCGGCCAGATTGAGGCTGGGCAACAACAGCGAACGCGCCTGGAGCAGCTTTTCCATGCCGGCCTGGTAGGCGGCCTGGGCCGAGGCGTAGACGGCATCGTTCTGTTGGGCCAGGCGGTAGATGTCGGTCAGATTGGCGGCATCGGCCTGCCCGAAAAGCACAGCGAGGCCGATGGACAAACATGTTTTACGCATCAGATCATGATCTCAATAAGTCGGCCCGCCGGATCGAGGTTCGTCTCAGAATACGAACCGCTCCGGTTCCAGGGCATGGACCAGGGCCTTGACGCTGGTCTCGAACAGCACTTCCCGACGACAGGCGCCAGGGCCAGCGCAGGTCACCAGCAACGCTGCCATGGCTGGGCCTTCGCCGACCACGGCGAACAGGCGACCGCCCGGGTTGAGCCGGTTCAAGTAGGCCTCGGGCAGCACTGGTGAGGAACCAGTCAGCACGATCGCGTCGAACCGGCCGTCGGCGTTCCAGTCGCGGGCGGCGTCGCCCAGCTTGACGGTCACGTTCTCCAGACCATGGGCCTTGAGCGTCTTCTCGGCGGTTTCCTTCAGCTCGGGGTCGATTTCGATGCTGACCACCTCGGCCGCCAGCGAGGCCAGCAGGGCGGTCAGATAGCCGCTGCCGGCGCCGACTTCCAGGACCCGGTCGGTGCGTTTCAAGGCCAAGTTCTGCACCACTCGCGCTTCGAGTTTGGGCTCCCACATGGCTTCGCCATTGCCGAGCGGAATCGCCATATCGACGAAGGCCAGCGAACGGTAGATGGCGGGGACGAAGTCCTCCCGCTTCAGCCTGGTCAGCAAGTCCAGCACCACCGGGTCCAGCACCTCCCAGGGGCGAATCTGCTGTTCGATCATCAGGTGGCGGGCATTCTCATAGTCCATGGCGTTTATCCGGCGGTTGCTGCGACTGGAAAATCTTAGCACATACCGACCACTGCGCTCAGTCCAGCGTGCGCCGATAGCGCTTCAGGGCAATGGCCATGACCACCAGGAAGAAGGCCACGATCGGCCCCAACTCCGGCAGTACCTCGGCCAGGCCGTTACCCTTGAGCAGGATGCCGCGCACGATGCGCAGGAAATGGGTCAGCGGCAGTACCTCGCCAATGGCCTGAGCCCAGCCCGGCATCCCCCGGAACGGAAACATGAAGCCGGACAGCATCATGTTGGGCAGGAAGAAGAACATGGTCATCTGCATCGATTGCATCTGGTTTTTGGCCAAGGTGGAGAAGGTGATGCCGACGCCCAGCAGGGCGAACACGAACACCATGGCGCAGGCATAAAGCAGGGCCAGGCTGCCGACCATGGGCACATGGAAGACAAAATACGAGGCTAACAGGATCAGCGTCACCTGGATCAGCGCCACCAGGATATTGGGCACGATCTTGCCCAGGGTCACCTCCAGCGGCCGGACCGGCGTCGCCAGCAGGTTCTCCATGGTGCCGCGCTCCCGCTCCCGGGTCACCGCCAACCCGGTGCCCATCACCATGGTCATGGTCAGGATTACCCCCATCAGGCCGGGCACGATGTTGTACTGGGTGATGCCCTCCGGGTTGTACCGGCGATGCAGGCGCACCTCGAACGGCGGCGGCCCGGACTTGAGGCGCGCCAGCGGACCGGCCAGGTCGCGGTCGAGCGCCGTCTGGGCCAGCGTCGACAGCGCCCCGAGCGCGTTACTGGTGGCCGCCGGGTCAGTGGCATCGGCCTCTACCAGGATGGCCGGCCGCTCGCCGCGCTGCACCCGGCGGGCGAAATCGGCCGGGATGTCGATCACAAACTGCGCCTCGCCGCGCGCCAGTAGTTCGGCGGCCTCGGCCTCGCTGGCGGTGCGGCTGACGATGGTGAAATAACCGCTGTTTTGCATCGCCGCGACGAACGAGCGGGCAAACTGGCTGTTCTCAGCGATACGCACCGCCGTGGGCAGGTGCTTGGGGTCCGAGTTGATGGCGAAGCCGAACAGCAGCAACTGCATCAGCGGGATGCCCACCATCATGGCGAAGGTGAGCCGGTCCCGACGCATCTGGATGAACTCCTTCACCACCACGGCGGCGAAGCGGGAGAAGGAAAACAGGTTCATGCGCCGTTTTCCTTGGCCCGATCCATCAACTGGATGAACACGTCTTCCAGACCCGGCTCGGCCGGTTGCCACTGCCAACGGGAATCGCGGCGCAGGTCTGCGGTGCAGGCGGCCAGCCGCTCGGCATCGGTGCCGGAGACATGCAGGGCGTTGCCGAACGGCACTACTTGCTCGACGCCTGGGCAGCCGCGCAACCGGTCAGCCAAGGCGGCCAGGTCGTCGCCCTCCACCCGCCAGGTCACCAATCCCGAGCTGGCCAGTATGGCCTGCGGCGTACCGCTGGCCAGCAGGTTGCCATAGGCGATGTAGGCCAGTTCGTTACAGCGTTCCGCCTCGTCCATGTAATGGGTCGATACCAGCACCGTGATGCCCTCTGCCGCCAGTTTGTGTATCTCCTGCCAAAAATCGCGCCGGGCCTTGGGATCGACGCCGGCAGTCGGCTCGTCGAGCAGCAGCAGTTGCGGCGAATGCAATAGGCAGGCGGCCAGGGCCAGGCGCTGTTTCCAGCCGCCCGACAGGGTGCCGGCCAACTGGTTGCGCCGATCCGCCAAGCCCAACCGGGCCAGCGATGCGTCGACCGCCTGGCGGCGCTGGGCCATGCCGTACATGCGGGCGATGAAATCGAGGTTCTCGCGGATGGTCAGGTCTTCATACAGAGAAAAGCGCTGGGTCATGTAACCGACCTGGCGCTTGATCCGGTCGGTATCGCGAATCAGGTCCAGGCCCAGACAGGCGCCGCTGCCGGCATCCGGCGTCAGCAGGCCGCACAGCATCCGGATCGAGGTGGTCTTGCCGCTGCCGTTGGGGCCGAGAAAACCGAAGATGCTGCCCCTAGGCACCTTCAGGCTCAGGCCGCTCACCGCCGCCTTGCCGGCGAAGCTCTTGGAGAGGCCGACAACATCGATGGCCAGTTCCGGCATCAGGGCAATCTCACATCCACCGGTTGCCCCGGCGACAGCTTAATCGCGTCTTGAAGACCCGGCCGCGCCTCCACCAGCCAAACCAGCTTGGTCCGGTTATCGCGGTTGTAGATCACCGGCGGGGTGTACTCCGGCTGGCTGGACACGAAACTCACCGTCGCCGCGATAGCCGCGCCGCAACCGTCGCAACCCACCTTTACCCGCGTGCCTGGCTTGAATCGGGGCAGCTCGGTCTCCGGCACGAAGAAGCGCAACTTGATATTGCCCGGTGGCAGGATGGACAGCACCGGCGAGCCGGCCGCGACGAACTCGCCCGGCAGATAGAGTCGATCCTGCACCACACCGTCGACCGGCGCCGTCACCGTCTTCCGCGCCGTCTGCCAGACCGCCTGATCGACTGCCGCCTGGGCCGATGCCACGGCGGCGCGTGCCGCAGCAACCTGATCGGCCCGGCTGGCCAACCGGGCCACCCGCAATTGGGCATCGACCTCAGCCAGCATCGCCCGCGCCTGATCGCACGTCGAGCGCGCCTGGTCCAGCGTTGCCGGACTTTGAAATCCGGAGGCGACGAGTTTTTCAGTCCGCTGCAAGTTGGCTACCGCCAGCCCCAGCGCCGCCTGGGCCTGCCGCCGCTGGGCCTCGATGGCGGCAATCTCATCCGGCCGCCGGCCCTTCTCCAGATCGGCCAATTGCGCCCGCGCCTGGGTCAGCCGCTGCTCCGCGCCGCGTCGCGCGGCCGCCTCGTTCTCCTGCTCCAGCACAAACAGCGGGCCGCCCACCTTCACCGCCGCGCCCTGGGCCACGCTCAACCGCGCCAGCGTCCCGGCCAACGGCGAGGCCACCCGGACATACTCGGCCTCGGCGTAGCCCTGATAAGCCGGCGGCGCATCGGGCTGACAACCAGCCAGCCCGATGACGATGAGCGGCAAAAGCAAACGATGATTCATTCAGGCACCCAGCATCAGAAGCGTTATCCGTATTGTCACGGCTGCGCGAGGTGCTGTCACTCGCTGACGTCAGCCCAGGAGTCTGTCGGACTAAGAGGAAATCAAATAACACTTTTTTCGTGTTACACTTAGTTCGTGGTTCAATCTGGAGGGCACTATGCGTAACGTCACGATTGTACTGGACGATGCTGTGGCCGATTGGTCGCGGATATGGGCTGCCACCCACCAGACCAGCGTTTCTCGCATGTTGGGGGAGTTGCTGGCTGAGAAGATGGCGGATGAGGAGCACTATTCGGTGGCGATGGCGGACTATCTGGCCGCGCCTGTGGTCGCTGTCTCCACGTCGGATAAACCCGCGCCTGCACATCCTTATCTCAGCCGCGATGCTGCTCATGAACGGTAAGGTGTTCGTCGATACCAACATCCTGCTTTATGCCCGGGACGGCGGGCAACCGACTAAGCAGCCTGTTGCCCACGCCTGGATGGCTTCGCTATGGCGTAGCCGCCAGGGGCGCTTGAGTTTCCAAGTGCTGCAGGAATTTTATGTCAATGCTACCCAGAAATTGAAACCCGATTTTCCAACCGAACTGGCGCGCCAGGATGTCCGTAGCCTCTTGGCATGGCGTCCGATCAAGACCGATGCGGCACTGATTGAGGCAGCCTGGAAGCTGGCTGACCATTATGGCTTCTCGTGGTGGGACGCCCAGATCGTGGCCGCAGCGCAACGCGCCAATTGTCAAATCCTGTTGACCGAAGATATGCAAGACCGCATGGAGGTGGGAAACCTGAACTTAATCAATCCCTTTGCGGCAGGGGCGCCAGAACCCCAATAAAACCTCAGACACAGGGGAGCGGCCTCCTACATCACGCAAATTGAACGTGACAAACCGCCAACTTGAAAAGTTTTAAACCAAAAGGAAATGTGCCATGACTACCCATATCGAACGCATCCACGCCCGTGAAATTCTCGATTCGCGCGGCAATCCCACCGTCGAGGTGGAAGTTTCACTTGAATGTGGCGCGTTTGCCCGCGCGGGGGTGCCATCCGGCGCATCCACCGGCGTCCATGAGGCGCTGGAACTGCGCGATGGCGACAAGAGCCGTTACGGCGGCAAGGGCGTGAAGAAGGCGGTCGGCCACGTCAACAACGAGATCGCGGCGGCACTCACCGGCATGGACGCGCTCGACCAGGGCGCAGTAGATCGCGCCATGATCGAACTGGACGGCACCCCCCACAAGGAAAAATTCGGCGCCAACGCCATCCTCGGCGTGAGC
>Ga0210025_1000830_pt1 | contig 37253 bp, 24 predicted proteins | sample CryGeyme20150102_FD_183989 | JGI IMG/M metagenome (GOLD analysis project Ga0210025, IMG submission 183989) | Groundwater microbial communities from Crystal Geyser aquifers in Utah, USA - Crystal Geyser metaG 2015-0102 (SPAdes) (version 2) | ecosystem: Environmental > Aquatic > Deep subsurface >... | reverse complement strand
GGAAATTTAGTGAATGCTGAACAATTTGGGCGATCTTTAGATGTCAGCCGAACTACGATAATGCGGTTTATCGATTTTTTAGAAGCCGCATTTATGTTGCGCGTTTTAAGACCTTGGTTTAGAAACATCAATAAGCGTTTGGTTAAATCACCCAAAATCTATTTAAGAGATAGTGGTTTATTACACAGTTTACTTGGAATCGACACACACGAAACTCTTTTAAATCATATAGTTATCGGAGCTTCGTGGGAAGGATTTGTTATTGAACAAATAATGAATTGTGCCGGAGATGATTTTAGACCGTGGTTTTACAGAACACAACAAGGCGCAGAATGTGATTTATTACTCGAAAAAAACGGGATTATCGTTGCTGCTATCGAAATTAAGTTTGGTTCAAGCCCCAAAGTTAGCAAAGGATTCAGAATATCAATGGCTGATACCAATGCCTTGCAAGGTTTTATTATTGGAAATGGTGACGAAACGTATAAGATTGAAGAGAATATCACCATTACACATTTAACAGAATTTATTGCGACCATTTTACCCACACTTTAATGAAAATTTGATAGAAAATTTCGCAAAGCTTTTCTTGTCTTTCACTATATTATACTGTTGCAATCGTTCTATAAATCCGAGAATCTTCATTAAAAATAAAACTAGCCTCAGTGAAGCCCAAACAGCGTTTTAGTCGTCGATGCTGATTTTTACATCACAACATGAACACCTATAATTATAAAAACTGATAAAATCCCTGTTTCTAGCTTAAAAATGCAGTTGTCGATGCCCCAGTAAAAACCACTTATCACCCATCGACGATTTCACTTAAATAATAGGTGGCTCCTATATTGATTTTTAGCCGTTTTTAGCTTACTATTTAAGCTCTTTTAATCGAACCTTTAAGGAATTGAAATGCGTATTTTCATCACCTGATTTTTTAGCTTTAAAATACTTTTAATCGAACCTTTAAGGAATTGAAATCTGATAAGTGAAAGTGTAACTTTTCGCTTTAGTACCGCTTTTAATCGAACCTTTAAGGAATTGAAATGAACGAACCTCGACACTATCGAACTAGGCATACAGCTTTTAATCGAACCTTTAAGGAATTGAAATACTAGTCCCTGGTCTTCTATAAGTTGCTCACAAATCTTTTAATCGAACCTTTAAGGAATTGAAATGAATTGGTCAATAACATTGTTTTATAAACATTTTCTTTTAATCGAACCTTTAAGGAATTGAAATTATCTTCGATTGTGACGGTTGTTTTTTCACGAACTTCTTTTAATCGAACCTTTAAGGAATTGAAATGTAGCAAAGGTGTTTTGATTGGCGTAGATAGATTGCTTTTAATCGAACCTTTAAGGAATTGAAATGTGGTAGTGCATTCAAATCCTTTGCGGAATGGTTAGCTTTTAATCGAACCTTTAAGGAATTGAAATGAATTTTTTCACGATAGTTCGGGCTGTACTTGGCATCTTTTAATCGAACCTTTAAGGAATTGAAATTGTTTTGATGTAACGCTTTACTAAGTCAGGAGCTTCCTTTTAATCGAACCTTTAAGGAATTGAAATTTTAATGTGGCTGTATATTACGCTCCACCTGACATGCTTTTAATCGAACCTTTAAGGAATTGAAATTTGTCGAGTTTTATTAAGTTACTCATTTTTTTTCCCTTTTAATCGAACCTTTAAGGAATTGAAATCCGCCAGAAAACGAAAAAGCATCAACTATTTTGTTTAACTTTTAATCGAACCTTTAAGGAATTGAAATTTTCATGAATGACAATGTTACAGTGCTGTTTTTTCTTTTAATCGAACCTTTAAGGAATTGAAATGATGCAACAAAAGACGAAAGTATCGATTACGAAAACTTTTAATCGAACCTTTAAGGAATTGAAATTATTTTCTTCGTCTGTATTTGTTGCGTTTGTTGCTCTTTTAATCGAACCTTTAAGGAATTGAAATATAAAATGTAAACGTTGATTTTTTAGCTGTATTACTTTTAATCGAACCTTTAAGGAATTGAAATTTTTCGGGGATGTAATTAAATGCGTTTCTGCACTTCTTTTAATCGAACCTTTAAGGAATTGAAATTTTGTTGTAGTTGCGAAAATCTGTCTATTGCTCAACTTTTAATCGAACCTTTAAGGAATTGAAATCCAAATGTTTATGGAATAATTGCAAATCCTGTATGCTTTTAATCGAACCTTTAAGGAATTGAAATAGTTTGTGAAGATGGTCCATAATGTTTCTGTCTAGCTTTTAATCGAACCTTTAAGGAATTGAAATTATCATCATAGACCAAATTTGAGATTTATTAGGAACTTTTAATCGAACCTTTAAGGAATTGAAATTGCTGTGACCTGTGTGAAAGTCTGATAAGAGATCATTCTTTTAATCGAACCTTTAAGGAATTGAAATTCGCTTCGCCCACCAATGTCCGCAAATACGGCAAAACTTTTAATCGAACCTTTAAGGAATTGAAATTTGATCAATAAACGTGTTCGTGTTTCTCGCAATGTTCTTTTAATCGAACCTTTAAGGAATTGAAATTTTAGTGCATACGATGAAGATTCCGGTGAATTCGCTTTTAATCGAACCTTTAAGGAATTGAAATCAATATACAAATGACGGTACGCCTCTAATTAATAACTTTTAATCGAACCTTTAAGGAATTGAAATGCTATGCACAATAAGCCTTGGCAAATTTACTTTTGCTTTTAATCGAACCTTTAAGGAATTGAAATTTTGAGTGCATAACAAAAGCTTGTATAGCTTGCACTCTTTTAATCGAACCTTTAAGGAATTGAAATGTTGAAAATAGTAACAGAATCAGTATTAATGATTTCCTTTTAATCGAACCTTTAAGGAATTGAAATGAAATTTGAAGTCTTGTGTCACTAAGTATGTCAGCGTCCTTTTAATCGAACCTTTAAGGAATTGAAATTTGAAATTAACATAGCATTAACACCGTGTATAGGATAATCTTTTAATCGAACCTTTAAGGAATTGAAATCTTTCATATTGATACATTTGTAAATACTTACATAACTTTTAATCGAACCTTTAAGGAATTGAAATTAAATATAAAAATAATTATTACAATAAGGTTTGAATGACTTTTAATCGAACCTTTAAGGAATTGAAATCCTGAATATCCGTCATCGCCCGAAAACGAAAATGCTTTTAATCGAACCTTTAAGGAATTGAAATTGAAGTGAAGTGCGTGTTCAGTTTTAAAATGTATTCTTTTAATCGAACCTTTAAGGAATTGAAATAAAAGATTATTTGCTCTAATAAAAAGGTCAGATTCTTTTAATCGAACCTTTAAGGAATTGAAATTATAACATTCAAAATGCATCTCATGAGTTTGCAATCTTTTAATCGAACCTTTAAGGAATTGAAATCACACATACACAGGTCTTTTTCCTTTGTCAAAATCCTTTTAATCGAACCTTTAAGGAATTGAAATACAAGTGATGGAAACGTTATCATGCCAAAATTCATCTTTTAATCGAACCTTTAAGGAATTGAAATTTGTATCTTCAATGTCAAGTGACCCAATATCTATATTACTTTTAATCGAACCTTTAAGGAATTGAAATAAACCTGAAAAAGATAATTCAGAAAACGCAAAAGACTTTTAATCGAACCTTTAAGGAATTGAAATACCTTGAACTCTATACCAACAAATACCCCAGAGTCCTTTTAATCGAACCTTTAAGGAATTGAAATGTTGTACGCACACTTAAAAGCACTAGGAGGAAGGTCTTTTAATCGAACCTTTAAGGAATTGAAATCATTGAACTGCTCGGCAAGGTAAGGCAAGGCATCAACTTTTAATCGAACCTTTAAGGAATTGAAATCCTGTTGATGTACCAGTTACAGCTTTTTCAATTTGTCTTTTAATCGAACCTTTAAGGAATTGAAATCCTAGTGCTGAAATTTAGTTCTACAATGCGCCAAACTTTTAATCGAACCTTTAAGGAATTGAAATATGAGGTCGATGCTGCGATAAGTCTTAAAGATTTGCCTTTTAATCGAACCTTTAAGGAATTGAAATGCTACAACCGCAGTAGTAAAACTCGTGAAGTTTTGACTTTTAATCGAACCTTTAAGGAATTGAAATGATGAATCCCTACTCCAAACTGGCAAACCTTGAGGCTTTTAATCGAACCTTTAAGGAATTGAAATGAGTAGCGTTACCTTGCCACATAATGTAGTGGTATCTTTTAATCGAACCTTTAAGGAATTGAAATTCATTACGGAAAGCCGTGCCGGTTAGACCAACTAATAATCTTTTAATCGAACCTTTAAGGAATTGAAATTGTTTTAATGAGTGATGAACAAATATCAATTATACCTTTTAATCGAACCTTTAAGGAATTGAAATTCAATGACAATTGAGCAAATAAAAGCATTGAAGGTTCTTTTAATCGAACCTTTAAGGAATTGAAATTTGAATACCTTCCAATGTCGCTCCAGATTGCCACAACTTTTAATCGAACCTTTAAGGAATTGAAATCCATGTAACGAACGTTATTTCGTCCAATGCGTATAGCTTTTAATCGAACCTTTAAGGAATTGAAATGCTGTAATTCTTGCATTCTCAGCGTTTGTTGAGCTACACTTTTAATCGAACCTTTAAGGAATTGAAATTTAAAATTTATTCTTGGTTCTGAATTTTATAGAGCTCTTTTAATCGAACCTTTAAGGAATTGAAATATAATTTTAAATACTTATGCAAGAAATAAGATTGACTTTTAATCGAACCTTTAAGGAATTGAAATTTACAGGCGGTTCAATGGCTTTTAGTGGTGCGCCTGCTTTTAATCGAACCTTTAAGGAATTGAAATGTAAAACCTGTGGCAAGCATTAAAGAGCAATTACTCTTTTAATCGAACCTTTAAGGAATTGAAATTATTTTGCACCTAGTACATTAGATTTCAGTGATCTACTTTTAATCGAACCTTTAAGGAATTGAAATTTACGATAGGCGAAAGCAATTTAGTATAAAAATTATCTTTTAATCGAACCTTTAAGGAATTGAAATGAGCAAAGCGAAGGTAGCACGAAGAACACTTGATATCTTTTAATCGAACCTTTAAGGAATTGAAATGCCAAAACAGGCAAATTATCAGCATCTCCCACATAGACTTTTAATCGAACCTTTAAGGAATTGAAATAGTACAATTCCTAACCCTAATCATTCTCGTGCCACTTTTAATCGAACCTTTAAGGAATTGAAATATTAACGATTTTAAAGCAGGTGCAAAATGGCAATATCTTTTAATCGAACCTTTAAGGAATTGAAATAGTTGTACATATCACATCTGCGCCACCTATTTTTTCTTTTAATCGAACCTTTAAGGAATTGAAATTGCTGTGACCTGTGTGAAAGTCTGATAAGAGATCATTCTTTTAATCGAACCTTTAAGGAATTGAAATGTATTATGTCCCGCTAAAGCAGCGTCAAGATCCACTTTTAATCGAACCTTTAAGGAATTGAAATTTATTTGCCGTTGAACATCATACGCAAAAAAACGGCTTTTAATCGAACCTTTAAGGAATTGAAATTTTGTTAGACCCATTAATCTTACGTTTTTATCAACTTTTAATCGAACCTTTAAGGAATTGAAATTCTTTTAACGTGATATTATACTTTGAAAGAATTTGCCTTTTAATCGAACCTTTAAGGAATTGAAATGGTTTATCGTTAATTTCACCCTCATGTGATTTGTAGCTTTTAATCGAACCTTTAAGGAATTGAAATTATGTACCTGCATGGTAACTGACATCATCATAAAACTTTTAATCGAACCTTTAAGGAATTGAAATTTCAAGAAGCCCTAAAGCAAGTTCAAGACCGGAAAACTTTTAATCGAACCTTTAAGGAATTGAAAATTTTGTTCTGTTTGTCCAGTTCTGAATTTAAGCCACTTTTAATCGAACCTTTAAGGAATTGAAATACAGGTAACCAAGATTATGCTTATTTCTTCATAAGACTTTTAATCGAACCTTTAAGGAATTGAAATTACGGTCGATTGGCAGAGGATATGAGGCGAATTGCCTTTTAATCGAACCTTTAAGGAATTGAAATGAATTCTTTATTGATGAATTGCAGGAGGTGCATAAATCTTTTAATCGAACCTTTAAGGAATTGAAATAGTGGTCGCATTGTTCCGATTATGGAGATTGGAGCCTTTTAGTCGAACCTTTAAGGAATTGAAATTTAATTTCAACCCTTTTATCAACCCTGCATAAGTTAGCTTTTAATCGAACCTTTAAGGAATTGAAATCAACAAGCTCTTGGGGTTTTTCTTGCTGATAAAATTCTTTTATCGAACCTTTAAGGAATTGAAAATTTTCCTGAAAACTTAAACCTGATACCTTAAACCTTTTCTTCTAATCAAACCTTTAAGGAATTAAAATAGCAACAAACACCTCAATTAGTGTTCATTTATGCCGTTTTACGATTCCTTCTCAACTAAACACACTTCCTCATTCCTTTAATTTTACCATGTAAATCGCATATCTCATGTTCGTTTTACATGGTAAAGTTTGTGCGCTAATTACATTTAGCGGCTGAATTACGACAGCAGATATAACATTTTGCACTTTCTCCTCTGCACTTTTTATACTTTATTGCACAGATGATTGAACAAAATGAGCAAATTGATCCTTTACTTCTTGTTTCTCAGAAGCTAATTACAGACCTGTTTTTAGTTTTAAATGCTATTTATATCATCGAATTTCTTGGTCTTCTCGCTTAATTGGGATTAAAGGGGCTCGTGGCCTTGGTAAAACTACACTTGTTCTTCAGTATTTGCATGAACAGCATCTTTTACAGAAAACAAAAATTGCTTATTTCTCTCTCGATCAGCTCATTTTTACAGATTTGCACATTTCTAAACTTGTCGAATATCTTTATTTACAAGCTTACACCATTTTTGGGTTCGATGAAACTCATAAGTACCCAAACTGGGCATTGAACTCAAGTTCTTGTATGATGTTTATCCCGATATTCAAGTTATTTTCACAGGTTCCTCAATTGTTGAACTAACAAAACAAGATTTGATTTAAGTAGAAGATGTGTTTTATATGAACTTTTGGGATTATCATTTCGTGAATATATTTCACTGAGTCAACCTATTGATTTACCTAACTATACCCTATCGAATTTACTGTCTGAAACTCAACACGTATTCCATCAATTTCCAGAATCGTTTAAGCCTTATTCATTTTTCAAAGAGTATTTACAAGAAGGCAATTATCCTTTTTTATTAGATCAAAAAGACACCGCTTACCAACGATTAAATCAATTAATTCGGCAAATAATTGAAGTCGATTTGGCAGAATTAGATGGTTTCGATAGTAAAAACGCTAGAAAATTACTTCATTTACTCACTGTAATCTCCTATTCCGTTCCTTTCAAACCTAATATTTCTGAAATAGCCATAAAAACAGGTATTCATCGAAATACATTACCTAATTATTTAGTCTATTTAGAACAAGCTCGACTTATTCATTTATTGTACCCTTCCATTTTAACTACGGCAGCTCTCCAAAAACCCGAGAAGATTTACTTAAATAATCCTACACTTGCGTTTGCATTAAGCTCAAATCCTGATATGGGAAATTTAAGAGAAACGTTTGCCTTATGTATGTTGAAAGAGAATTGCATTGTTTCTCAGTCCAAAATCAGTGACTTTCTTGTAGATGAACGCTATATGTTTGAAATTGGTGTAAAGAATAAATCGAACAAACAATTAAAAGATACCCAACAAGCTTGGCGTATTGTTGATAATCAAGCGGCTCCTATTTCCAATAAAATTCCTTTGTGGATGCTTGGCTTTTTGTATTAAACCGCGCTCTAAATATCTGAGTTGATCACGTTTATCCCCTGCACTTACGAAACAATTCAATTGATTTACAGTTACAGATTTAGATTTAATTATCTCTTTAAACATTTTTTTTAATAACCTCTCTCTTTTAGCACTATGAAATCTCTCTTTTTACTTAAACTAGTTGGTATAACTTTAATTCTATCTTTAGTTTTTCTAATGGGTTGTGAAGTTGAACAGGGCGAGCCTGACGAAAATGGAATCCCGCCTTATGGTCAATTTATTGCTAAAGTTGATAGCGCTTCTTTTACTCCATTTCTTACAACTGTTTTTGCCGATTATGAATCGGATACCACTTCCATTTTGAGCTTTTCCATTAAATTAATTCCTAATTCTCTTTTGATGGAAAGTTTTATGATTCTATTTGTAACTCAATTAGGAAATGAGGATTATACTGGTGAATATCCTTTAGCAATTCTTGAAAAGAGCGGCAATCGGTCAGGACTTGCCGTTTATAGAGCACCTGACACAACCGTTTGGGTAAGTGATTCTGGAAAATTTAATTTGTTTAGTATCGACACTGTAGGCCGTTTTAACATAAAAGCTACATTTGAAGCCGATTTAGGATTCACAGAACTAACAGATTCTGATGTTTTACCTGACTCAAGTCAAACTGCTGCGCTTTCATCTATTTCTCCTTTTTTTGATGAATTAAAACCCCAATTTTCTTTTACTAAACAAGATTTCATCTATTTACGTCAGCTAGAAAAACGACATAAATTTGCTTCAAACCTCAAAAAAAATGTCGTTTCAACAGAAATAAAAACTATTCGTGAAGGTGGTTTTAGTCTGCCGTTTTTCAAATCAGAAGTAACATACAGTTCTCAGGTTGATTCTTTGTGATGGGTTAATTCATCAATTTTAGCTTTGTAATTAAATATATTTTACCATGTAAATCGCATATTTCATGTGCGTTTTACATGGTAAATGATTTCTATTTTGTAATTTTCCCTCTGGTTTTTTTACCCTTTATATAATAGGTGATTGAACATTTTGAACCTCATTTAAGGGACTTTCTCAAGGTGCATCATTGTGGAAATGATAATGAAGACAAATGGTTGAGATTTTCGGTTATACCCGGACGATTGAATTTTGATTAGGTTGTGGGTGATAATTGGCTCTTCTTTTTGGCTAGGATTCTGGGTCGAGTACAGAATGATTTATATAATTACGGTCATGTCGTCCGGAGAGTTCATCAAATTGAGAATGGTGAATTATTAAAACGTCATGTCGACCGGAGATGAGAGAAGAGCTTTGTATAAAAGCAAGAAATGTGAACGAGTCGTAGTGGAGAGATCTTCGAAACAAAATGAGCAATGAGTAAGGAGCAATGAGAAAATTAATAATCACAGCACATAATTCATTGCTATTGACTCAGTTTGTAATAAAAAGGAAGATTCTTCGGCTACGCTCTGAATGACTTTTTTTAATAATTATAAAATCATCAAAGCGCAAAGTTCATAGCTATTGACTCAGCCCGTACTAAACCGGAAGATCCTTCGAAACGCTTAGAATGACTTTTGTTTTTTCTCATTTATCATTTTTTAGCTATATTGCATCTATGGTCGTGCAAAATCATCATATAGAATATTTAATTTCTAAATCTGAACAAGTTTTAGATTCGCAGCCTGTTTTTCGTTTTAAGCGCTATTTACACTTTCACATTGATTGGAACAAACGAATTATTGGAATAAAGGGTTTGCCTGGTACTGGAAAAACTACTCTTTTGCTTCAGTATTTAAATTCCATTCGAAAGTCACTTCCAGAAAATAAAGTCGTTTACATTAATCTTGATGATTTATTCTTTTCGAGTTTTCGTATAAAAGTACTTATATCGGGTTTATATCTTCAGGGATATCGTGTTTTTGCTTTCGATCAGGTGCATTTATATTCTGGCTGGCAAGATGAATTTATGTCAGCCTTGGAGTTCTTTTCTGATTGTCAGATTGTTTTTGCGGGATCTTCTTTAATTGAATTTCCTCCAATTTCTGATGCGATTTTCGAATTACTTGGGCTTTCTTATCGGGAGTTTCTGCAGAGCAAATTAGGTCAAGATTTAGCTTTTCATAATCTTGAAACCATTATTGAAAAGCAAGAAGCGCTTATTGAAACCTTACCAAAAGGCTTCTCTCCTTATTCTCATTTTGAGGAATATTTGAGTTCAGGATATTTTCCAGCTCTTCCAAATATCGAGGACGATCATTCGACGTATTTGAATCGCTTAATTAGGCAAACGACAGAAATTGATATGGCAACAATTGCGGGTTTTGATGTTCGAAACGCCCGAAATATGCAGCATTTGTTATTCTTGATTTTAACATCAGCTGGCAAAAAACCAAATAGTAGCGATTGGGCCGAAATTTCTGGAATTCATAGAAATACACTTCCTTCTTATTACAGATTATTGGAACAATCGGGTTTAGTACATCTTATTTTTTCTGATGTTGACCCGAGTCCTCAGCAAAAACCGGAAAAAGTTATTTTTTCACATCCGGGGTTCAATGAGATTATGAACTTTCATTTTCATCCAGGGTTTGTTAAACAGCATTTTGCATTATCTATGTTATTGAAAAAGCACAAAGTTACGGTTGATAATACAGGGCTTTTCTGCGTGGATAAATATATTCAAATGGAATTGCCTATTCCTGGAAGAAGAAGACGAGTTCAGCGCGATGATTTTACATTTAGAGTTACGGATAAGCCGAAAAAGAATGAGGTTGGCGCGTTGCCACTTTGGATGTTTGGTTTTTTATATTAAAAAAAGTCATGTCGACCGGAGACTTAATAAAATTGTGAATGTTGAATTCTAAATTATGAATTTTAATCTTTTGACCATCTTGAAATCTCCCAAACCCTCTTTTAATTTCTCCTGTCTTCATACTTGAGGTTCTTGGCGAAAGAGGGATTTTTTGTTCAGTGTTTTTGATGAATTTTGTTCTTTGATAAAACGAAATATCTAATTTTTAAGAAGAATTAGATACGTTAAACTCAAAAATTCAGTAATTGTTAATCGTCAATTCTTAATTGTCAAATTAGTACTTAAGTTCCTCAAATTTCGTTAATTTACCCTTCACTATTTATATCCTTTTATTCTACCTCAACGAATTATTTTGCAACAAATAACCGCATCCGAACTGCATTTACTTACTCAAAAAGCCTATGCTGAAGCTAAAAAAACAGCCGCGCTTTATCGTTTTTCAGTGAGCTTTTTTGCTTTTACGGTATTATTTACCATTTATTTATTTGCGGAATCGAATCTTTATTTATCATCGCCCATCAAAATTACGGCGATTTCGATCATCTTTTTGCTTAGTGTTTTGTTGTTTTTGCTCTTCCCAACTGCAAAAATCAAAAAGAAATCTACTTCCTCATTAACAACATTTCTTGAAGTTTCAGGTCAACTTGATTTACAATCGTACACTCACTTTTATCGTGATGTTGCCACAAAAGCAGAACTACCTGAACTCAAGTATTTACTCGATTTATCGTTAGAAACGGGCGTTTCAATTACTGGCGATCTTAAAGAAAGTGCTGAAAGACAATTAGAAACCATTGTTTCACAAAAGGATGCGCCTTCTCGAATTAAGGCGCTTTCGGAAATGAATCCTGTTCAAAAATTGTTAAATCGATTCTATTTAGGTTTTGCAGCATTAGCTGTTTTATGGTTGATTCCTTATTTATACGGAAATCATGCATTTCAACGTAGTTTGGAATTTTGGGTAAGTTTTGAAAAACCCAATCCTTTTCATTATTCCGTAAGTCCTTCTTCTCTTTTGGTGGAACAAGGTCATAATCAGGTTTTTCAGATTCAGTTTGAAGGGAAAGAACCAGTAAAAATCATTTTTGAATTTAAAACTGAAATTGAACACGATTTCCGTTCGTTTTCATTAATGAAAGACAGTGCCGTTTATCTTACAGAATTTATTCAACTTACCCAATCGGGCTCTTTTCGTTTTAAAATGGATGAATATTATTCAAAAGTATATCCAATTGAAGTTCAAACACTTCCACGTTTCGATTCACTTTTTGTGCACATCACGCCACCTTCTTACACTGCATTAGCTCCTTTTACTGAATCTTATCCGAGTTCAAGTATTGAATTTCCGGAAGGCTCAGAATTAAAATTACGTGGTTTTGTAAATAAACCGCTTCAAGAAATAGAGGTTCATTCCACTCAAACTGATTCTTTGTTTATGATTAAGAATAAAGATTTAGTTTGGACAAGCTCATTAATCACAATAAAAGCAGACACTTTAAACTTTTCGCTAACAGACACTTACGGACTTCAAAACTCGAATCCCTATCCTTTACAACTCAATCCGTTTGCAGATAATCCACCAACAGTTTTGTTACTTCAACCTGCGCCTGTTACGAGTATATCTACAGAAACAAGTATTAATCTCTTATATGAATCGGCCGATGATTACGGTTTAAGTGCTTCTTTCATTGAGTGGAAAGTTCAACGTTTATTTTCTGATAAAGTAGAAACGGGAAGAAAAAAGATTCTCAATGGTACAAAAACTGGTCTTCGAACCTACACTTGGGACTTTTCGGCGTTTGATTTGCAACCTCAAGAAGAAATTACCTATTGGATTAAAGTTTGGGATAACGATGGCGTAAACGGACCAAAGTCTGCAAAGTCATTAGAGTTTATTCTTCGAATTCCTTCACTTACTGAACAGTTTTTGGGTGAGCAACAAATGGAAGAATCGATTGGCGACACCTTTAGTGAAATAAAGGATGACATGAATAAAATGAGCCAAGAGTATCGGGAGTTTTTGGAAAAAATGGCTGAAAATCCTCGTCAATCGCTTGAAAATCAACGAAAATTGGATAATGTAAAGCAGCAGCAGCAAGAATTAGACAAAACGGTTGAGGAAATAAATAAAAAATTTGAAGAGTTGAAAAAAGAGCTCGAAGACAATAATCAACTCTCCGATGAAACTCAAAAAGCGTATGAAGATTTGCAAAAACTCGTCGAGGAAATTAAAGACGATGAATTCCTAAAAGCTCTAGAAGATTTACAAAAAGCGCTCAACAACTTTGATCAACGTTCAATTCAACAAGCGATGCAACAAGTTAAGTTTGATGAGGAAAAGTATCGTGAACGTATTGCACGAACCATGGAATTATTTAAACAAATAAAACTAAGTGCTGACACTGAACGCCTTCAAAAAGCGTTGGAAGACTTAGCTCAAAAACAAGAAGCCCTTGCCAAAGATTCCACATCAAAAGCGTCTGAAAATGCTCAAAAACAGGATCAACTGAATAAAGAATTGGAAAAACTGGATAAAATGACGGAGGATTTAGCAAAAAATCCACCGGAAAAAATGCAGCAAGCTGTTCAGGAATTTACCGAAGCGATGAAAGAAAAATTAAGTGAAGCGCAATCGGACATGAAAGATGCTAAAGAACACTTGGAACAAAATAATTCAGGGGAAGCAAAACCCAAACAAAAATCAGCCAAAGAGAAATTGAAAGAAGCTGGGGCAATGGCTTCTGAGTTCAAAGAGCAAATGGGACAAAAACAGAAAAGCATTGACAAACAGGCATTAGAACACATTTTAGCTCAACTTTTATTGATTTCAGAGTCTGAAGAGTCGATTATGTACAAGACCAATGATTTAGATCAGAAAAGTAATGGGTTTATTCAGCAAGCGCGTGGACAACAAGTTATTAATTCAGTATTTAACTTAGTTGCGGATTCTTTATATCGAGTTGCATCTGTGAATCCTGGTTTTTCGAGTTCTGTTTTAGAAAAGAAAAATGAGACCCAACGAAATTTAGATCGCAGTTTGAATTATTTGACCGAAAGAGATCGAGTTTCTTCGGTGAGTCAATTACGTGTGGCAATGGGCGGCGTGAATGAATTAGCAAGTATTTTAGTTTCTATTTTAGAGCAATCGGATAATAGTAGTGATGGCGAAGGCGGCGGCGGCGGGATGTCACCTGAGCAAATGATGCAGCAAATGAAAGAAATGTCTGGTGAACAACAACAGATGAATCAACAGATGCAAGAAATGATTAATGATATGCAGGGCAATCGTTTGAGCCAAGAAGGAATGGAACGCTTAGAACAGATGTCCAAAACGCAGCAAAAGATTTTAAAGCAATTGGAAGAATTGCAAAAGAATGGAAATTTCAAACAAGGCGATAAAATGATGAGTGAACTAAAGCGTCTTGCTGAGGAAATGGAAGATTCTATTAATGACATGCGTGGCGGAAGAACGGATAAAATTGTAGTAAAACGTCAGCAAAATATTTTATCTCGAATGTTACAAGCTGAAAAAGCGATGGAAGAACGTGAAGAAGACGAAAAACGTAAAGGTGAGCAAGTAAAAGAGTCTATTTATTCGAATCCGCCACCAGTAACTTTAGATGAGCTTAAGAAACGAATTATGCTTCAATTGCAAAACGGGGAATTAACGCCATATACGAAAGATTATCAAAAACTTATAGATATGTATTTTAAGGAACTGGAGAAGAGAATTAATTAGGTGAGAGGTGAGAGGTGAGAGGTGAAAGGTGAAAGGTGAAAGGTGAAAGGTTAGAGGATTTTAGGAGTCGGGAGTCTAGGAGTCGGGAGTCTGGGATTTTTTGGTTTGGTTTATGGTTTTTGCGATTGTTTTAGATGTAGCTTTTTAGGAGTCGGGAGTCTAGGAGTCGGGAGTCTGGGATTTTTTGTTTGGTTTATGGTTTTTGCGTTTGTTTTAGATGTAGTTTTTTTGGAGTCGTGAGTCTGGGAGTCAATGAGTCGGGAGTCTGGCATTTGGAGTTTTTGGTTTGAGCCTAGATAGGTTTTGTTTGCTGAAGTGACCTATTCGAGATTTATAAAACTAGATTTATTATGAATACAGTAAACACCCCCTGCGCCGATTCCTGACTTCTGCCCCCCCGACTCCCGACTCCCGACTCCTTGAATCCTTTTCTCTTAATTTTTCATTTTTCTTTTTCATCTTTGGCATTTCTGATTATATTTATGAGATTTTTTAACACGTAATAAACTGTGAGCATGAGTAAAGCTGGTATTCTTAAAGAGTTCTGGGATTTTTTAAAAATTAGAAAGAAATTATGGCTAGCCCCAATTGTCTTTATTTTGGTTTTATTGGGCATTTTAATTGTCGTAACCGGAAAAACCGCTCTTGCTCCTTTTATTTACGCACTTTTTTGATTCCCAACTATCAGTGAAATTTCAAAGAAATATCAAATCCGGCTCAGTCTTTTTCGACAAGCCGGATTTTTTTTGCCAATCAATGAACGCGAAGATTAAAACAAGGACTCACAGTCCTTTAAGGACTGTGAGTCCTTGTTTTAATCTTCGCACTTTTTTTCTATTTCAATTTCTAATACCTCAAATCAATCAATAACATGACCCTTCAAACACGAAAAAAAGCCATACTTGCACTTGCAGATGGAACTGTAGCCCACGGTTTTGCCATCGGTTTCGACGGTACAACTGGCGGTGAATTATGTTTTAACACAAGTATGACAGGCTATCAGGAAATATTTACTGATCCAAGTTACTTCGGTCAACTTATGATGATGACCTATCCTCACATTGGAAATTATGGCGTTACTTCAAGAGATGATGAACATCGGAAAGTCATGATTTCTGGACTTATTGTTCGAGCTTTTTCAAATGATTACAGCAATCCTATGGCGGATTCATCACTTCAAGAGTATCTAGTTCGCCAAAAAGTAGTAGGAATAACTGGAGTTGATACACGAATGTTAGTTCGTCATGTTCGTGAAAAAGGAGTAATGAATGCTGTAATTTCATCAGTAATTACCGATGAAGCCGAACTCGTTGAAATGGCAAAAAACTGGGTTTCAATGGATGGTTTAGACCTTGCACAAGAAGTAAGTCGTAAAGAAGCACAAACCATTAAAGCAGAGCAACAAACCTATAAAGTTGCGGCTTTCGATTACGGAATTAAACAAAATATTATCAACAGCTTTTCTAAACGTGGAATAACTCTTCGCATCTTCCCTGCCAAATCTAGTTTTGAAGAAGTAATGGAGTGGCAACCTGATGGATTTTTCTTCAGCAACGGCCCTGGCGATCCAAACCCAATGGATTACGCAGTTGAAAACGTAAACAAAGCCAAAGAAACTGGAAAACCATTATTTGGAATTTGTCTTGGACATCAATTAATGGCTTTAAGCGAACAATTTAAAGTTGATAAAATGTTCGTTGGTCACCGTGGTGCAAATCATCCTGTAAAAAATTTAGAATCTGGTTTAGTTGAAATTTCGACTCAAAACCACGGATTTGCAGTAAATCCCGATTCAGTTGATGAAAACAAAGCAAGTGTTTCTCATATTAATTTGAATGACGGCACAGTAGAAGGTCTTCGTTTCAAACAGTTTAAAGGCTTTTCGGTTCAATATCACCCTGAAGCATCACCTGGACCACACGATTCCAGTTATTTATTCGATCAATTTGTTGAAATGATGAATGCCAATTAGTGCAGAAAAATCACATTTCAGCTCGAGAACTCATCAACCTTTAAAGATTTTTTAAAAACTATCATGCCTAAAAGAACAGACATCCACAAAATCCTCTTAATCGGTTCCGGCCCTATTGTAATTGGCCAAGCCTGCGAATTCGACTATTCTGGGAGTCAAGCCTGCCGTTCTTTACGTGAAGAAGGCTACAAAGTCGTGCTCATAAATTCGAATCCGGCAACAATTATGACGGATCCAATAATGGCAGACAAAATTTATCTGAAGCCACTCACAACCGAATCCATCAAAGAAATCTGCGAAATCGAAAAGCCTGATGCCGTTTTACCAACAATGGGTGGACAAACAGCCTTGAACTTAGCACGAAATCTACATCACGAAGGATATTGGGAAAAGAATAATATCAAAATTATTGGTGTTGATATTGATGCGATTGATATTACTGAAGATAGACAGCAATTCCGCGATTTAATGGAAAAAATCGGGATTACACAATGTCGTTCAAGAACCTGTGAATCTCTTCTCGAAGCCAAAGAAATTGTAGTTGAATTAGGCGGATTTCCCGTTGTTTTACGTCCATCATTTACACTCGGTGGAAGTGGTGGCGGAATTGTTTGGAACGAAGACGAATACGACAAAAAAGTATTACGCGCCTTAGAATTAAGCCCAATTCACCAAGTATTAATTGAAGAATCTATTTTCGGATGGAAAGAATATGAGTTGGAATTATTGCGCGATGACAACGATAACGTTGTGATTATTTGCGGTATCGAGAATATGGATCCGATGGGTGTTCACACGGGAGATTCTGTAACCGTTGCTCCGACTCAAACCTTGAGCGATAAACAATTTCAGATTTTGCGTGATGCTGCCATTAAAATGATGCGTTCCATTGGGACTTTTGCTGGTGGTTGTAATGTTCAGTTTGCTGTAAAACCAGGAACGGACGAATTTGTAGCTATTGAAATTAATCCTCGAGTGAGCCGCTCTTCTGCCCTTGCTTCAAAAGCTACTGGATATCCGATCGCAAAAATCGCTTCAAAATTAGCGGTCGGCTATATGTTAGACGAATTGAAAAATCAAATTACAGGAACGACTTCTGCCTGTTTTGAGCCTTCATTAGATTACATCGTAGTAAAAATTCCACGTTTTAACTTTGAAAAATTCCCTGGTGCAAACGAAGAACTCGGAACCCAGATGAAAGCCGTTGGCGAAGTTATGGCGATTGGCCGTACGTTCCCAGAAGCGATGAATAAAGCATGGCAATCGCTCGAATTAGGTCGTGCAGGCCTTGGCGCTGATGGATATGAGGAATTAGATCGCAAAGAGGTTAGAAACCGCTTATTGAAGCCTTATTGGGATCGCTCTCTTCAAATTCGTAATGCATTTAAATTAGGCGCTTCGGTCGAAGAATTAGCGGATATCACCAAAGTTGATCCATGGTTTTTGCAACAAATTGAATACATGGTAAGTCTGGAAAACCGAACAGAAGGTCAATCTCTTGATACCATTTCTCGTGAAGATTTATGGGAATTAAAACAAGCAGGATATTCTGATGTTCAGATTGCACACATGCTCAGCCAAAGTGGTGCAAAAGTGAAAGAAGAAAAAGTTCGTCTTCACCGCAAAAACTTGGGAATGAAACCAGTTTTCAAAGTAGTTGATACTTGTGCGGCAGAGTTCCCAGCTCTAACTCCTTATTTTTATGCTTCCTATGAAGGTGAAAATGAAAGCGAATTAGGTCCTAAGAAGAAAATTATCATTTTAGGAAGCGGCCCGAACCGAATCGGACAAGGTATTGAGTTCGATTACAGTTGTGTGCATGCCGTTATGGCTGTCCGCGATATGGGCTACGAAGCCATCATGATTAACTGTAATCCTGAAACGGTTTCGACAGATTTTGATATTGCTGATAAATTATACTTCGAGCCTGTTTTCTGGGAAAGAGTGCTTGATATTATTGAACATGAAGGCGCTGAAGGTGTTATTGTTCAAGTTGGTGGACAAACCGCGCTTAAACTAGCAAAGAGATTTCATGATAACGGAATTAAGATTTTCGGAACTGATTTCCACATGCTGGATTTAGCCGAAGATCGTTCACGTTTCACCCCTTTATTGCGTGATTTAGGTATTCCTTACCCAGATTATGGAACAGCTTTAGATGTTGAAAAAGCGGTAGTAATTGCAGAGAAAATCGGCTATCCAGTTTTATTGCGTCCAAGTTATGTGCTTGGCGGTCAAGGAATGAGGATTGCGGTTAAAGAAGAAGAAGTTCGTAAATATGTGCTCAAACTTCTAAAAACACATCCAGAAAATGAGTTCTTAATTGACAAATATTTAGACGAAGCCATCGAAGTTGATGTAGATTCTGTATTTGATGGAGAGCAATTACATATTGCTGGAATTATGCAGCAGATTGAACCTGCAGGTGTTCACTCTGGTGACTCAACCGCTGTTCTTCCTCCATTTTCTTTGAGTGAAAATGTAATTAAAACCTTGGAAGAGTATCAGTTGCGCTTAGCTAAAGCAATGAATATCAGAGGTTTTTTGAATGTTCAATATGCTGTTAAAAACGAAAAAGTGTATGTGATTGAAGCTAATCCAAGATCGACAAGAACGATTCCATTTATTGCAAAAGCAACGCAACGTTCTGAATCTCAGATTGGCGTAAAAGTAATGATGGGCGCAAAATTGAAAGACATGGATTTAGAATCTAAGTTGGAAGGTTATGCGATTAAAGAGCCTGTTTTCCCATTTGATAAATTCCCTGAAGTAAAGAAAGAACTCGGGCCAGAAATGCGCTCCACTGGTGAAAGTATTTATTTCTTGAAGGATTTCAATGATGAACACTTCAAAAAACCTTATGAGTTCAAGAGTTTATACTTGAGTAAATAAAATTTTGAATGCTTAATACTACATTTTGAATTTATCTTGAATTTAATCGCGCTCTAAATTTATTTTGGGCGCGATTTTTTTTTCAATAATAAAATACTTTTAAATACTATCAAATAGATAAGTAAGGGGTTCAACTTCCTTAAACAAGGATTATTTATATTTTCATAGAAATTATTAAGATATTTAACTCTTTTTTTATATTTTAAAAAGGCTCACGAAAATATTCATCACAATTATGAAAGGGCTGGGAAAATGAAACTTTTTCTAACTGTCATAATAGTATTCTCTAGCGCACTATTTTGCGTTTCAAATGCTCAAACAGCTAACGATAATCCGATATTTCCGGATAAAGTTGAACCTTTAATTCAAAATGATTGGACAACGTTTACTTGGCCATATAACGCCTACTATCCAAATGATCCAGATGGTCCTAACGGAAAGGTAGGAAATGCTTGTGGTTTCAATTCAATTGCCAGAGTTATGCACTATTGGCAATATCCCGTGAACGGCATTGGCACGATAAACTTTACAGATTATTTTGGCCATTACTGGTTTATGAATCTTTCAGAAATGAATCTGAATTATCCTGAAATGCAATATACATTCGGTCTTAATGCAACTGAGGAAGAATATGACGAAACAGCTAGACTATTTCTTGCAGCAGGCGCAGTTGGCGAAAAAATTGGTATTGCTTATTCAGACGGTCCTTCTAAAGTTCCAGCCGCAATGGTAAATTATTTCGGATATAAGTCTGGTGCGCAATTAGTTCACCGCTGGGATTATACTAAAGAAGAATGGATCAATATTTTTAAAAACGAATTATCAAACGGTCGACCTATTATTGTAGAAGGTCGAACAACCGATAGCCCTGCCCCATGGCAAGGTGGTAACTGGAAAGGTCACTGGTGGATTTGCGACGGTTATAATGAAAACGACGAATTTTATATCAATTACTCTTTTGGAGGAACTAAAGGCTACTATGATATTGATAATTTAGGTGAAATTTACATTGCTTATAACTCAGCAATAATTGGAATTGAGCCCGATTGGGGAGATAAAGAACTAGAATTAGAAGCCCCAATTGCTGAACAAACATTCATCAATAATGAACCAATAACTGTAGATTGGACCAGTACTTCAATTTCAAACGTAGAGGTTTGGTTCAGTTCAGACAATGGATATAATTGGGAGCTAGTTGGAAGCTCAATCTCTTCAGCATCTCAAACCTATAGTTTTAACGTGAATAACCTAGTTTCGGAAGTCTGCCGAGTAAAAATAACAGATGTCGATAATGTAAACATCAATCGAATTAGTGCTGTTTTTGAGGTTCGCAATCCAGTTGTAAGCATGGTAAAGCTGTTATCTCCAACGGGAGGAGAATATTTCACTAATGGGAAATCATATAAAATCCGTTGGGAAAGTGAATTGGTTAATAATATTGCCATCGAAATTTCATTGAATAATGGTGACTCATGGGGAACATTAGCAACTAGTTATCCTGCAACTGAAGGCTATGTTTTATGGAATGTAAATGCACCAAATTCTACAGCATGCTTGGTTAGAATAAGTAACAGTGAAAATAGCGAGATACAGTCTGTTTCCTCTTCAACATTTACGATTAGTTCAACTACTTTATTGGGTGGAGCATATGCTAATGATTCAAATACCATGATGCTATTTCATTTTGATGATAACTATTGGAATGAATCTCCGAATTCTGAAGATGCAATTCCAAGTTCTACACAAACTTTTGTTGATAATTCAACATTGAATTTGAAAAAAGCAATACAGTTCAGTAACCCTGACGACAAAGTAATTATCAACAATACTGACAAATTGAGCCTAAGCGGAGATTGGACGATAGAAATGTGGGTAAACTTTACCGAGTTTAGTAGTTCCCCAATGTATCTGATTAGTAAGCCTGGAGATGAAGACTCCTATCAATCCAATTTTTCAATACAAATAAATCCGTATTGGGATAATGTATGGTTTGGTTTTTATTTCCCATCAAAAGATGTAAGAGTTGGAGTAACAGCGACTAAACCCGATTTAAACAAATGGTATCATGTTGCGTTCATTCGCAATACAAGCCGATCGGAAATACAATTAATTATTCATGATCAAAATCGAAATCAAATTTCAACGAATGCCATATCCTATTCTGGAAATTTAATGCTTCAAAATTCTCAAAATTTAGAACTTGGTGGAAATTTTAAAGGTTACATGGATGAAGTTCGAATAAGTAATGTGGTTCGAAGTTTTGAAGTAATAACTCCTCCAACAAATCCTGGAATACCAACTCCATCGAATAATGCAACGAATGTAGATTTCAATAGCACTACCCTGAGATGGTTTAATGGGACAAATACCAAAACGGTTGACTTGTATCTCGGAAAAAATAATCCTCCAACAGAAAAAGTACTTGATAATGCGACAGTAAAAACTAGTCAAACGGTTTCTTTATTGGAACCAAATACCGAATATTATTGGCAAGTAGTTTGCAAAAACACAGGTGGTGATACTCCAGGCCCTATTTGGAAATTTACAACCAAATCAGATGCTAGTGTTTCGGTAGTTAAACCAAATGGCGGTGAACAATTGCGTGGTGGAAGTGAATTTGAAATTGAATGGAATAGTAAAGCGGTTGAATCAGTAAAAATTGAACTTTCAACTGATGCAGGTCAACATTGGGAAACACTTAGTGAATCTACGCCTGCAGCAAATATGAAATTCACTACGAATTTACCTGAGGTGTCTTCTGAAACATGTTTTATAAGAATCAGTGATGCCTCTAATAATTCAATTGTGGATCAAAACAATACTGCTTTTAGCTTGTTTATTCCAACACTAAAGTTAACCTATCCACTTACAAATAATGAATTTAGTGCCGGTGATAAAATAATGATTTTATGGTCTTGCTTACATGTTGAAAAAATTAACCTTGAGTTTTCATCTGATAATGGAGACAATTGGGAGAATGTGATTTCAGGTTTTGATGCTGATGCAGGTTCTTATACATGGAATGTACCTGAAGTGGTTTCCGATAATTGCAAATTTAAAATTACCAGTAATGAGGATCCTTCCTTAAATTTTGTTAGTCCAGGGACATTCAAGATAATTGAATCAACTGCGATTGGCGAACATGCGGATTTACCTAAAGAGTATGAATTGAATCAAAATTATCCGAACCCGTTTAACCCGACTACAACCATTGAATTTGCTTTACCAAACAGTGAATATGTTTCTTTGAAAGTGTATGATTTACTTGGTCATGAAGTTGAAACTTTAGTTACAGGATTCAAATCAGCTGGTGTTTATTCGATTCAGTTTAATGCATCTCAACTCTCTAGTGGAATGTATATGTATGTTTTAAAAACCGAGCATATTCGTTTTACAAAGAATTTAGTGCTGATTAAATAAAAAATGTGATACTATTCTACTTACTGAGCAATTTTGTAAATCACCTCTCTCGACCGAACAAAAGACTTAATTTCAAGTCGATTTTAGCTTGAGTTAAAATTAATTATATTGCTATTTTGCAAAACGCCTGTCATGCTGGACTTGATCCAGCATCCCGGCCGAACATTGGACTTATTATAAGAGTTTTAAATTCTTACTTAGAATATTTATAAGATCTTTACCAGATTTAGGTTCTTTGTAATCAAACGTTTCATCCAATAATAAAGGGTATAAATCAATAAAATTCGGATTTTGATTATAAATCCATTCCATTTTCCAAGTTCGCTTCCAAAATTTCATTTGTTTTTCCTTTGTAATAGCATCTTCTATACTTTCAAAATATTCAAAAGCCAATAAATAATAGCATTTATTCTTTAACGTAAATTTGCTACCATACTCATATCGATGCTCATAGATTCTTTTTATCAAATCATTTGTAACACCAATATGGAGTACCGTTCGAGCTTTATTGCGTAATATGTATGTGTATCCTTCTTTCATGACTAGGTGACGCATGAAACTGAAAATTCTTTCAAAGATTTTTAAAAAATATTACTTATTACAAAATTTGTTGCATAAATATCATTCACAGTTACAAGGGACCTCGTTTTGCTTAATTCGTGGCATGAATATCATTCACAGTTAGGCGGAGATGCTGGATCATGTCCAGCTTGACCTCGTTTTGCTTAATTCGTGACGCGAATATCATTCATAATTTGACGGGGATGCTGGATCTAGTCCAGCATGACATGGTTTTAGTTTACAATTAACGTCTGCATTGCGTGAGCTGGAATTTCTATTTCTGTTTCCTTTTCTCCGATTATGTATTTATATCTGATTAACTTGTCTGTCTCATTCATCACAACTGATACTAAACCTCCATCAGGATTTCTGAAACTTGTGCTTTGTAATACACTTCTGCTACTAGAAGTACTGACTCTTTTTGCACCAACACGAACGTATTTTGAAAAGTGACCGATGTAATAATAAGAAGGAGTATAAATCAAAGAATCTTTATTTAAATCAGCATGAATTGGTGCAAAACAGAAGTTTCCAACGTGATTTGGGCCTCCTCTTTGATCTAATAAAATATTCCAGTCCGTCCAACCGACTGTACCCTGATTAAAATCATTAATCATTGAGCGACCATAACGTTCCGCATTTGGCCAGTATTGATAGCGTTCTGGAGTAAAACTCTCCACGCAACCTTCAGTAAATAATAATTTTTTATCAGGAAATGATTCATTAATCAAGGCTAGATTATCAAATTTTGGCAAACCACCTGTCCAAGTTTCATACCAATGAAATCCTATTCCCCAAGCGTACTTAGCAGCATCTGTATCACCAAAAATTGTATTTGCACGATGCGTAATTAAATCACGATTGTGATCCCAAACAACAATTTTTTTATCTCCCAAACCTTCTCTTTCCATAATCGGACCGAGATAATTTTTTAAGAAATCGCGTTCCTCTTCAGCTGTATAAATACTTGACTCCCAACGCTGAACAGCCATTGGCTCATTTTGAATCGTGATTCCCCAAATTGGCATCCCCTCTTTTTCGTATGCTTTAATAAACTTGGTGTAATACATTGCCCATGATTCAAAATATTCTGGTAATAGCTTTCCTCCTTTTAGCATATTTTTGGTGTCTTTCATAAACGCCGGTGGACTCCAAGGACTTGCGTATAACAACAAACTACCGCCAGCTGCCTGAGTTGCACGTTTAATCATAGGAATTCGAAACTCTCTATCGTGATCTATAGAAAATGTTTTTAAACTTTTATCGGAATCGCTAACGTAAGTAAAACTTCCACTACCAAAATCTGCACTGTGAATAGAAACTCGAGCTAATGAATAACCAATTCCAGAATCAGCAGAATAATAATAGGCACTTAACAACTCCTCTTGTTTTTTCTCTGATAAAGAAGCAAAAACCTCTGCAGATGCATCCGTAATTGCCCCACCAATACCCATAAATGTTTGGAATTCTTTATTAGGATTCACAAAAATGGCAATTTCCGTTTCTAAAGGTTGAGAAGCTCTTCCAAAAGTCTTCGCTCCAGACTGAGATAATCTCAAATTAGTTTGGCTTGCTGTTGTAATAATTGAGAGGGAGTTTGCCATAAAATTTTGAATAGAATCTGAAGGTGAAGGAATATTTTTCTTACAAAATGTGAGTAAAACAACGCTTATTAAAACTGGGACAATTATTTTTTTCATAAAACCTCTACAATTTCTGATTTTTCTTTCTTTTTTTATGAATTTTCAATTCATTAAATTAAAATTTCTAACGTTATGACTTTTGATAAAATATGAAAAAAAGTAAGTTTTTAACTACGTGGTCAGTTTATTCTTTTGCCAGTTTACTTTACTAAAAGCATTTTCTTTGTTATAATTTTATTTCCAGCTTCTAAACGATATAAATACAAACCGCTACTTAAATTACTAGCATCAAAAGAAACAGTATGCAAACCTGCTGCTTTTATTCCATTTTCGCGCTCGGCTATTTTTTCTCCTAAAACAGTATAAATACTTAATTTTACGGGTGTAACTGAAGGAATACTAAACTTAATTTCAGTACTTGGATTAAATGGATTTGGATAGTTTTGATGTAATACTATTTGCTTGAATTGCTCATTTTCGTTTGTAATCGATGTCAGATTACCAGATTTAATTTTAACTTTGAATCGTTTCGTTCCGTTTGTTGTCATCACTAAAGCTTGAGCAGATTTTTTCACATTCGATTCTTGTTTCTTCACAGAAAAAGTAAACTCCTGCCCTGCTTTTAACTCAATTTCTTGATTTGTTTCGGTATCAAAAACATAAAAACTTCTTTCTGATGTAGCTCCCACTTTTTGTTGGATTTTAAGATTCATTTCTCCTTCAAAACTTCCGCTTTCGTTTATTGAAAAAACAGATTCTTCAGAGTAAAATGGAAAGGATAACTGTGAAAAAGGCTGATTTTCTAATGTTTCTTCTGTAGTAATCAAACTAAATAATTTTGTTGATTCGTGTAATGGATAGAGTTTTTTAGCATCTAATTCATCAAGTTCTTCACTTGCGTTTTCATCAAAAACGATAAATAAATTGGATTGAGTTTGCGTTTCTTTGTTGGTAAATATTAACTGATAGACTTCTCTGTTTACTTGAGATTTTTTTGCTAAAACATCTCCATTAGCTAATGCTCCACCCGTTGAAATTGCAGAAGTTGGTACTGTAATACTTGCGGCCGTATTGTTTTCAAGCATTAAACCTTGCCAAGCCGCCACTTTATCACTCACCGAAGTTGTGGTGAAATAATCTCCAAGTTCAGGATCCCAAATTTGCCCAACCGTTGAAGTTAAAGCTCCAGAATTAACGCTTATTTGCGACCAATCGATGGTAGCATTAAATGGATTTCCTATCAGATTATACTTATTTCCATTTGTGTGTAGGTTGATGGTGACGTTTGTATTTGGCACAACTCCAGAAGCTCGTAAAGTAATCGGTAAAGGCGAACTTCCCGCATTTGAATTATTATAGAAATACAAGATAAATCCAGAACCAGCTGCATTTGATTCAGTCATCGCGTTTGGTTTTACCCAATCTGATCCATCATAAGAGGTATAAAGATTCGCTGTAATGTCATTATTCTCTACTCCCTGAATTGCTGTAAATGCAGAAAGGTTTTCAAGTGGAAAATTGGTAACTGGAGCCGAAAGCATTCTCCAACCCGCCATATTCGTCATTGTTGCATAAGGTACAAATGCGGTTCCATCAATTTGGGTTCCTGGACTAAACCATGAATTATCAATACCATCTGCTGTTTTGTGATAGACTAAATCTCCAGTAATTTCTGGGGAACGAACTAATGAACCTCCAGTAAAAAACGTTCCAGACGAATCATAACTCACACTAAATACGGGAGCGCCAGTTGGAGCATTCAGAAATATCGATTCACTGTTATTATTTAAACTAAGTGCAGCTGTACTTGCTGTTTGAACAATTGAACCTTTAAAATCCCCCGTAAAACTTCCTCCAAAAATCACTAGAGCCTGTCCATTTACTAATTTTGTACCACTTGGAAAAACATGGCGTACTTCTGTATTATCCGAAAATGACCAACCACTTAAATCGAATGTAGTTGAATCGGAGTTTACAATTTCAACAAATTCATCAGAAACTGTTTGCACACCTGATAGCCCATTTGCATTTCCGTCTGGAGCAATCGGAAAAAAATGAATTTCATTGATTGCTAATTCTCTAAATTCTGGAAAAGTAACAGAGTTATTTGTTCTTGGAATCATATCAGCTATTTCTTCCAATAAAACTCGGTATTTATCTTGTGAAGCACGAATAGATGTGAATTGTTCAATATGAAAAAATCGACCAGAATTACTCACATTTGAAGAACCACAAGGATCTGAAGAACCATTCACATACCGCCCTTGTGTATTTGTAGTTCCCGTTAATCCACAGGCAGAACCATCTCCAGCATACGCAGCATCAACCCCATTTGCCAATAGGGAGTCTTTTAGTGCCATCATTTCCGCACTTGGATCATCAATACGTCCATTGCTCAAAAATACGTCTTCACAATCACTAGAAGCATGTCCATGAATATTAAGGAACCAAGCTTGATTCGAAAATTCAAACATGGCTTCATGAACTACCTGAAAAACAGTAGAGTCGTTATGCGCCATATCTGAAACTTTAAAGGATTCTGATTCACTTGTTGCTGAACATGCTGTTGTTGTTCCATCACACAAAGACGCTTCATCATTTGCACAACGATGTGTTCCAGCAATAACAAATAAACGAGCCCCCATGTAATGAAGAAAATCAATTCCTTCGTAAGGTGTTTTTGAATCATGCAGAGGATGTGGAACAGCGAGAGTAAGATTTCTTTGCCAGTTTGGGTTATAAATAATTGTTCCCCAACCTTTTGTAACCGGATTTTCTCGAATCATATAATACTGAGCGTTTTCAAAACTTGTATCGGTTACTTGAGCAATTTCATAAGACGGGAAATGAGTAGAAAGAGAATCATCAATTTGATTATAGGATTCGAGTAATAATAAATCCATTACGGATCGAAAACGAGATAAATCCAACTCACTGGGTTTTACAAATGCTTCTGAATCCTCAATAGGCATATCATTTGAAATATGATTGTGAATCCAGCCCATAACCGAGCCATCTTCTTGAATTACCTGTGCTGAGCTATTTTCCCAAAGAGATATAGTATAAAGTAGACTTGCTAAAAAAAGAAGTCTAATATGATTTTTGACAATAGACATAAAGATACTATTCCACTATTATTTAATAAATGAGAAATGGAAAATAGTAAAGTCTAAGCTTCAAATCGTCTCAAATCTTGAACTTAAGAATTGATACTTCTTCTGTTCTTCAAGTTAGAAAGCAGTAAATAAGAAATGACAAAAGAAATTACTGCAAGCGACAGAACAAGAACAGGATTCGACTGTTGTTCAACTAGATTTTCAAATGGGAAATTTTGAACAGCAGCCTGAATATGAATTACACTCAGACTTGTCATTGACAAGAATAAAGAAGCAAAAATTGAAATTCTTTTTGCTAATTTTTTATGTAAGTAAAAGTTTTTTCTCATATATCCGCAAAAAAATAGTTAAAGTTTGAATGAAAACGAGCAGAGGTCATCTTTTGATGGACAACCTCTGCTTTCGGCTCTTGATTAAATAGAACTAATACTTTCACTTGTATCTCATTTCATTGAGTATTCACAAGTATGTGTTCAGACAGTTAGGGTAATTTAAACAATTGCAATTCTCGATATATTACACTATCGTTTCAAATACTGTAACAATTGATTCAAATTGTTTAATTATTGTGATTTATAATAAAATAATCCACTCTTTACTACTCTTATTTGTTCATTTCATTGCTTTTACAACTGTAGATGCACAAATAGTTACATTGCCAATACGTACTGATGCATTTGAGCCGGAAGTTCTAATTGACAACTATACTCAAGCTGACGGATTGCCAATAGATGGTATAACCACAATGGAATGGGGAAATGATAATTGGTTGTATGTAACCACTTTTGATGGAATTGCACGTTTTAATGGGTCAAACTTTCAAGTTTTTAATTCATCGAACGACAGCACCTTCTTTATCGATTCAATTGTAAGGCAGCTACACAGCAAAAAGAACGGAATTTGGCTAATAGATAATGAGTACGAACTCATTAAATGGGAGCCTAAAAAAGGAATTCGAATTGGCAGAAAAGAAGGATTGCCAAATATTATGGTTCACAACGTAATTGAAGATGTTGATCATTCAATATGGCTAGGAACCGAATATGGCATTTTTAAATTAGATAATAACGGACAGTTTAAGCAATTCAATCGCGATTTAAGACTTGTGGTTTTAGAAATTTTCCCAATAGACCAACATTCCGCATATGCAATTACAAATCAAGGTTTGTTTATGGTTACTGAATTTCAACTGATTAATATTTTACCTGCTAATGATCCATTATTTGTAGGCGATGTTCGCAGTCGTTTTTCCAAGGCAAAAGACGATGGAGTTATTGTTTCTACTGCTCATGGTATTGTTCATTTAGATAATCGTAGTAACATCATCTTTAGAAAAAATTTAGGGGTAATGGTTTATCAAGCGAATTTATTACAACAGAATGAAGAAGCGTATTTGTTACGAACAACTAATAATTTCTTTGTCTATTCACCAAAAACTAAATCTGTTGATCTATTCCAAACTCCATTCAAACTAATAGGAGGCACATTTAAAGAATACGATTTATACTGGCAAGGTGAACTTCTTTTAATAGATGACAATGATATATTTCATAAGGGTAAAAAAATATTTAATACACCAAATAACTCTCTTATTAATTCAGTAATTCAAGATAAATCTGGAAATTTATGGGTTGCGACAAACGGCGAAGGGCTTTTTAAAATTCGGTATAGTAAATTTCAAACACTTGACGAAAACGATGGAATTTCAGGTTTAAATACATACTCTATTCGAGAAATGGCTGGAAATAGAATTTGGTTCACAACTATGGGTCAAGGATTATTGGAATGGAATGGTAAAAACTTATTACAACATAATGTCTTTCCAATAGAAAATAGAGAACGAATTGACAGTAGAACATTAACCATAACAAGAGATAACTCAGTATTCGTTTCATTTTGGAATGGCGGTTTATGGTCTAATTCAACGGGTATATGGATACAAGAACACCCAAAGTCTCACCCATTAATAAGTAGAAATAATGTAATTGATGCTATTTATGAAGACAATAAAGGTCGTTTGTGGTTAGGTACAATTTCCGGCTTATACGTTTACGACAGACAAACTAATAACTACACAGAAATTCGAGACTCCCTTGGATTTCCAATCCCAAAAATAAGAACTATAAAATCGTTTGATGATACACATATTATTGCAGGAACGAATGGGAATGGCGTTTTTAAATTTAATCTAACGAATAATTATGCTTACGCTGAACCATTCGAATTAACCGGACTCTCCATAAGAGATATTTCTATTCATAACGATACGATTTGGTACGCAAGTGAAGATAAAGGTCTGATTCGAGTAATTTATCACGAAAATAAAAAACCAGAAAGTGCACGTTTCCATTATCCCAAAATTAAAAAAGATTGGGCTGTTCATAAAATTTTAACCGATCGATTTGGTTTTTGGTGGTTATCGAATAATCAAGGTTTATATCGAATTAAAAAATCTGAATTAGACTTATTTTTAGATGAAAAAATTTCAGAGACGAAATTAGAATATTTCACTGAAAAAGATGGGCTTCCTTATCGAGAACTCAATGGAGGTGTTCAGTCAGCTGGGATTGCTGATGGACGAGGGAATTTATGGTTTCCAGGAATTCGCGGACTTAGCTTTTTAAAACCTGCTAATTTTCTAAAATCAGACAGTTTAAGACCCGAATTACTACTTACAAATTATGAAACCGATTTAGCTAAATATGAAATTTTCAATAATATACTACCCATACGACTTTCAAAGGATGAGCGAACGATAACGATCCATTTTGATGTTTTAGATTTTTCAAATCCAAAACAATTTACATTTTCTTATGCAAGTGACAAAAATCCTTCAACATGGGTTGATTTACAAGATAAACGCTCGTTTACATTAAGTAATCTTGAATCCGGTTCACATCATATTAACATCAAAATAAATCATAGGTTTTCTTATCAGCCTTCCATTATTGCTTTTGATTTTGAAGTTGAACCCCATTTTTACGAGACAGCTTTATTTTATACTCTAACTTTTTTGGGGATCGCAGGCTTATTATCTGGACTTCTATTTACTTTAATTCATCGAAATAAAAACCGTGAAATTCGTTTACAACTACGAATTGATGCCAGAAGTAAAGAGTTAATTCGAAAGCAAGAAGAAACCGATTCTATTTTAAAAATTGTTCAGCAACAGCGCGATGAATTAAACCAGATGAACAAGAATCAAATTGAAAATTTCCATGCATTTTCTCATAAAATAAGAACCCCCTTTACAAATGATTCGAGGGCCTGTTGAGCTTATTATTACTACTTTAAAAGAAAATGGAAATCTAGACTATCGAACCAATCAAAGTTTACAGTTATTGGAAAAGTATAATCTAGAACTCATTAACTATTCAGATAGATTACTTCAAGTTATTACTGAAAATTATCAATTTTCTCGTGAAAATGAAGAATCCCAAACTTCAATCTTGTCTGATTCTATCGAATTAATTGAGGCAACGGAAAAAGAATTTGAAAAAAACAAAGTTGTCATTGATGAAATGGATTCAAGCCTTATAAAACTTTTGATAATTGATGATATTGAAGACATCCGAGACTATTTAAAACTTGCTTTAAATAATGATTTTAATCTAAAAACAGCATCAAGTGGAAAAGATGCTTTTAAGATTTTAGAAACATTTAAACCTGATGTTATAATTTCTGATGTAATGATGCCCGAAATGGATGGGTTTGAATTTGCAAAAAAATTGTATCAAACTGCAGGATTTGAGCACATTCCACTTATTTTTTTAACGGCAAAAGATTCTGAGGAAGATCGGTTTATTGGTTTACAGTCAGGGGCTGTAGCTTATATTACGAAACCTGCTAATATTTCGGTTCTAAAAGCACAGGTTCATGCACTTGTTAAAAGAGAATTGATAATTAGAACTGAAAAATCAAAGAAATCAGAAAAAAATGAAGCTTCGATTTTCCAAAAAAAGATAAATGAACTTATTCTCCGACACTTAAGTAATACAGACTTATCATTGGAAACGCTAGCAGATGCCTTGCACATGAGTAAATCAACCCTTTACAGAAAATGGAAAGAGGAATCGAATGATACATTAGCCAATCATATACTTTCCTTGCGCTTATCTGAAACCTTACATTTAGTTCAAAGTCAAACAGTTTCCTTTGCTGAAGCTTCATCAATGTGTGGGTTTAATAATCCGTCCTATTTTTCACGCGCATTTAAAAAAGTCTATGGTTGCACGCCAAGCGAATACCTAGAAAAAACAAATTAAAGATAGATTTGTCTTAAAGTAATACTTGACAATTTGCTAAACAAAGTGTACAATCAGAACAGTATCAGGTTGGTACTAAAACGGGAACATTTCCCGCTTAATAATCATCCAAAATCACTCAAAATAAATAGAAAGTGAGTAGGCTATGGAAAATGCAATATTCAACGCTGCAGAAACCGGAGACATCGAAGCAATAAGAAAAGCGCTGGAAAATGGCGCAAATGCAAACACATCCGACGAACATGACCGTTCGGTATTATTAAAGGCGGCAAAACACGGTCACTATGAAGTAGTAAATTTTCTAATAGAGCAAAAAGCAGATATAAATACCAGAGACAACAGAGGAACAACTGCATTATATTGGGCAGTGGTTAATAATCATACTGAGATAGCAAAATTATTAATTGATAATGGAGCAGACGCCAAAACAATGGATAATCGAGGTTGGACACCTTTAGACCATGCTGTGGCAGAGCATCATGATGAAGTAGCAAAAATTGTAGGAACAGCTACTCATTGATTAAATTTAAAACGAAATTTTAAAGGCAAACTTTTTCAAAGTGAAGAAGTTTGCCTTTTTTTTTGAGTAATTTGAAAACGAAAAGAATACTGCTTTTATGTCTTTCATCTGAAAAGCTGAATCTGTGCATAAATTCACTATTTTCAAAAAAAACATTTTACTTCGGTTTTCTTTTTATTCATTTTCGTAAATACGCTTTGATGCAGGATCGTGTCAAGCATGAAGAAAACATCAATCTATCAGTATAATCTCTACCTGTCTCCCATCGTAAAACCTTACCGATTTTCCATCAAAAAAAGCATCTTCTTCTAACATAATTCGGATTTCTTTATTCTTCCATTCTGGAATTTCAACACTTACATTTAACTCGATACTATAACCTGTATTCGCAAAAAGTGGATAATCGCCGGCGCCTTTTGTATCACCTTGGTTGTCCCACATTCCAATGGTTGGTCCTGCGGCATGACCATAAAATCCCAAAGGATGCGTATAAATACTTGGTTTTAAACCTTCTTTAATAGCTTGTCCTATAGAGTTTTTTAGAACTTGATTTCCACTTAATCCTACTTTAAAATTACTCATCAAAATATCTTGCAAACGATTTCCTTTTTTTAAAGCTTTTTGTAATCCTTCTGGTGCAATAGATTCCCCATCTTTTAAGACATACGCATGTTGTTGTTGATCGGTATTTAACCTTGCAAATGTAACTCCAATATCAACATGTAATAAATCTCCTTTTTGAATAATTTTCGAGTCTGGTTTACTTGAAAAGTCACCATCTTTACCTGGGTTTTCTGCTCTTTGCAAAGAAACACTCGGATGAAACCAAGTTCCAAAACCTAATCTGCGAATTTCTTCTCTAAACCACCATTGCACATCTTCTGTACTTGTAACTCCAGGTTCTACAACTTGCCCTGAGAATCCATTTTTGATGATAGAATGACCAATTCCTGCTAAGTACTGCATCATCGCAACTTCTGCTGGAATTCTCGTTTCTAACCAGCCAACTGCTAATTTTTCACCCGAAACAATTCGATTTTGGTAGGATTTTCCAAGCTTCATTTGAATTTGATCGAACTCTGTTTTTGTAATTCCATCAGCTTGAGCAAAAGTTTCTGAAGTATTTAAGGCAATCTTTTTGGGATTCTTTTCTTTGATAAAATCGACAAGTCTTCCAATTTGATCCGGATTTTCTTCAGGATTCCAGATTTTCTTGAAAAAAGTCCCAATATCATAACGAGAAACGGCCAATCGTTCTACCTGAGTTCCATTATCCCAAAACACTAACATCGTTCTGCGTCTTGCAGCAAACCAAGTTGCAGGTAACATGGTTCTAATTACAGGGTCTTCATTGTATTCTCTAGCCGTTACAATCCACAAATCGACGTTTTCTCTGCGCATAATTAAAGGGATTACCTGCTCAAATCGGAGTTGAAGCGTTGAGTCAATCCATTGCGCTTCTTGTTTTAGCGTTAGAATTTCAGGGTAAATTTGTGCTTGAGTTTTATTTGCTTCAAAAAGTAAAGTCAGAAAAAGCAAAACCGATAAGTGTTTGTATAAAGTCATTTCGTTATGTAACAATGAATTAATTCTCTTCAACGTATTGATAAACATATATTTATACTTTTTCAACACGTTGACGTTTAGCTTCGATTTCAAAATCTAATCAAAATTCATTAAAACTCAGCGGATGAATTGAAGTTTTTTACAAATAGCAATTGGTGAACGTATGGAATTTAATTATTACCACTCAATGGAAACTAGAAGGAAAGCTGAATTGCGGCTTTTAGAATTATTGGGACATTTTGCACTCAATCAAGCAGAAGCTATTGAGGTTACCTTTTGGTTTTATGGTGAAGAAGCTTCTATTTATCGAATGGCTGCCGCACTTAAACAACACGATTTCTCAATTTTATCAATTAATCAAACACAACTCAAAGCTGATAATTTTTTATGTATTTCATCAAAAAAGATAAATCTTGAAAACGATGAAGTCTTTTCAGACTTAAATGCAGCCTTATATAATTTAGCAGATCTGTACGAATGCCGTTTTGATGGTCACGAATATGAAATTGGTTAAGAAAAGATGAATATCGTTTTTTTCTCTACTTATTTGTTTGGAGGAGCAGGTTCTAGTGCAAAAGCCATTGTTTCAAAGCTGAACGATTTTGGACACAAGGCCTCCATTCTTTATCGATTTGGGAATAAAACAGAAGCTCACGAAATTTGTACAGATAAATGGTATTCACAAGATCAGCTCAATCGAGCAATGTCAGCTGGGATGAAAGATTTATATTATCACGACTCAAATGAAAATTGTGTTAGTTGGCAAAATCTTTTACAATCTATTCCTGCAAATCCTGATGTTTTTGTTCTTTTTTGGTACTCACAGTTTCTAAACAATAAACTCATTTCAGATTTATACAAACAGTACAAGGTTCCTATTGTTGTTTTTATGGCCGACAATGCAATTATAACTGGTGGTTGCCATTTTAGTGTTAATTGTGATCGCTATAACAGAGGTTGTGGTTCCTGTCCGCAAATAAATAGTGTTTTACCCGAAGACATTTCTTTTCTTAACCTTAAAGAAAAAAAAGAAGTGTTTAAAGATATTCCACTTCACATTATTGCTCCTTCAAAATATCAACTAAATTTAGTTGAGAAATCGCAAATCCCTTATTCTAGTGTTCAAACACAAGTTTTAGGCTTTCCTTTAAAAAAAATTAATACTTCAGAAATTGAAGAAAAATATTCGACTAAAACTAAACTTGAATTCTTTTGGAGTGCTTCTTTTCTAAATGAATTACGAAAAGGGTTACCTATTTTTTTTGATGCTATTACGCATCTTGATGAATTTTTTCCTGAATATGCCAAAAAAATCAGAGTTAAATTAATTGGATTGAATGCAACCAAATTAAAAAAACGATTAAACCATATTGAACTTAACCTTTTTGAAAGTTTGCCTGTTGCAGAGTTTGAAAACGAATTACGATCATCGCATTTTTATTTAAATACTTCAATTGATGATGCAGGCCCTGGAACGATGATGCGAGCAATCAATTATGGTTTAATCCCAATAAGTTTTACTACAGGTATCGCAATCGACATAGTTAAACCTAAAAATGGAATTCTATTAGATTCTTTTTCCTATTTAGATTTATCTAAAGCTATTCGTGATGCAATGGATTTTTCAAAAGAACAACTCATTTCAATGTCTATGCAAAGTCTCCAAATTGCTAAAGATGTTATGGACGAGGAAAAAACATTTCAAGGTTTCACCGAAAAACTATCAGAAATAATTGAACATCATCGAAGTTAGGAATTAATAAAATGAGTTCTATTGCAATTATGCAACCTTATTTATTTCCTTACATCGGGTATTTTCAATTAGTAGATTCTGTAGATTCTTTTGTTTTTTACGATGATGTCAACTTTATAAAAAAAGGCTGGATTCACAGAAATCGTATTATTTTTCAAGATGAAGCGCATTTTGTTTTTGTTTCTTGTGAAAAAGTAAGTCAGAACAAATTAATCTGCGATACTAAACTTTCTGTTAATGAAAATAGAATGCATAAATGGATTCAAACTTGTGAACACGCTTATAAAAAAGCTCCGTTTTTTCAAGAAGGAATGAGAATTCTTGAATCCTGTTTTACATCAAAAGTTAATTCAATAGGAGAACTTGCAGCTATTTCTGTCCAATTGGTTTCTTCTTATCTCGAACTGAATACCAAATGGATAGTGAGTTCTGAACATAAAATTGGTTTAAACTGTGGTAGAGCTGAACGTTTAATTGAAAACTGTAAGCATTTTGGCGCCAATACTTTAATAAATCCGATTGCCGGAGGATTCTTATATAATCCTCAACTATTCAAAGAGCATGGAATAGATATTCGATTATTACAATATCAGCTTAATTCATATTTACAAACTACTACAAATTCATTTATACCAGGGCTTTCCATTTTAGATGTTATTATGTTCAATTCAATTGACGAAATTAGAACTAAAATCTTACCTGGTTATTCCCTAACAAAAGAAATTCAGGATTATGTTCACTAAACTTTCAAATTTATTACAAACTTATTTAAATACTCAGTTAGATTCTTTACCAGATTCAACTGTTTTAAATACCCTAGAAGATTGGGATTCTATGGCTCACATGACTCTAATCATGAAATTGGAAGAAGAATATGAATTTATGCTTACCGGAGACGAAATCGTTTCAATGCAAACAATTGGTGACATCAAAAACGTAATCTCTTCTAAAATTAGCATGAATTGATATGGATTTATCTGGTCAACATATTTTACTTACTGGCGCAGCAGGATCTATTGGTTCCGCTTTAGCCCTTTATTTTGCGAATAAACATGCACTAATTACTGCCGTTGACATCAATGAATCCAAATTGTCTCTTTTAGCTGAAAATCACGTTTCAATTTCTACTCTTCTTGTAGATTTAACCG
>Ga0210025_1000825_pt1 | contig 37382 bp, 39 predicted proteins | sample CryGeyme20150102_FD_183989 | JGI IMG/M metagenome (GOLD analysis project Ga0210025, IMG submission 183989) | Groundwater microbial communities from Crystal Geyser aquifers in Utah, USA - Crystal Geyser metaG 2015-0102 (SPAdes) (version 2) | ecosystem: Environmental > Aquatic > Deep subsurface >... | reverse complement strand
CATCGGCCAAGGGCGCGACATGGCCAGTTTTGGCCCCTTGACCGACCTGTCGCAAGCCGTGCCGCTGGCGTTTACGTCTGTGGAGATGGTGGGGCCAGACCTGCGGGTGCTGGCCCGGGTGCCTGGACGCGATAATTTTTGACTGTAAAGTTGCAATTTTCAGAATACAAAGGTTTCAGTTAAACAGGTGAAACCTATCAATTTGGCGAAGCCAATATCTCAACTTTTCGTCCAAATCTTTCGCGTCTGGTGATTCGGTAATGATTCACACCTCACAGATACCTGCCCCCTTCTGAGACAATCCCCCCATGTTTACTGGAATCATCACCGGCGTAGGCCGTATCACCGCTGCTCAACCCTTGGGCGACTCCCCACAGCATGGCAAGCGCCTCACCTTGCAGTGCCCCGCGCGCTACCTTGACGACGTCACGCTGGGCGACAGCATTGCCCTCAACGGCGCGTGCATGACCGTCACCACGCTGGACATGGCGCAACAGCAATTCACCATCGACATTTCCGCCGAATCGCTGGCCAAAACCGCTGGTCTGGACGCTGCAGGCACCGTCAACTTGGAGAAAGCCTTGCGCGCCAATGACCGCTTGGGGGGGCACCTGGTGTCTGGCCATGTGGACGGCGTCGGCCGCGTCACGCGCTTTGAGCAAGTGGGCGAAAGCTGGCTGCTGCAAATTCTGGCACCGCAGTCGCTGGCTAAATACCTGGCGTACAAAGGCTCGATCGTGGTCAATGGCGTGAGCCTGACGGTTAACCGCGTTGACGACCTGGCCGACGGTTGCCAGATGAGCATCAACCTGATTCCACACACGCTGCATAACACCGCGCTGGGCACGCTGGCCGTGGGCTCCCAAGTGAATCTGGAAGTGGACTTGATTGCGCGCTATGTGGAGCGCATGCTCAGCGAAGCCCCGCGCAAACCTGGCATATGAGAACAAAATTGCGGCATATTTTTATATATGCCGCAATTTTGTATATCATCGAGTTATGGTCAACGCCACGCAAAATCCGATACTGAACCTTGCCAAAAACAAAGGCGTGCTGCGCACCCGAGATGTTGAAGCTGTGGGCAAATCGCGCGTGACTCTGGCCAAACTCGTCCGCGACGGGCATCTGTCAAAGCTTGGGCGAGGTCTGTATGCGCTGCCAGACAGGCCATTCTCGGAGAACGGGGCGCTGGCTGAGGTGTCGGCCAAGAGTGCGCACGGCGTGGTGTGCCTGATTTCAGCCCTGCGATTTCATGAGCTGACGACCCAGCAGTCCTCTGAAATTTGGCTGGCCATCCCCCACAAAGCGCACCCGCCGAAGCTCGACTATCCACCTCTTCGCATCGTTCATATGTCCGGCGAGGCCATGGCTGCCGGAATAGAAAGCGCAAACGTTGCCGGTGCCAGTGTTCGCGTGTTCTGCGTCTCAAAGACGGTGGCGGACTGTTTCAAGTTCCGCAACAAGCTGGGGCTTGATGTGGCGCTGGAAGCCCTGAATGAAGCATGGGCGGCGCGGCGCGTGACCATGGACGAACTCTGGCACTACGCACAAATTTGCCGAGTAGCGAACGTAATGCGCCCGTACATGGAAGCACTGGGGGCCAAGCCATGAGTGCCCAAAAGAACGTCGGAGCATCAGTTCGTGCCCGTTTGCTGAACCGCGCCAAAGAGAGTGGTTCCGACTATGGCCTGATTTTGACGAAGTACGCACTGGAGCGGATTCTCTACAGGCTCAGCGTTTCTCAATGGCACGATGCGTTTCTGCTCAAGGGTGCGCTGCTGTTTGATCTATGGTTCGATCAACCGCATCGCCCCACGCGTGACATTGACCTGCTCGGCTTTGGCCCATCGGAAGTTAATGGTGTGGCAGAGATATTCCGCGATGTCTGTGTCCTCGCATGCGAAGACGGCATGACTTTCGACGCAACTACGGTTCGGGCTGCAGAGATACGCAAGGAAGCCAACTACGCGGGTGTGCGTGTGACCTTGCTCGGCATTCTGGATGGTGCCCGTTGCGCCGTCCAGATCGACGTTGGCTATGGTGATGCAATTACGCCAGAGCCAGAACGCGTGAGCTTCCCGGTGCTGCTTGAAGACATGGCTGCGCCAGTGATGAGGGTCTATCCGGCCTATACCGTCGTCGCCGAGAAGTACCAGGCGATGGTCAGCCTTGGCATGGTGAACACTCGGCTCAAAGACTACTTTGATCTTTGGGTGCTGGCGAAGCATGTAACTTTTGACCCCGGCATCTTGCAGGAAGCCATTATCGCGACCTTCACGCGACGGGGCACCCCAATTCAACAGAAACTGCCGCTTGGTTTATCCGACGAATTTACGCAAGATGGAACAAAGATTCAGCAATGGGGTGCGTTTCTCAGCAAGAACAAGCTGCAGGCGCCGCCGCTGAATGAATTGGTCAGCGAGTTGCGCTCACTGCTATGGAGGAAGAATGTTTAGTTACCTTGCTACGACCAAACCCGATCTGGGACAATACGGAATTACGCGAAATTTCGCGAAATCAATGGAACACGAAATGACGGTATTCTTAGTCTACCTAGCCACAAAGCGGTGTAGATACTGGTTTTTGACGCCATTCAACAATATCGCGCGCTTTGTGGAGCGCATGCTCAACCCCACAACATCTTCCGCTGACGCCGCCGCCGCCTGAACCCTATTTTCATCTCCCTTTTTAAAACTTGACATGACAACGCACTCCCCCGTAGCAATTTCGCCTGTAGAAGACATCGTGGCCGACATGCGTGCCGGGCGCATGGTGATTCTGGTTGACGAAGAAGACCGTGAGAACGAAGGCGACCTGATCATGGCCGCTGACCACGTCACGGCCGATGCCGTCAATTTCATGGCGCGTTTTGGCCGTGGGCTGATCTGCCTGACCCTGACCAAAGAGCGCTGCGAGCGCCTGCAACTGCCGCCCATGACGGCGCGTAATGGCGACAAAAAAGGCACAGCCTTCACCGTGTCAATCGAAGCCGCCGAAGGCGTGACCACCGGTATTTCTGCCGCCGACCGCGCCTGCACCGTGCAAGCTGCCGTGGCCAAAAATGCCAAGCCCGAAGACCTGGTGCAACCCGGCCATGTGTTCCCGCTGCAAGCGGTAGAAGGCGGCGTGCTGATGCGCGCTGGCCACACCGAAGCCGGCTGCGACCTGGCCGCCATGGCCGGCTGCACCCCGGCGGCCATGATCTGCGAGATCATGAAAGACGACGGCACCATGGCCCGGTTGCCAGACCTGCAGGTATTTGCCGCCCAACACGGCCTGAAGATTGGCACCATCGCCGATTTGATTGCCCACCGCAGCCGCACCGAATCACTGGTCGAATCCCTGGGCTCACGCCCCCTGAAAACTGCCTTTGGCGAATTCACTGCCCATGCGTTCAAAGACAAAACTTCCCACGGCGTGCACCTGGCGCTGGTCAAGGGCCAATGGGGTGCAGACGATGCCGTGCTGGCGCGGGTGCACGAGCCGCTGTCGGTGCTGGACGCGCTTGAAATTGGCCGTGCCATGCACTCCTGGAGCCTGGATGCCAGCCTGAAAAAAGTGGCCGCCGAGGGCAAAGGCGTGGTGGTTTTTTTAAACTGCGGCGAAAGCGGCAAGCAATTGCTATCTCAGTTTGATGGCACCGCCCGCGCCAGCCATGGCCCGACGCGCGGCCAAATGGATCTGCGCACCTATGGCATTGGCGCCCAAATTCTGCGCGAATGTGGCGTCCACAAAATGACGCTGATGGGCAGCCCAAGGCGCATGCCCAGCATGACCGGTTACGGGCTCGAAATTGTGGGCTACCTTAGCGCTTGAACTAAGCGCTTGAATCATCCAAACACACTGACAGACAAGAGACCAACATGCTGATTGCAGACCAAGGCACACTCGATGCCACCGACCCCCGCCTGGACGGCAAACACCTCACCATTGGCATCGTGCAGGCGCGCTTTAACGCTGACATCACCAACACCCTGGCTGAGGCCTGCAAAGCCGAATTGCTGCGCCTGGGCGTGGCTGAAAAGCACATCACCTTGCTGCAAGTCCCTGGCGCGCTTGAGGTTCCCATAGCACTACAGGCCCTGGCTGAAAAGCTGAAGTTTGATGCCCTCATTGCCCTGGGCTGCATCATTCGCGGCGAAACCTACCACTTTGAACTGGTGGCCAACGAATCGGGCGCGGGCGTGAGCCGCATCGCGCTGGACTACCAGATTCCCATTGCCAACGCGATTTTGACCACCGAAAACATGCAACAGGCGCAAGCCCGCCAGACCGACAAGGGCCGGGATGCCGCCCGCGTAGCCATTGAAATGGCCAACCTGATAGAAGCAATCGAATGAGCCAATCCAGCCACCCCAACCCCTCCAGCCGTCCCCCACGCCAGCCCCGCAAGGGACTAACCAGCACCGGCGTGCGCAAGGCCGCCAGCAAGTCTGACCGCTCCCGCGCGCGTGAATTCGCGGTGCAGGCGCTCTACCAAGTACTGGTGGGCAAAAACGACGTGGCCGCCGTGGATGCCTTCACCCGCGACCTGGCCGGTTTCAGCAAAGCCGATGCGGTTCACTTTGACGCCTTGCTGCACGGCTGTGCCGCGCAAGCCGACAGCTTGAACACCCTGATTGAACCTCTGCTGGACCGCGGTCTGCGGGAAATTTCGCCGATTGAACACGCGGTGATGTGGATTGGTGCCTACGAGCTTCAGCACTGTCTCGATGTGCCATGGCGTGTGGTGATCAACGAATGCGTCGAGCTGGCCAAGGAATTTGGCGGCACCGACGGCCACAAGTACGTCAATGGCGTGCTCAATGCCCTGGCGCGCCAGCAACGCGCAGCCGAAGTGGCCGCCGACCAAGGCGCACGGCCAAAAGCGTGATGCATATCTCCAGGCGCGCCCAGCGCATTGAACCGTTTTATGTGATGGAAGTGGCCAAGGCTGCCAGCGCCGTGGCGGCAAGCGTGGCGCACAGCGACGCGCCGATGATTTTTTTGAACATTGGCGAGCCTGACTTCACCGCCCCGCCGCTGGTCCAAGAAGCGGCCGCGCGCGCCATCCACAACGGCCTGTCGCACTACACCCCGGCCACCGGCTTGCCCGAGCTGCGCGAACGCATCAGCGCCTGGTACCAGAGCCGTTTTGGGGTGCAGATAAGCGCCAACCGCATTGTGGTCACCGCCGGAGCCTCGGCGGCGTTGCAGCTGGTGTGCCTGGCCCTGATTGAAGCCGGTGACGAGATGCTGATGCCTGACCCCAGCTACCCCTGCAACCGGCATTTTGTGTCGGCCGCCGAGGGCACGGCGGTGCTCATTCCCACCACGCCAGCGGAGCGTTTTCAGCTCAGCGCCGACAAGGTGGCGCAAGCCTGGAACAGCCACACGCGTGGCGTTCTATTGGCCTCGCCGTCGAACCCGACCGGAACCTCCATTGCGCTATCAGAAATGAAGCGCATTCACCAGGTAGTACAAGGGCGCGGTGGCATTTCTATCATTGATGAAATTTATCTGGGCTTAAGCCATGAGGCCGACTACGGCCAGACGGCGCTGGTGCTGGACGACCAGATCATCAGCATCAACAGCTTCAGCAAATACTTCAACATGACCGGCTGGCGACTAGGCTGGGCCGTGGTGCCAGAAAAGCTGGTGCCAGTAATGGAACGCCTGGCACAAAACTTGTTCATCTGCCCCAGCACCATTTCGCAATATGCCGCGCTGGCCTGTTTTGAAACCGATAGCTTGGCCGAGTACGAGCGCCGCCGCGCCGAATTCAAGGCCCGCCGTGATGACTTCATACCCAAGCTGAACGCCCTGGGTTTGACCGTGCCGGTGATGCCTGATGGCGCTTTTTACGCCTGGGCTGACTGCACCGCAGCCTGCTCCAAACTGGGTGTCAACGGCAGCTGGGATTTGGCCTTTGAGCTGATGCACCGCGCCCATGTGGCCGTCACCCCGGGGCGCGACTTTGGCAGCGCAGACACGCAGCATTTCATCCGCTTTTCCACCGCCAATTCCATGGCTCAACTGCACACGGCCATTGACCGCCTGAAGGCCTTGCTGGCATGAGAGCAAGGATAAGCACGCGCGCGCCCTTTGCCGAGACCTTCACCTGGCCGGTGCGCGTGTACTGGGAAGACACCGATGCCGGTGGCATTGTTTACTACGCCAACTACCTGAAGTTTTTTGAGCGCTCGCGCACCGAATGGTTGCGCGCCAAAGGCATTGACCAGCACGCCCTGCGCGAGGCCACGGGCGGCATGTTTGTGGTCAGCCAGGCGGACGTGCGTTACCAAAAAAGCGCCCGGCTCGACGATGCACTGTTGGTTACAACTTCTCTGCGGGAAGCAGGGCGTGCATCCATGACAATTCACCAACAGGCTTTTTTGACTGCCAGCACCCCGGTGCTGCTGTGCGAGGCCACGGTCCGCGCCGGGTGGGTCAACGCCAGCACGCTCAAACCCGACAGAATTCCAACCCAAATCCTTCACGCTTTGACTTGAACGCACTGACATGAACCAAGACCTTTCCATCTTTCAATTGGTACTGAACGCCAGCGTGGTGGTGCAAGTGGTGATGGCGCTGCTGATCAGCATCTCCATTGCCAGTTGGGCAGCCATCTTCCGCAAGCTGTTTGCGCTGGGCAAGGTCAAGCAGCTCAACGACACCTTTGAGCGCGACTTCTGGTCGGGCAGCAACCTCAACGACCTGTTTGCCGCCGCTACCCAAAACGCCCGCACCGCCGGGCCCATGGAGCGCATTTTTGCCAGCGGCATGCGGGAATACCAAAAACTGCGCGAACGCCACATCACCGACCCCAGCACCCTGATGGACGGCGCGCGCCGGGCCATGCGCGCCAGCTTTCAGCGCGAGATGGACGTGGTGGAAACGCACCTGAGTTTTCTGGCCTCGGTGGGCTCGGTGTCACCCTATGTGGGCTTGTTTGGCACCGTGTGGGGCATCATGCACGCCTTTACCGGTCTGGCTGCGCTCACGCAAGTCACGCTGGCCACCGTGGCCCCCGGCATTGCCGAGGCGCTGGTGGCCACCGCCATTGGCTTGTTTGCCGCCATTCCAGCGGTGGTGGCCTACAACCGCTTTGCGCGCGACATTGACCGCATTGCCATCCGGCTGGAGACCTTCATTGAAGAGTTCTCCAATATTTTGCAGCGCAACGTGGGCGCGCAATCGGCCGGCGGCCACTGAGCGCAACAGGAGCACACCATGGCAGCTGTAGCCCACCGCGGACGAGGTCGCCGCACCATCAACGAGATCAACATGGTGCCGTTCATTGACGTGATGCTGGTGCTGTTGATCATTTTCATGGTCACCGCGCCACTGATCGCCCCCAGCGTGATCGACCTGCCCAGCGTCGGCAAGGCCGCCCAGCAGCCTGATCAGGTGGTGCAAATCATCATTGGCAAAGACGAGGCGTTGCAGCTCAAGCTCAAAGACAAGTCCAGCAGCATCAGCCTCAAGGAAGTCGCCAGCGCGGTCAAGCAGGCGCAAGCGGGTGCGGCCAACCCGGCGGTGGTGATCAGTGCCGACAAAGCCGTCAAGTACGAAGCGGTGGTCAAGGTCATGGACACCTTGCAGCGTGCCGGTGTGGCGCGGGTGGGCTTGTCGGTGCAACTCGCGCCCTGAACTGGACAGCCATGAACGCCGCGGTTGACCGCCTGGAATTTGCACCGCCGCCCACTGCCGGGCTGTTGCGTGCGCTGCTGCTGGCCTTGATCGCCCATGCCCTGCTGGTGGCCGCCTTGACCTGGGGCGTGAACTGGCGCAGACAAGCTGAGTTGACACCTGCCGAGGCCGAACTCTGGGCCAGTGTGCCGGTGGCAGCCGCCCCCAAACTACAAGAGCCGCCCCCAGAGCCACCGGCAGTAGAACCACCCCCACCCCCACCCCTGCCGCCACCGGAACCTGTGGTGCCGCCGCCCAAGGTGGACATTGCGCTGGAACAGGAAAAGCAGCGCAAGTTGAAACAACGCGAGTTGGAGCAGCAAAAACTCAAAGCCGAGCAAGCCAAGCTTGAGAAAGCCAAGCTGGAAAAAATCAAGCAAGAAAAAGCCAAGGCAGACAAGCTCAAACAAGACCTGGCCGACAAAGCCAAACGCGAACAGATCAAGAAGCAGGAAGCGCTGCAAGCCAAGCAATTGGAAGCGCAGCGCCAAAAAAACCTGCAACGCATCGCCGGTCTGGCCGGAGCCAGCGGTGGCCCCAGCGCCACGGGCACAGCGCTGAAATCAGCCGGGCCGTCGGCCAGCTACGCCGGACGCATCAAGGCCCGCATCAAACCCAACATCGTGTTCACCGAAGACATCAACGGCAACCCCACCGCTGAAGTAGAAGTGCGCACCGCACCCGAGGGCTCCATCATCGGCCGCAAGCTGCTCAAATCCAGTGGTAACAAGGCCTGGGACGACGCGGTGCTCAGAGCCATCGACAAGACCGAAGCGCTGCCACGCGACACCGATGGCCGTGTGCCACCGGTGCTGGTGATCAGTTTCAGGCCCAAAGATTAACCGGAAAGAATGACGGTAGCCGTTAACGTGAAACAACGCCTACTGCCGACAAGAATGGCGTGTCGTAGGGCCGACTTCAGTCGGCCATGGCGGGTTAAAACCCGCCCTACGCAGGGCACGCGTGTTTCATGCTTTGGGGTGTCCTTGTTGAACATGGACGTTAACGTGAAACAACGCCTTAACGTGAAACAACGCCCACTGCCGACAAGAATGGCGTGTCGTAGGGCCGACTTCAGTCGGCCATGGCGGGTTCAAACCCGCCCTACAAGGGGAAAGCCAAGTTCGTCACGTCACCCAAATTGCTATTATTTAAATAGCTGCTCGCCCTTATATTACAAGGGCTAGAGGCCAATTATTCATAAATAATTTCAGCCGTACCCGGCGCTACCTGAGCCCACCAGCTGGCCAGTGCCGCATCGCTGGGGTAGAACCGGGCCCGCTCGCCCAACTGCAACTCGGCCGTGGCAGCGCCCTCTTCTGCCCTGCACTGCAGCGCCATGCGCACCCCCAGGCCGCGCCACAGATCGCCCTGTTCAGTGACTTCTTTCTGTGCCGGAAAATCTTTCAGCAAACGTGGCAGGTCAAGTTTGCTGGTCGCCCCGCTGCTGCTGGCCGTGACCCGCAGGTACTTGCCAAAGCGGCAGCGCGCCTGCTCCAGGTTCCAGACCTGGGTGACCGTCAACTGCATGCCACCCGAGAAGCGATCCGGCTGCTGCTTGCCCATCACAATCACCAGCTCATCGTCCTTGAACAGGTCTTTGTGGGCGGTGATCATGGCCTCGTCGGCACGGGCTTCAATGACACCGGTTTTGTCGTCCAGCTTGAACAGCGCCAGCTTGCCGCGCTGGCCGTTGATGACGCGAAAGTCGGTGATGATGCCCGCCAGCAGTTGCGGTTCGCGGGTGTCGATCAGCTCGGCAATTGGGCGCTTGGCAAAACGCCGCACCTCGCCCACCACTTCATCAAACAAGTGGCCCGACAGGTAAAACCCCAGGGCTGTTTTCTCAAATGTCAGCCGCTCTTTCACGCCCCAGGGCGTGGCCTGCACCAGGTCGGGCTCTTGCGTGCTGGAGCCATGGTCATCGTCACCGCCCATGTCAAACAGGCTGCACTGGTTGGCGTTGGCCAGGGCGGCTGCACCAAATTCAAATGCCAGATCGACACTGGCCAGCAGGCTGGCGCGATTGCGGTCAATGGCATCAAACGCACCGGCTTTGATCAAGGCTTCTACGGTGCGCTTGTTGATGCGGCTGCGGTCAACCCGGGCGCAAAAATCAAACAAGCTCTTGAACGGGCCTTTGGCATCGCCGTTGGGGCCGACACCGCGCCCCTCACGCGCAGCCACAATGGCTTCAATGGCTTGCTGGCCGCTGCCCTTGACGGCGCTCAGGCCGTAGCGAATCACGGTGTCGGACACCGGCTCAAACCGGCTCACGCCCCGGTTCACGTCCGGGGGCTCAAAGCTCAACCCCATCTTCAGGGCATCTTCGAGCAACACCTTGAGCTTGTCGGTGTCGTCCATTTCAACCGTCATGTTGGCGCAGAAGAACTCGGCGCAGTAATGCACCTTGAGCCAGGCGGTGTGGTAGGCCAAGAGCGAGTAAGCGGCGGCGTGCGACTTGTTGAAGCCGTAGCCGGCAAACTTTTCCATCAAGTCAAAAACTTCGTCAGCTTTGCTCTCAGAAATGTCTTTTTTGGCTGCACCGTCACGGAATATCTGGCGGTGCTTGGCCATCTCCGCCGCGTCTTTTTTGCCCATGGCGCGGCGCAACATATCGGCACCGCCAAGCGAATATCCGCCCAGAATCTGCGCCGTTTGCATCACCTGTTCCTGGTAGACCATGATGCCGTAGGTCTCTGAGAGCATCTCGGCCACCAGGGGGTGCGGGTACTCCACCACCTCGCGGCCATGTTTGCGTGCCACAAAGCTGGGGATCAGATCCATGGGGCCGGGGCGGTACAAGGCGTTCAGCGCAATCAGGTCTTCCAGTCGGGTGGGTTTGGCGTCACGCAACATGCCTTGCATGCCGCGCGATTCAAACTGGAACACGGCTTCGGTCTTGCCGTCCTGAAACAGCTTGTAGACCGCTTTGTCGTCAATCGGCAGGTTCTCGAACGCAAAGTGCTCCTGCCCTGGGTGGCGTTTGATGATGAATTCGCGCGCAATTTCCAGAATGGTGAGTGTGGCCAAGCCCAAAAAGTCAAACTTCACCAGACCAACCGACTCCACGTCGTATTTGTCGTATTGGCTCACCGCCGAATCACTGCCGGGCTGCTGGTACAGCGGACAAAAGTCGGTGAGCTTGCCCGGGGCAATCAGCACCCCCCCGGCGTGCATGCCGATGTTGCGCGTCAGCCCCTCCAGCTTGCGTGCCAGCTCCAGCAGGGTGCGCACGTCTTCTTCACGGGCTTCGCGCTCGGCCAGAATCGGCTCGGCCTCCATGGCGTAAACCAGTTTGTCGTCGCGCTTTTCACCAGACGGCGGTGGCAATTGCAAGGTCACGGCCACGCCCGGCTTGTTCGGGATGAGCTTGCTGATGCCGTCGCAAAAGGTGTAGCTCATGTCCAGCACACGGCCCACGTCGCGGATCACGGCACGCGCGGCCATGGTGCCAAAGGTGGCGATCTGGCTGACCGCGTCTTTGCCGTATTTGCTCTTGACGTAGTCAATCACCAGGTTGCGATTGGTCTGGCAAAAGTCAATGTCAAAGTCGGGCATGGACACCCGCTCGGGGTTCAAAAAGCGCTCGAACAGCAGGTTGTACTGCAGCGGGTCCAGGTCGGTGATCTTCAGCGCATAAGCCACCAGGGAACCCGCCCCGGAACCACGCCCTGGGCCCACCGGGCAGCCGTTGTTTTTGGCCCAGTTGATGAAGTCGCCCACAATCAGAAAGTAGCCAGGGAAACCCATGCCCAGAATGGTCACCAGCTCAAATTCAAGCCGCTCCAGGTAGCGTGGCATCTCGGCTGCGCGTTGCACCGGGTCGGGATACAAATGCGCCATGCGTTCTTTCAGGCCAAGGTGTGAGGCGTAGCGAAAATACTCGTTGGCCTCCATCACCACCCCATCGACCTCGGGAATGGGAAAGTCTGGCAGCTGTGGCTTGCCCAGCACCAGGCTCAGGTTGCAGCGCTTGGCAATTTCCACGCTGTTGGCCAGGGCGCTGGGCACATCGGCAAACAGCGCCTGCATCTGGGCGGCGGTTTTGAAATATTGCTCACGGGTGAAGCGGCGTACCCGGCGCGGGTTGGCCAGAATCTCGCCCTCGGCAATGCACACGCGGGCTTCATGCGCCTCAAAATCGTCAGGGCTTAAAAATTGCACCGGGTGCGTGGCCACCACCGGCAAAGCCATGCGTTGCGCCAGTTGCACGGCCGCCGCCACATGCGCCTCGTCATCGGGGCGGCCAGCGCGTTGCAATTCAAGATAAAAGCGGTGCGGGAACACCTGCGCCAGTTGCAGCGCGCCGTCCAGCGCCCGGGCCTCATCACCCTGCAGCAGGGCTTGGCCGACCGGGCCGGCCTGCGCGCCCGAGAGGCAAATCAAACCCGCGTTCAACTCGGTCAACCATGCCAGCGATACCGTGGCCTGGGCCTTGCCCCCGGCTTGCGTCCAGGCACGGGCCAGCAGCTCCGACAAGTTCAAATAGCCCTGTTGACTTTGCACCAGCAGCAACACGCGCGACAACTGCCCCAGCGCCTTGCCCAGGCCCTCCAGCCACACCTCGGCCCCCAGCACCGGTTTCACACCGCGCTTGCGTCCCTCGCGGTAAAACTTGATGCCGCCAAACAGGTTGCTCAGGTCGGTGATGGCCAGGGCGGGCTGGGCATCGGCCGCCGCTGCTTTGACCACCTCATCAATGCGGGTGGTGCCGTCAATAACGGAAAATTCGGTGTGCAGGCGTAAGTGAACAAACATGGGCTTCAAGTATGATGGTTGTAACCGGTCGACAGGCGCAGAAAACGCCCGGACGGTTACCCGTTGGATTGTAAGAAGACCCCAGGGCTGATCACTTGAAAATTCTGGTAGTTGATGACCACGCGTTGGTGCGTGAAGGCTTGAGCCAGGTGCTCAAAGGGCTTGAACCCGGGCAGACCGTTGAGGTGCTGCAAGCGCCTGACTGTGCACAGGCTTTTGCCCTGGCCCGCGCGCACCCGGATTTGGACTTGGTGCTGCTGGACTACCACCTGCCCGACATGAATGGCCTGGCCGCCTTGGCCGTTTTGAGTCAACAGCACCCGGATTTGCCGGTGGTCATTTTGTCTGGCTCGGCCAACCCCAGCGTGATGCAACAAGCGCTGACCCAAGGGGCAGCGGGTTTTGTGACCAAATCGGGCTTGAGTGACGAGTTGCTCTTTGCCCTGCGGCATGTGCTGGCGGGCAACATTTATGTCCCCAGCAGTTTGTCCGCTTTTCCTGAAGCCTACAGCTACGCCACCAGCCCTGCAGCTCAGCCGCCGGTGTTCAGCCCGCGCCAGCTGGAGGTGCTGCAACTGCTGCTTGATGGCTGCACCAACCGAGAAATCAGTGCGCAACTGTTTCTGGGTGAAGAAACCATCAAGACCCATGTCGCCACCATCATGCGGGCGTTCAGGGCCAAGACGCGCACCCAGGCGGCGACCGAAGCCACGCGCTGGGGTTACCGCAAATCGAACGAACTCAAGCCTTGAATTTGGCTGCGATGGCAGCCACGCGCTGACCAAACAGGCGTGCCGTTTCCAGGTCTCCCGGTAACATTTCAGCCGGTGACGAATCCGACGGCGACTGTGCCATGGCTCCTGCCGAAGAGCCCACGTAGTTCACATCGTTGCGCTGCGCCGCCTTGGCGTTGCTGGGCATCATGCCGGTGCCGACCCAGATGCCGCTGTGCTGCATGGCCAACGTGAACAGGTAATGCAATGTGCTGTGCTTGTCACCGTTCATGGTGGCACTGTTGGTAAAGCCGGCAAATACCTTGTCTTTCCAGACTTGGCCGTACCAGGGTTTGCTGGAAGCATCGGCAAATTTTTTGAACTGCCAGCTCACACTGCCCATGTAGGTGGGGCTGCCCATGATGATGGCATCGGCACCAGCCAGTGTGGCCCACTGGGCCTCCGTCAGATTGCCTTCGGCATCAATGGCCACCAACTCGGCGCCCGCGCCTTCAGCCACCGATTGCGCCATGCGCAGGGTGTGACCGTAACCCGAATGAAAAACAACTGCTACTTTTGCCATGATGAAACTCCTTTTGAAAAATTGAAAAAATTACACACGTTGAATCTGTACAGGTGTCCAACCCTGGGTTCTTACCACCATTTCGCTCGGCTCACGCCTGCAAATCAAACACCAGCACCTCGGCCGCCTGGGCGTCGCCCAGCAGCACCTCAGACTCATCCGCCAGCAGGGCGGCATCGCCGGTTTGAAGTGCCATGCCGTTCACGCTCAATGCGCCGCGCACCAGATGCACATAAGCTTTGCGCCCTGGCAGCAACGCCAAACGGCCAGTTTGCCCAGCCTCAAATAGCCCTGCATAGAGCCGGGCATCGGCATGAATCCTGACCGCACCCTGCGCGCCGTCCGGTGAGGCCACCAGGCACAAGCGCCCTTGCTTGGCGCTGGCCGCAAACGTGGTTTGTTGGTAGCTTGGCGGCACGCCCAGCACGTTGGGCTCAATCCAGATTTGCAGCAAATGCGTGGTGTCGTTGGGCGCGTGGTTGAACTCGCTGTGCTGCACACCGGTGCCGGCGCTCATGCGCTGCACGTCGCCCGGTGGTATGCCCTTGACGTTGCCCATGCTGTCCTTGTGCGCCAGCTCGCCCGAGAGCACGTAGGTGATGATTTCCATGTCGCGGTGGCCGTGCGTGCCAAAGCCCATGCCTGGCGCGATCCAGTCTTCATTGATCACCCGCAAATTGCCCCAGCCCATGTGCTCTGGGTCGTAGTAACCGGCAAATGAAAAGCTGTGGAACGACTTGAGCCAGCCATGGTCGGCATAGCCGCGCTCCCGGGAAGGTCTGAGGGACAACATATACAACTCCTTTGAATGCCGCGGTGATGGCCTGAATTTTGAGCCTTCAGCCCAGACCTGCGGTCGCAGTGATTTGATGGCATCATTCAATTTATTTGAATACCCTTCACGACATGCAAACTGTAAGCCAGGTGCTGACCCCCGATGCGTTGCTCATGCTGCAATTCATTTCCCGTACCGGCAGTTTTGCCGCCGCCGCCCGCGCGCTGGGCATGGTACCCAGCGCCCTGACCTACCGGGTGCGCCAGATGGAAGACGCGCTGGACGTGCTGCTGTTTGACCGCAGCGCCCGCCGCGCCGTCCCCACCCAAGCGGGGCTGGAGCTGCTGCGTGAAAGTGCCCGCCTGTTGCAGGATTTGGAAGCCGTGGCCAACCGCGTCAAACGTGTGGCCACCGGGTGGGAACCCCAGTTCACCATTGCGGTAGACAGCATCATCGCCAAGGCTACGGTGATGGAGCTGTGCGACCGCTTTTTGGCACAAAACCCGCCCACTCGCATCCGCCTGCGCGATGAAACCTTGTCTGGCACGCTAGAAGCCCTGACCAGCGGCTTGGCCGACCTGGCCCTTGGCGTGGCCGACCTGATCCCCACCACCGCCCTGCAAGCCAAGCCACTGGGCGACGTGCGCTTTGTCTATGCGGTGGCGCCGCACCACCCTCTGGCCAACGCACCCGAGCCGTTAACCGACGAACACATGCGTGCGCACCGCGCCGTAGCCGTGGCCGACACCGTCAGCCGGGGTCACGGTGTAACGATTGGCTTGTTGGGTGGACAGGACGTGTTCACCGTGGCCACCATGCACGACAAGTTGGATGCCCACCTGCGCAGTCTGGGCTGCGGCTCGGTGCCTGAATGCATGGCTGGTCCGTACATTGAGGCGGGTCGTCTGGTGGTCAAAACCACGCAAGGCCCAGCGCGCTCGGTACGCGTCAATTACGCCTGGCGCACCGCCCCCAGTGGCTCGCAAGGCAAGGCTTTGCAATGGTGGCTGGCACAGCTGGAAAGTGCGACCACACGTGCCGCTTTGCTGGAGCGTCACCGGGGCGTGTAAAGTCGGTCACATACAACGGAGAAACCATGAACAAAACCCCACGTACCCCCAAACACTTTGCCATCATCGGCGCTGGCATGGCCGGCATCACCTGCGCACGCACCCTGGTACAAGCCGGGCACCAAGTCACCGTGTTCGAAAAAAGCCGTGGCCTTGGCGGGCGTATGGCCACGCGTGACAGCGCTTTTGGCTCGTTTGACCATGGCGCGCAGTACTTCACGGCTCGTGATGCCCGCTTTGTCCAGGCCATGGAAACCACACCCAAGCTGGCCAAGCGTTGGAGCGCCAACAATGTGCAAGTGCTTGACGAACTCGGTCATGTCAAATCGGTTGGACTGTCCAAGCTCGAATCACATTGGGTGGGCGTGCCCGGCATGAAATCGCTGGTCACTGGCTGGGCCACCCCGCTGGTGAGCGCTGACCGGGTGCACATGCAAACCCGAGTCATGCAAATTGACGCAGACGTGCTCAATGCAAAACAATGGCAACTGCACACCGAAGGCCTGGATGGTAGCCACAAGGTCTTCTCTGGTTTTGATGCTGTTTTAATGGCTTTGCCCAGCGTTCAAGCGGGTGAGCTGCTACAAAAATCGAAGCTCGCTGCGCCATGGATCAAACAAATTGAACAGGTCAAGGTCGCACCTTGCTGGACTTTGATGCTGGCTTTTCCCCAAGCCATGCAACCTGGCATGAATGCTTTTGGTCCGCAATGGAACGCAGCCATCAGCACCCACCATCGCATCGCTTGGCTGGCGCGCGAGTCCAGCAAGCCAGGGCGTGAACCGATCGAGCGCTGGACAATTCAGGCCAGCCCGGCCTGGTCTCAGGAGCATCTTCACGACGAACCCAACCGCGCTCAAGCCAAGCTGCTCAAGGCTTTTTCTGAAGTCACAGGCATCCGTGCCGAACCGGCACACATCGATAGCCAACGTTGGTTGTACGCCAAGACCTTGAAGCCGCTGGGCAAAACCCACCTATGGGATGGCAAAAAAGGCCTGGGTGTGATGGGCGACTGGTGCCTTGGCCACCGTGTGGAAGACGCGTTTGTGTCTGGGCTTGAACTGGCACTGGCTGCAGCGTAAAAGCATATAAGGGTTGGTGCATGAGCGCCGCCGAGCCGCCCCAAAGCGCGAAGGCTCCCGTGGGGGACAGCGCAACACACGCAGTGGCAAGCGTGGGGGCTACCTACATTGGCCGCTTCGCCCCCTCGCCCACCGGACCATTGCACGTGGGCTCTTTGGTGGCGGCACTGGCCAGCTGGCTAGATGCCAAAGCGCATGGCGGCCAATGGCTGGTGCGCATTGAAGACGTAGACACCACACGCTGCCTGCCCGGCATGGCCGATGTCATCCTGCAGCAACTGGCCGCCTGTGGCTTGTGCAGCGACGCAGCGCCGCTGTACCAGTCGCAACGCACCAACCTGTACCAGCAGGCATTGACCCAGCTGATCGCCAACGCCCAGGCCTACCCCTGTGGCTGCTCGCGCCGCGCCATCGAGCAGGCGTTGCACCAAGCCGGCCACGACAAGCCACGCCATGGCGAGCTGGTTTACCCCGGCACTTGCCGCGCAGGCCTGCAGGGCAAAGCCCCACGCGCCTGGCGCTTCAATACCAGTTTTAATGAATCAAATAGGCCTCTAGCCCTTGATAAAAAAGCGCATCTAGATACACATTTAATAGCAAATAAATCCTCATCAATCGTCTTCTCATGGACAGATCGAAGACTGGGCGCACAGCAACAAGATGTGGCCACCGAGGTGGGTGACTTCATTCTGAAGCGTGCCGATGGCTGCTTTGCCTACCAGCTGGTAGTGGTGGTGGACGACAGCGCGCAAGGCATCACCGACGTGGTACGCGGCCAGGACCTGGCTGATAACTCCGCGCGGCAAATCCTGCTGCAGCGTGCCCTGCAGTTGCCCACGCCGCGCTACCTGCACACTCCGCTGGTGCTAGGTGCCAACGGCGAAAAACTCAGCAAACAAAATGGCGCACAGGCGCTGGATGTGCGTGACCCGCTGGCAGCGCTGAACCAGGCCGCCAAGGTGCTTGGACTAGCGGCACAAACCAGATTGACAGAGGGCTTGGCACAGTGGGTGCTGCAATGGCGAAACATGAGCCATCTGGCTTGAGTTCTTTGGCTTGGCAGCGCTTGTGCAAGGGTTCACAATGCAATGCAATGTTTACGACGCGACTCAGAGGCGCGTTGTGCACAGCCACACACTTGAACGGAGGTTTCGCCATGGCACTTGCCCTCACCCCTGCGCCTGCGCCCGCAGAGGCTTGCGGCTAGGATGCCGCTCCAACAAAATGCCGACGATCCAGTTGGTCTGATGGTTGTGACGATGTGACCAAATTCAACATCCTCGCTGTCGCTTCAATCGGCACCTTTGGTCTTCGCACTACCCTCATGACGCTGCATGGATTGCAACATGGCATCCCTCAAAATGGCGTTGATACGCGTCTGATACCCCTTGCCACGGCTTTTGAGCCATAACAAAACATCAGAATCAACCCGCACCGTGGTGACTTGTTTGATGGGCTTGTAAAACGGATTGCGAACAGCGTTCTTCCAAAAATCGTCCCCCAATGAGGGAATATCGCTGTAATCAATTTCACTGTCTGGCGTCTTGGCCAATGCGTCCAATCGCACCCTCTGTTCATCAGTCATCGGTGGTAGGTTCTGCAAGTCAATTTCTTTTCTAACCATCTTGGTTTTCATAGCGTTGTCGCTCCTTTCGGTCTGCGCGTCGAGCTGAAATGATTCTGATAACTTCCATGTCGTCTTGCGTTTCATAAACGGTATGCGCCACCAATAACACCAGGTGCCCATCTACCCTTCCAATCGTTTGCCAACGCAACTCGCCGCCTTCGATTCGGTCTTGTCTCATCACGGCAAACGGGTCTGCAAACACTCCAACTGCATCGTCAAAGGCGACACCATGCTTGCGTAAATTGCGTAAAGCCTTGGCTTCATCCCATTCAAATCTGATTGACATCTTTTGTTGTTAATACATTTGTGTAAATTGTAGTTGTTAAACACCTAGGTGAAAGCCTTCGCGACAGGGAGTCGAGCGGGTAATGTGGGCCATGCTCAAATTTGGTCAATATCCGAGGTAGCAGCTCTCGCTTTTCAAATTGCGTATTCCGGCGATCGTGACCGATTACGCAGCGTGCAAGAGTTGCGCTGCGCACATTGGTTGCGCACGGCGTCAGTCGAAGGCTGGAGTTGGCTTATTTGGGGTCCCAAAGGGAGTTCAAGAAGTCTGGGGGTGAGACCCCGGGCGAAGCCCGTAGGGACGGGGCAGGACGCTGCCCCGGGCAAGCGTCAGCGCGTCAGGCCGAAGGCATCTATCGGGGAGCGGTGGGTAACTGATGCACCGGTGGGCACCACCGGCTGTCCACACCTTTGGCCAGCCAAATTTGCAACACCATCACACAGCTTTGCGGCAGCTGCGAGTTTGAGCGGCAAGACTACCAGCCAACCCCGCCCAACCAGGCGCGGCATATCAGCTTGCTGGCGGCGCTGCGGGCACTGACGGCCAGCTTGCCATTTGTTGTGGGTGTTGATGCTGAAGCCCAACCCCTTGCCGGTGCGCCCGCCAAGCCAACCCCGGCGTGAGCCTTGCAAGTGGCCGATCTAGACCAGCGTTTGTCTGAAGGCAACTGGGCCGCTGTGGCGCAAGCGCTAACCCTGCCCGCCGATAGCGATTCAGCGTATTTTGGAATGCTGCGTAATGAAGCACCCCGCCGCAAGCAGCGGGGTATCGGAGACCCAAACAGCCAAATGCACAACATCCACACAGCTCGCTTTGCATCGCCTCTAACGTCCATGTTCAACAAGGACACCCCAAAGCATGCAACATGCGTGTCCTGCGTAGGGCGGGCTTCAGCCCGCCATGGCCGACTGAAGTCGACCCTACGACACGCCATTTTTGTCGGCTGTGGGCGTTGTTTCACGTTAAATAGCGCCCCAAGGGGCGCGGAATTGACCCACCTAGATTAAACCGCATGGCTACAAGTGGCTTGGAGCGGGATGCCGACAACGCGCGGCAAATCCTGTTGCAGCGTGCCCTGCAGTTGCCCACGCCGCGCTACCTGCACACCCCGCTGGTGCTGGGTGCCAACGACGAAAAACTCAGCAAACAAAATGGCGCACAGGCGCTGGATGTGCGTGACCCGCTGGCAGCGCTGAACCAGGCCGCCAAGGTGCTTGGACTAGCGGCACAAACCAGATTGACAGAGGGCTTGGCACAGTGGGTGCTGCAATGGCGAAACATGAGCCATCTGGCTTGAGTTCTTTGGCTTGGCAGCGCTTGTGCAAGGGTTCACAATGCAATGCAATGTTTACGACGCGACTCAGAGGCGCGTTGTGCACAGCCACACACTTGGACGGAGGTTTCGCCATGGCACTTGCCCTCACCCCTGCGCCTGCGCCCGCAGAGGCTTACCAAGACAAAAAACGCCGCGCCTGGCTGTTGTCGCTGGCCGTGCCCAGTTTTGTGGCCGCCGGCCCGCTGCTGTGGCAGTGGTATCCGGTCACGCTGATGCTGTGGCTGCCGGTGCTGTTCAACTACCTGGTCGCGCCGCTGCTGGACTGGCTGCTGGGCACCGACACCAGCAACCCGCCAGAATCTGCGGTGCCCGCGCTGGAAGCCGACCGGTATTACCGGCGCGTCACCTACGCGCTGGTGCCCATGCTGTGGGTGGCGTTCATTTACGCCACCTGGTTCAGCCAAACCGCTCCGCTGACCTGGGTCGGGCAACTCGGCCTGGTGCTGGCCACCGGCGGCGTCGGCGGGTTCTGCATCAACCTCGGCCATGAAATCGGCCACAAACAATCCAAGCTGGAGCGCACGCTGGCCAAGCTGATTCTGGCGCCCACGTTTTACGGCCACTTCACCATCGAGCACAACCGCGGCCACCACCGCGACGTGGCCACGCCGCTGGACCCCGCCTCCTCGCGCATGGGCGAATCGATCTGGCGCTTTGTCTGGCGCGAAATGCCCGGCGCATGGCGCCGCGCCTGGGCACTGGAGCGCGCGCGCCTGCGCGTCGACGGGCAGGGCCTGTGGTCTTGGCACAACCAGATCTTGCAACCCGCCGCCATTTCTGTAGCGCTGTGGGGCGCGCTGTGCTGGTGGCTCGGGCCGCAGACGCTGGGCTTTTTGCTGCCCACAGCGCTGTGGGCGAATTTTCAGCTGACCTCTGCCAACTACATTGAACATTACGGCCTGCTGCGCCGCCAAACCAGCCCCGGGCGCTATGAAATTTGCAAGCCCGAGCATTCCTGGAACAGCAACCACGTGTTTTCCAACTGGGCCACTTTTCATTTGCAACGCCACTCAGACCACCACGCGCACCCGCTGCGGCGCTACCAGTCGCTGCGCCACTTTGCCGAGGCACCGCAACTGCCCAGCGGCTACTTTGGCATGTTCCCGGTGGCCTACATCCCGCCGCTGTGGTACGCCATCATGAACCCGCGCCTGGTGGCCGCCGTCGGCGGGGACGCCAGCCGCATCAACTTTGCGCCGGGGCAGCGTGACAAACTGGTGGCGAAATACGGGCTGGTTGCGCCCTGTTCGGCGCCCAGTACTGCGCGCTGAACATTTACACTGGGATTAGCGCGCCGCACACGCACAACAGGTTCTAAATTTCTTTTGCCCGAACCGTACCTCTTGAGGTATCGGCTTGGACGACGGGGCACAACATGAAAATTGAAAGCGGTTCAGAAGCCAATTCACTGTCAATGCCATCCATTGCCGACCAACCCAAGTTGCTTGCACTTTGCCTTGATCGGTTGAACGACTCGATATTGATCACCTAAGGGATGCAGAATGAATTGTCCGCTCATACGGAGTCGAAACCATCCAGATACTTCGGGTTGGCGGACAAATCCGCTACATCAGTGAAAACCGGCTGCGTCGTGGTGTCTTCACCAGTGTGGCAGAGTTGGTCGACACCATTGATGAATATGTGGCTCACCACAACATGAACCCCAAGCCATTCATCTGGAACAAGAGCGCTCGCGACATTCTTCAGAAGCTCATCCGGGCAAATGAAAACTTAAGTTCCAAACAGAATGCAACACTACACTAGCTTTTGGCTAGAGACTTAACGTGAAACAACGCCCACAGCCGACAAGAATGGCGTGTCGTAGGGCCGGACTTCAGTCGGCCATGGCGGGTTGAAACCCGCCCTACGCAGGACACGCATGTTTCATGCTTTGGGGTGTCCTTGTTGAACATGAACGTTAACGTGAAACAACGCCCACAGCCGACAAGAATGGCGTGTCGTAGGGCCGGACTTCAGTCGGCCATGGCGGGTTGAAACCCGCCCTACGCAGGACACGCATGTTTCATGCTTTGGGGTGTCCTTGTTGAACATGAACGTTAACGTGAAACAACGCCCACAGCTGACAAGAATGGCGTGTCGTAGAGCCGACTTCAGTCGGCCATGGCGGCTTGAAACCCGCCCTACGCAGGACACGCATGTTTCATGCTTTGGGGTGTCCTTGTTGAACATGAACGTTAACGTGAAACAACGCCCACAGCCGACAAGAATGGCGTGTCGTAGGGCCGGACTTCAGTCGGCCATGGCGGGTTGAAACCCGCCCTACGCAGGACACGCATGTTTCATGCTTTGGGGTGTCCTTGTTGAACATGAACGTTAGCTCAGTGGTTAGCCCCATGCGCCTCAAAATCGAAAGAGAGCTGGCGATGGTGTTTGATCGCCAGCAGGTGAATATTTCCATCAATCTGCGCGTACAGCACCAAATAATGATCTATGACGTATTCGCGCAGAGCATCCGGGTTCGCCAGTACAGCCTTCAATTTGGCGCGTAGTGCAGTCAGCGCGTTCGTCGCTTCCACTGATCCAACAGCCCTGTTCAGAAATGGGCGTCCCATGCCTGGAAACCGTTCGAGATTGGGAATCACGGTATCCAATAGGTCGCCCAACAGACCGTCAAATGCTTGCGGAGCCTTCGCCTCAGTCAAAAACAGCTCAATGTCAGCGAGATTTCGCTCAAAGTTGGCCGTTAACTTGACGACAAGCTTCTTTGCCACTGTCAAAATTCTCGTATCGGTCAGGCGCTGCGCCGACGTTTGATGGATTGGATGGCGATGCGGGCATCCTTCACCCGACCGGCAGCCACATCGTCGAGCCCCCTGGATACCTCGTCGATCAGGAGCAAATGGATGCGCTCACGTTCAAGCTGGTGGTAATAGTCCAGCCGGTCAGAGTCGATTAGCGCAATAAAGCTTTCGCCGTTTTTCGTCACAATTTTCTCCGCACCCGCCTTGACTTCCTCAGCCAGCTCAGAAAAGTTGGCTCTGGCGTGTGAGAGTGGGATAACGTCGCTTGCTGAAATTCCCATGACCAACTCCTGAGCAGCACATTATGTGCAGATAGTTGTACAGTATAAGCGCTTGAAACAGCAATGAAAACGTGTGCTGGATCTGATTTAGGGCTCGTAAAGTAATAAGTTGGACATTTTGACGGCCAGATTTGGGATGCAGTGCTAGGCGCAAAACGCGCCGTTTAGCTCTGCTAAACAAGTGGATTGAAACGACGCAATGCGCCCGTCAGTGCCGCCGGAAAAGGGATATTTGTAATTTCTGCATCCCCTTAGGTGCAGCTTGGCTGAGGGGGTGCACCCTGGAAGGCAGCGACGAGGGACTCAAAAATGTTGGTCCTTGCTGGTGCGGCTCAAGGTGTTTAACACCGAGCAGATGAACCAGGCGGTTTTTGCTTTCAGACGTTACGAGGACGCATCACTGCGCTACACCGGCTTGGAGAGCCACCAGGGGCTGGCGCACTATGGGCTGTATGACACGGTGGTGGCCAAGGACTAGCCCTGGCCGGCAACAAGGCGAACTCAAGCGCCCAGCAACCGAACCTTGCGTTTTTGCGCCTTGAGCAGTTTTACGGCTTGCTGATCAAACGACACAAATTCGGTGCCACCCAGTAGCGCGCCCTCAAAGGCAATCACCCCGTCTGCAAAATCGCCGCCGCCCTCCAGCAGCGCCAGGCCAGCCAGCACCGCAGGGGTGTGACAAACCACCTGACGCACTTGCAGCAGGGACCGCAAGGCATGAGCCACTTGCGCTGGGTTGTAGCGGTAGCCCCGCAGCAGCACCCACACCATTTCGCACAGCGCCGGGGTGGGCACGGCAATCAGGCTGGCTTTTTGCAACACGCGCAGCGCCAGCGCCGCCTGCACCGGGTCGTCCTGCGTAGCCAGCCGCACCAGCACATTGGTATCGAGCGTGACTTTCATGACTTGCCAGCCCAACCCTCAGCAATGAGGGCGTTCATGTCTTCCACGCTCAACGCGGTTGTGGGAGGTGGCAGACAGCCTGCAAACGCTTCCAGCCCCTGGGGCGCTTTTGCATGAAGCGCCAGCACGCCATTGGCCAATTTATTGACCTCGACCTGCTGCCCCGGGGCGATGCCGAGGAACTGCAACAAGTCGCGGCGCAAGGTAATTTGGCCTTTGGAGGTGATGGTCAATGCGGACATGGGGAGTACCTTTGCAAGTAAAAAGTAATGGTATTTTACCTTACAAACTCGTCACTCTCAATCTGGATTCCCCAAACTACATGCTCTCCCTTTTGCCTCAGTTAAGTAGCGCCTTCCTCAAGCGTAGCGCCCCGCCATCACATCCAGATGAATCGGCCGGATCTTGGAACCAAAACCAGCGCAACCAAAGGCTTCAAAGCGCAGTTTGCAGATGCCCGCAGCCGCTTTGCGCGCCGCAATGAGTGATTTGCGCGGATCAAATTCGCTCGGGTTTTGGGCAAAGCTCTGGCGCATGGCACCGGTCATGGCCAGGCGGATGTCGGTGTCGATGTTGACCTTGCGCACGCCGCTCTGGATGCCGCGCTGGATTTCTTCCACCGGCACGCCATAGGTTTCCTTCAGGTCGCCGCCAAACTGGCGAATGATCGCCAGCCACTCTTGCGGCACGCTGCTTGAGCCGTGCATCACCAGGTGCGTGTTGGGAATTTGCGCGTGGATTTGCGCAATGCGGTCAATCGCCAGGATGTCGCCGGTGGGCTTGCGGGTGAACTTGTACGCGCCGTGGCTGGTGCCAATGGCAATGGCCAGCGCATCGACACCGGTTTTGGCGACAAAGTCTTTGGCCTGCACCGGGTCGGTCAGCATTTGGTCGTGGCTGAGCTTGCCTTCGGCGCCCACGCCGTCTTCTTCACCGGCTTCGCCAGTTTCCAGACTGCCCAGGCAACCCAGCTCGCCTTCCACCGACACGCCCACCGCGTGCGCCATCTCGCACACGCGCCGCGTCACGTCAACGTTGTATTCGTAGCTGGCGGGGGTTTTGGCATCGGCCAACAGCGAGCCGTCCATCATCACGCTGGTAAAGCCCGAGCGAATGGATTGCTGGCACACCGCGGGCGTTGCACCGTGGTCCTGGTGCAGCACCACCGGAATATCGGGGAACGATTCCACTGCGGCCAGCACCATGTGGCGCAGGTAGGCTTCGCCAGCGTATTTGCGCGCACCGGCGGATGCCTGCAGGATGACCGGGCTGTCGGTGGCGGCAGCGGCTTCCATGATGGCCTGGATTTGTTCCAGGTTGTTGACGTTGAAGGCGGGCACGCCGTAGTTGAACTCGGCGGCGTGGTCGAGCATTTGACGAAGGGATACGAAAGCCATGGTGATGTCTCCTGGTGGTTTTAAGAAAAATTGGCCTCTAGCCCTTGCTATGTATGCGCAAGCAGCTATTTATTTAATAGTAAAAACGGCGGCTTAGCTGGGCCGCTTGGGGTCTGGTTAGGCAGGCTACAGTCCGCCATGGCTGTTGTAGGGGAGGCTTCAACCCGCCATGGCTGTTGTAGGGGAGGCTTCAACCCGCCATGGCTGTTGTAGGGCGGACTTCAGTCCGCCATGGTCGACTGAAGTCGACCCTACAAAGCCACAGAGCTATCCCGCAGCGCGCTTTTGCAAAATCTCGAACGCCGGCAGGGTTTTGCCTTCCAGCACTTCCAGAAAAGCGCCGCCGCCTGTGCTGATGTAGCCCACGTCTTTTTCAATGCCGTATTTGGCAATGGCGGCCAGGGTGTCTCCCCCACCGGCAATGCTGAAAGCGCTGGACTCGGCAATCGCCTGCGCGATGACCTTGGTGCCATTTTCAAACGCGGCAAATTCAAACACGCCCACCGGGCCGTTCCACACAATCGTGCCCGCAGCCTTGAGCTGCTCGGCCAGCTTGGCGGCGGTTTGCGGGCCAATGTCCAGAATCAAATCGTCGTCGGCCACATCGGTGGCGGCTTTAACCGTGGCCACGGCATCGGCGGCAAAGGTTTTGGCGCAGACCACATCGGTGGGGATCGGCACAGCCGCCCCGCGCGCCTTCATGGCGGCGATGACGGCGGTGGCTTCGCCCAGCAAGCCGGGTTCGGCCAGGCTCTTGCCAATGTTCAGACCCGCAGCCAGCATGAAGGTGTTGGCAATGCCGCCACCCACAATCAGGTTGTCCACATTCTTGGCCAATGCTTGCAAGATACTGAGCTTGGTGCTGACCTTGCTGCCCGCCACAATGGCCACCAGCGGGCGCTTCGGATTGGCCAGCGCCAGGTTGATGGCGTCAATTTCTGCGGCCAGCAAGGGGCCGGCGCAGGCGATGGGCGCGTATTGGGCGATGCCGTAGGTAGTGCCCTCTGCCCGGTGGGCGGTGCCAAAGGCATCGTGCACAAACACGTCGCACAGGGCGGCGAGCTTGCGGCTGAGTGCTTCGGTGCACTTTTTTTCGCCTACGTTGACGCGGCAGTTTTCCAGCATCACCAGTTGACCGGGTTGGACATCCACACCGTCGACCCAGTTGGCCACCACCGGCACTTCTCTACCCAGCAACTCACCCAGGCGCTTGGCCACGGGAGCCAGCGAGTCTTCGGGCTTGAATTCACCCTCGGTCGGGCGCCCCAAATGGCTGGTCACCATGACCGCCGCCCCTGCTGCCAGCGCCATCTGGATGCACGGCACGCTGGCGCGGATGCGGGTGTCTTCGGTGATGTTGCCCTGCTTGTCCTGCGGCACGTTCAGGTCGGCGCGGATAAACACCCGCTTGCCCGCGGCAAAGCCACTGGCGATCACATCGGCAAAACGCAATACTTTCATAAAAATTCCTTTATGTTCAACGGATCAAAGCTTGCCTTGGCACCGTCACTCAGGTCAGTGCCCAAAGTCGCATCAAGCTTGGTGCAATGCGGCCACACGGGCCATTTCCAGGCACTTGTTGGAGTAACCCCACTCGTTGTCGTACCAGCTCACCACCTTGACGAAAGTGCCGTCGAGAGCCAGGCCGGCTTCAGAGTCAAACACGCTGGTGCAGGGCTCGCCACGGAAATCGGTGGAGACCACCTTTTGGTCGGTGTAGCCCAGCACGCCTTTTAACGCGCCCTGGCTCTGCAACTTCATCTCGGCACAAATCTCGGCATAAGTGGCTGCGTTATTCAGTTCCACAGTCAGGTCCACCACGCTCACGTCGCTGGTGGGCACCCGAAAAGCCATGCCGGTGAGCTTTTTGTTGAGCTCGGGAATCACCACGCCTACTGCCTTGGCCGCGCCGGTGCTTGAGGGAATGATGTTCTCAAGAATGCCCCGGCCACCGCGCCAGTCTTTGTTGCTCGGGCCGTCCACGGTTTTTTGCGTGGCGGTGGCAGCGTGCACCGTGGTCATCAAACCGCGCTTGATGCCCCATTTGTCGTTAAGCACCTTGGCCACCGGGGCCAGGCAGTTGGTGGTGCAGCTGGCATTGCTCAAAATGGCCTGGCCAGCGTAGCTGGTGTGGTTCACGCCATAGACAAACATCGGCGTGTCGTCTTTGCTGGGGGCTGACAGCACCACCTTGCGCGCACCGGCATCAATGTGCTTTTGCGCCGTGACCTTGTCCAGAAACAGGCCGGTGGATTCGATCACCACATCGGCACCCACGTCCGCCCATTTCAGGTTGGCCGGGTCGCGCTCTTGCGTCAGGCGAATGCGCTTGCCGTTGACGACCAAAGTGCCGTTGTCCACAGAGACTTCGCCCTTGAAGCGGCCATGCACGCTGTCGTAGGTGAGCATGTAGGCCAGGTACTCGGGCTCCAGCAAGTCGTTGATGCCAACGATTTCCACGTCTTTAAAGTTTTGCACCGCAGCGCGAAACACCATGCGGCCGATGCGGCCAAAACCGTTGATACCGAGTTTGATGGTCATGAAGTTCTCCTGATTAAAAATTTATAACAAAATGGCTTGTAGCCCTTTATTTAAAAGGGCAATAAGCTATTTATTTAGTAGCAAATAAAGTGCGATCAAAAGTCTGTGTAGCCATCAGTTGATGGAAGCCACCACCGTGTCTGGCAGAGGCTCGGCATGGCGATACGCCGCACGGTGTGCCAGCACTTGCACGGCTGATACCACACGTTCTGCGGTGATTCCAAAGTGCTTGTACAGCTGCGGCGCGGGGGCCGATTCACCAAACGTGGGCATGCCAATCACCACCCCGGTGCGGCCCACGTATTTGCGCCAGAAGTCGGGGTGTGCGGCTTCAATGGCCACGGTGGGCAAGCTCAGCGGCAACACCATTTCCTGATAGGCCTCGCTCTGGCGGTCGAACACATTGCTGCACGGCATCGACACCACGCGGGTGGCAATACCCTGGGTGGCCAGCTCGGCCTGCGCTTTCATGGCAATTTCAAGCTCGCTGCCGGTGGACAAAATCGCAGCTTGCGCGCCTGGCATGTCTGACAGGATGTAGCCGCCTTTGCGGATTTTTTCAACCTGGCTGATGTTTGACAGGCGCGGCAGGTTTTGGCGACTCAGGCACAAGGCGCTGGGGCCGTCACGGCGCTCCACCGCGCAGGCCCAGGCCACCGCGGTTTCCAGCCCATCAGCCGGTCGCCACACGTCCAGCCCCGGGATGATGCGCAAGCTGGGAATGTGTTCCACGCTTTGGTGTGTGGGGCCATCTTCGCCCAGGCCAATGCTGTCATGGGTAAAGACATGAATGACGCGGATTTTCATCAACGCAGCCATGCGGATGGCGTTGCGACTGTAATCGCTGAAGGTCAGAAAAGTGCCACCGTAGGGGATGTAACCACCATGCAGCGCGATGCCGTTCATGATGGCAGCCATGCCAAACTCGCGCACACCGTAGCTGAAGTGGTTGCCCCACACGTCGCGCTTGGCACGCACGCAGCCCTTGAAGTTGGTCAGGTTGGAGCCGGTCAAGTCGGCACTGCCACCAAAAAACTCGGGCAGCAGCGGGGCGATGGCATCGAGCGCATTCTGGCTTGATTTGCGCGTGGCAAACGCCGTCTCGTTGGCGGCAATGGTCTCCAGCAAAGCGGGCAATTGTTCGGCAAAAGAGTCCGGCAAATCCCCCGCCATGCGGCGCTGGAATTCAGCAGCCTCCACCGGGTGGGCGGTGCGGTAGGCAGCAAAGCGCTCGTTCCAGGCGTGCTCGGCCGCTACGCCGCGCGTGACTGCGTTCCATGCCACGGCAATGTCGTTGGGGATTTCAAATGGTGCCGCCGTCCAGCCCAGCGCGTCACGGGTGGCCTGCACTTCGGCCGCACCGAGTGCTGCGCCATGCACATCGTGCGTGCCGGCTTTGTGGGGCGAGCCCATGCCGATGACGGTTTTGCAGCAGATCAGCGTGGGCTTGCCGTCGGCTTTCACCGCCTGCGCTTTGGCGGCTTTCACCGCTGCATCAATCGCCGCCGGGTTGTGACCGTCCACTGCGGGGATCACGTTCCAGCCATAGGCCTCAAAGCGCTTGGGGGTGTCGTCGGTGAACCAGCCTTCGACATGGCCGTCGATGCTGATGCCGTTGTCGTCATAAAACGCCACCAGCTTGGACAGGCGCAGCGTACCGGCCAGCGCGCAGGCTTCGTGGCTGATGCCTTCCATCATGCAACCGTCGCCCATGAAGGCATAGGTGAAGTGATCGACGATGGACATGTCTGGTTTGTTGAATTCGGCCGCCAGCAGTTTTTCGGCAAACGCCATGCCTACCGCGTTGCTGATGCCCTGGCCCAGCGGGCCAGTGGTGGTTTCCACGCCCGGTGTGATGCCGTATTCAGGGTGACCAGCGGTCTTGCTGTGCAGCTGGCGGAAGTTTTTGAGTTCTTCCATCGGCAGGTCGTAGCCGGTGAGGTGTAAGAGCGCATAGATCAGCATCGAGCCGTGGCCGTTTGATAGCACAAAGCGGTCGCGATTGGCCCAGTGCGGGTTGGTCGGGTTGTGGCTGAGGTGCCGGTTCCACAGCACCTCGGCCATGTCGGCCATGCCCATCGGCGCGCCGGGGTGGCCGCTCTTGGCCTTCTCAACCGCATCGACAGCGAGCATGCGGATCGCGTTGGCCATTTGTTTGGCGAATTCGGGGTTTGGGGTGTTCATGATGTTGGCTTCAAAAAAGGTTACAACTTATCCAATCGGTTGCTGGCATTCGCACATGTAGGGCGGACTTCAGTCCGCCATGGTCGACTGAAGTCGACCCTACGCATGTCAAATTCATGCGGCATTTTTCTGCCGTTCCATCATCCGCCAGACGAACGGCGTGAAGATGAGCTGCATGGCCAGTTCCATCTTGCCACCGGGCACCACGATGGTATTGGCACGGCTCATGAAGCTGCCGTCGATCATGCTGCGCAGGTACTGGAAATCAATGCCCTTGGGGTTGGCAAAGCGGATAACGACCATGCTTTCGTCGGCGCTGGGAATGTCGCGCGCAATGAACGGGTTGCTGGTGTCGACCATCGGCACGCGCTGAAAATTCACATGCGTGTGCTGGAACTGCGGACAGATGTAGTTCACATAGTCGGGCATGCGGCGCAGGATGGTGTCGGTAACGGCTTCGGTGCTGTAGCCACGCTGGCTTTTGTCGCGGTAGAGCTTCTGGATCCACTCCAGGTTGATGACCGGCACCACGCCAATGAGCAGGTCCGGGTGCTGGGCAATGTTGACTTCAGGGGTGACCACCGCACCGTGCAGGCCTTCGTAAAACAGCAGGTCGGTGTGGGCGGGCACATCTTCCCAGGGGGTGAAGGTGCCTGGGTCTTGCTTGTAGGGGGCGGCTTCGTCGGCGTCGTGCAGGTATTTGCGGCGTTTGCCGGTGCCGGTTTCAGCGTAGTTGCGAAACAGCGCTTCCAGCTCAGCAAACAGGTTGTTCGTGGCACCAAAATGGCTGAAGTTTTTGTCACCAGCGGCCTCGGCTTCGGCCGCCTTGAGCTTCATCTCTTTGCGGTCAAAACGGTGAAAGCTGTCGCCTTCGATGATCGCGGCGCTGATGCTTTCGCGACGAAAAATATTGGCAAAGGTGCGCGTGACGGACGTGGTTCCGGCACCGCTGGAGCCGGTGATGGCGATGATGGGGTGGCGTGCTGACATGGTCTATGTCTCCTGAAGGTTAAAAACTTTTTATATAAGAAATTGGCCTCTAGCCCTTATTTAATAGGGGCAAGCAGCTATTACTTTTGATTAGTCACGAAACAGGCTGCGCTCATGAAAAAGCGGGTTCTCAAACTGCGCGGGTGCCGGCTCGTGGTGGTAGCGCTCGATGCGCTCCACCTCGTTCTTGGAGCCAAACACAAAGCCGATGCGCTGGTGCAGGCTGGTCGGTTGCACGCCCATCATGGGCACTTCGCCGGTGGAGGCACGGCCCCCCGCTTGCTCCATGATCATGCCGACCGGGTTGGCTTCATACAACAAGCGCAGGCGGCCGGGTTTGGACGGGTCTTTGCTGTCACGGGGGTACAGAAAGACGCCGCCGCGCATCAAAATGCGGTGCGCCTCAGCCACCATGGACGCAATCCAGCGCATGTTGAAGTCTTTGCCACGCGCGCCAGTTTTGCCGGCCAGGCATTCGTCCACGTAACGTTTCACCGGTGCTTCCCAGAAGCGTGCGTTGGAGGCGTTGATGGCGAACTCTTGGGTGTCTTCGGGAATGCGCATGTTTTGATGCGTCAGCATGAACTCGCCCAGATTGGGGTCGAGCGTGAAGCCGTTGACGCCGTCGCCCACCGTCAGCACCAGTTGCGTCGTGGGGCCGTACAGCGCGTAACCGGCGGCCACTTGCTGGCTGCCGGGCTGGAAGAAGTCGGCATCAACCACGTCGCGGCCACTGTCAATCACATCAGCAGGTGCGCGCAAGATGCTGAAGATGCTGCCCACCGACACGTTGACGTCGATGTTGCTCGAGCCGTCGAGCGGGTCAAACACAATCAGGTATTTGCCGCGCGGGTACTGCTTGGGGATTTGGTACGGCGTTTCCATTTCTTCGCTGGCCATGCCCGCCAGGTTGCCAGCCCATTCGGTGCGCTGCATGAACACATCGTTGGACAGCACGTCGAGCTTTTTCTGCGTCTCGCCCTGCACGTTGACCGAGCCGCCGGTGTCGGCCGCGTAGTTGCCACCCAGGCCGGCGAGCTCGCCAAAAGCGACCGCTTTGGCAATGCCTTTGCAGGCCAGCGCCACGTCAAGTATCAGGGCGTTGAAGTCGCCACTGGCGTTGGGGTAGCGGCGGCGCTCTTCAATCAAGAATTGCGTCAGGGTGGAGCGGTTGGAACGTAAGGTCAAGGGCATGGTGGAGTCTCCTGGTAGTTATAAATTGTGTAGCTGCTTGCGCTTATTCCATAAGGGCTAGAGGCACTTTGCATCAAACCGGGTGGGCGGCGCGGCGCAGTGCCTGCATCACGCCACGGTAGCCACCGTCGGCATCGGGCGCGCCAAACACGGCGCTGCCCGCCACGCAGGTGTCGGCACCAGCTTGGACAATGTCGTGGATGTTGTCGGTTTTGACACCGCCGTCAACTTCGAGCCAGATGTCTTGCCCGCCCGCGGCTTTGTGCGCGTCAATCTTGGCGCGCACAACACGCAGCTTGGCCAGCGTGCCGGGGATGAACTTTTGCCCACCAAAACCGGGGTTGACGCTCATCAGCAAAATCATGTCGAGCTTGTCCATGACGTGATCCAACCAGTCCACCGGCGTGGCCGGGTTGAGTACCAGACCGGCCTTGCAGCCCAGCTCACGAATCATCGACAAACTGCGATCCACATGTTTGGAGGCTTCGGGGTGAAAGGTGATCAGGTTGGCACCGGCCTTGGCAAACAGCGGAATGATCGAATCAACCGGCTCGACCATCAAATGCACGTCGATGCCGATCTTGACGTGCGGGCGAATGGCTTCGCACACCAGCGGGCCGATGGTCAGGTTGGGCACGTAATGGTTGTCCATCACGTCAAAGTGCACCAGGTCGCAGCCGGCGGCTTCAATGGCGCGCACTTCTTCGCCCAGGCGGGCAAAGTCGGCGGACAAAATGCTGGGAGCCAAACGCAATACTTTAGATGAACTCATGAGAAGACTTTCTGTAAAGTTTGAAATTCTTGAGGGTAATGCAGATCGGCTGTGTTTAGCGCGTTTGGCTGGCGTGCCACTGCTGCAATTGCTGCAAATTCACTTGACTCAGATCGGGCACCACCTTGAGTGCGCCGCTGAAATCATGGTGCGCGGTGAAGCTGTTGGGGGTCACGATAGTGGCCAGGCCTGCAGCGGTAGCGGCGCGCAGCCCGTTGTTGGAGTCTTCAAACGCCAGACATTGGCTGGCGGGTAGTTGCAGTGCGTCAATCATCTGCAAATACACCTGCGGGTGTGGCTTTTTGATCGGCGCGGTGGACGCGTCGCCAATGGCAGTGAAGTTCAGCCGCCAGTCGTCGCCAATGGCGTGGCGCAACAGCGCGGCAATGTTCACCGGCGAGGTGGTGGTGGCAATGGCCAGTTGCAAACCGGCGGCCAGCGCCTCGTTCATGAGTTTCAGCACGCCGGGCCGCAAGGACACTGCGCCGCTGTTGACCGATTGTTCATAAGCCGCCGTTTTGAGCTCGTGAATGCGGCCAATGCGGTCTTCCAGAGCCTGGGCCGAGATCGCTTTGATGTCCGGATTGACCCGGTTCCAGTAATGCCGAAGGCGTTCCTTGCCGCCCGAAATATTGAGCAGCTCGGTGTAGAGCGGCACGTCCCACACCCAGTCCATACCCATTTCGCTGAACGCATGGTTAAAAGCGGCCAGGTGCACGCTTTCTGTGTCTGCCAGGGTGCCATCCACATCAAAAATCAAGGCTTGGAGTGCGGTGTTGGCCATGGGGCGTGTCCTTAAAAGGGTTGAAGGGATGCGCCGTTTTAGCGGCATGGATTTACTTTAATCGCCCGAACCCATAAACTCTAATCACGTTTTATTGAAAAATCATCAGGACTGACTGATGAAATGCCGATCTGGAGACATAAATGCGGCCCTATACCTTCAAACAAATTCAGACCTTCATGGAGGTCGCCCGCCAGGGCTCGGTGTCCAAAGCGGCTGAGCGGCTGTTTGTGACCCAGCCCGCGGTGTCGATGCAACTGCGCCAGCTCGAAGAAGCCTTTGGCCTGGCACTGGTGGAGCCGATGGGTCGCAACATCCAGCTCACGGCGGCAGGACAGGTGTTTTTGAGCCACGCCACCACCGCCATGGGGCAGTTCAAAGACCTGGAGGTTTTGATGGAGGACTACATTGGCCTGAAAAAAGGCCGCATCGACCTGGCGGTGGTGAGCACAGCCAAGTATTTCGTTCCTATGTTGTTGGTGTGTTTTAAGCGGCAATTAGCCGGCATTGATGTGCATTTGCAGATTGAAAACCGTGAAAGCGTGCTAGGCATGCTGGCGCGCTTTGAGGTTGACCTGGTGGTGATGGGCCGCGCACCGAGTCACCTGGACTGTGTGGCCGAATCGTTTGCCACCAACCCGCTGGGTATCGTGGCTGCCCCTAACCACCCTTTGGCACGGCGCAAAAACCTGAACTTTTCAGCCCTGGGGGCGCACCAGTTTGTGGTGCGCGAAGAAGGTTCGGGCACCCGCGCCGCCATGCAGCGCCTGTTTGAGGAACACGCCACAGCGCTGAATGTGGTGATGGACATGCCCAGCAATGAGACCATCAAGCAAGCCGTGATGGCCGGCATGGGCTTGAGCTTTTTGTCGCTGCGAACCGTGCGCCACGAACTCGCCAGCGGCCACCTGGCGCTGCTGGATGTGCAGGGCCTGCCGCAGATCAACCACTGGTTTGTGACCCACCTGCGCAGCAAGAAGCTCTCGCCGGCGGCTCGGGCGTTCAAGACATTTTTGATCGAGCAGGCAGGTGCGCTGATGGATGTGCAGGCTTGAGTAAGGGCTCGTAAAGTAATAAGTTGGACATTTTGACGGCCAGATTTGGGAAGCAGTGCTAGGCGCAAGGCGTGCGGGTTGGCCAGCCTTACAAGCGACTTGCAACACCGCAGCGCGCCCGAATCCGCCGTAGTAAATTGGGGAAGTTATTTCTTGCCACATCCTAACGTCCATGTTCAACAAGGACACCCCAAAGCATGAAACACGCGTGCCCTGCGTAGGGCGGGTTTCAACCCGCCATGGCCGACTGAAGTCAGCCCTACGAAACGCTATTCTTGTCGGCTGTGGGCGTTGTTTCACATTAAGCACCCCACGGCCCCAGCAGCACCAGATGGGTCAGATGGGTCCGCAGCACCCACCACAGAGGCTATGCGTCCCGCGCTTGATGACTTGCAATCAGGCTCCACCTGACGTGCATCACAACCGAGGCTGCCACGGCAAGTGCCACGCCATTGATCAGCATGGCGCTGGGTTTTTCGAGCATGCTGGCAAGTTAACCCGATCACCATCCATGGCGATGTCAATCCGAGGCGATGACTCCCTGGCATTCAATAGCCAAGCGTCAAAATGGTGGCTGATGTGAGTGAGCCAGGCATGTTGGGGTCGCACCTTGCCAAGGGTTACCAAGGCGGTGTGCCAGTCATTGTGATTTTTGGGTTCGACCTGCGGCGGATAAGTGCAATCGAGAGCCAAGCCGTGCGGCTGCCAATCGGTCAGAAATGTTTCTGAACGGGGTGGCAGGCCCAGCGTATCGGTCAAGTAGGCAAAGCGGCTAGCGCTTGAAGACTCGATGGCATAGCCGAACGTGACTTTGGAGTGCATCAGCGGCAGGGGTGTCAACGTCAACTCGCCAATCGAGATGGCCTCAAACTTGGCCAAGGCATGAAACGCCAGAATGCCCGGATGTTTGTAGAGGTCAGCACAGCCTTCTGAGTCGGGCGGGCCGTAGACCGGAATGCGCCCCCCCGCACCCCAGCGCAGATGAAACAAACCCTGCACATGGTCGGGGTGAAAGTGCGTCAGCACAATGGCATCGAGCTCACCCGGTTTGAAGCGCTCATGCAAATCGGTCAAACCCGCGTCGAGCAAGATGCGCGTGTGACCCGATTCGATCAAAGCCGAACACGGGCGACGAACATACGCCGGATCATGGCGTGCCCGATCACAAGCCACGCAGTTGCAACCAAATAACGGCACGCCGCCCGCAGCGCCTGTGCCTAAAAAGCTCACGCGCATCGCATCACCGCGCTGCGCTCGATTTTTTGCCCATCACCTGGCATGGCACAGGTTGCGCCGCAACAACCCCGAATGAAGTCAACCAGTGCATCACCGGCCACCGCTAGTTCGCCATCGTTATGGATGACCTTGCCGGGGCGAACCGTTAGCGCAGTTTGCGGCGCACGTGCCAGACGTTGCTCAATCTCAGTTGCAGTTTCGCGGCCCCTTGCCAGTAACCGTGCCCGAAGCACAGCGGGCGTCACTTCAATCCACACGGGCAGCAGTTCGCAGTAGCGCTGTGCAGCAGTCTCAAGGTATTGCCTAGACCCATTCACCACAACTGTGATGCCTTTGGCCAGCCACTGGTTGATTTCAATGCCGATGCCGTAAGCGTAGCCGTGGCTTTGCCAGTGCATGGCCAGCAGCCCGGCTCTGCGCCGCGACTCAAATTCATCTGGCGTCAAGGCGACGTGGTTTTCGCCACCTGCGTCGGCAGCACGGGTGATGTAGCGGTGAGCAAACACCACTTGACCCGCATTAGCCAGGCTGTTTCTGGCATAAGCCATCAGGCTGTCCTTGCCACTGCCTGAAGCACCGACCACGTAAATAAGTCGGGCCCGCATGGTGACCCCTTCACGCATGATCGAAGCGGGCCGACAGCGCCGCCACCCCTGCCACCCAAACGCGATCAGCTTGGGGCAAGCCACCCAGATGCTTGACGGCCACCAGATCCGCCCGTTTGCCCACCGCAATCTCACCTCGATCGGTCAGCCCAGCAGCACGCGCCGGGTTGCGCGTGACCAGTGCAATAGCATCGGCCAGCCCGATACCGGCCAACTCGGGCAACATCAGTACGGAGGGCAACAAGGCCGCTGCCGAGTAGTCACCGCACAGACAGTCGGCCACGCCCTCAAGCACCGCATCTAGTGCCCGCATGTTGCCCGACTGTGACTTGCCGCGCAGGATGTTGGGTGCACCAAACAACGTGGCCATGCCCTGTGCACGCGCGGCTTGAGCTGCGGCCAGGTTGGTTGGAAATTCAGAAATCACGGCCCCGAGGCTGGCCAACGCATCCACCTTCTCAATACTGTCGTCATCATGGCTGGCAATCGAGACACCTTGTTGTTTTGCCAGTGCCGCCAGTGTGGTCATGCGTGCCATGGTGCCAGCGGCAGCGGCCTGTTTGTCAGCCAGCAAAGTCTCAAACTCGGCATCCGACGTTTTGTAAGTGCGCGCCAGATAAGCGCGGTAAGCCGCCACATCCTGAAATTGCCCTTGCCCTGGGCTGTGGTCCATGAAAGACAACAGACTTGCATGGCGCTGTTGCAAAAGTTCAGTCAGCAATGGGGGAGCCGTTTCATCAGTGACTTCATAGCGCACATGGACCCGGTTGTCCA
>Ga0210025_1000802_pt1 | contig 38103 bp, 25 predicted proteins | sample CryGeyme20150102_FD_183989 | JGI IMG/M metagenome (GOLD analysis project Ga0210025, IMG submission 183989) | Groundwater microbial communities from Crystal Geyser aquifers in Utah, USA - Crystal Geyser metaG 2015-0102 (SPAdes) (version 2) | ecosystem: Environmental > Aquatic > Deep subsurface >... | reverse complement strand
CCGCTCGCTGCTTGGCATTGCTGGCGATGTCACTGCGCCGACCTATGCCGAGCTTTATGCAAAAAAATCAAAACCCACTACCGGTAGTGATCTTGGGTGCTAACCGGATAAGCACGGAATGATTAAGGGAATTACAACAGGGGTTGGAGTGGGGGAGTGGCAGTCTGTTGATGGCTGACATCATTGATTTAGCTGATGGCTGACATCATTGATTTAGCCCACTTTGTAGAGTCAATGCCGCTCTTGGCTGTGGTGAATCTGACAGTAATGAGCTGCATTAGTATTCTTGTAAGTTAACAATGTGTATTCCACATTGCTAATGCGATGAAGGGTAAAATGCCAAAATTCCACCCTTGGTTGAGTTGAAGAAACCAACTAATCTCTGTGGAGATCAAGTCAACCAGTTCCATTCAGAACCGGCACCAAGATGGGTGCCCACTATGACTTGTGGCAATAAAAACTTCAGGGAGAACGTGTTGCCTCTAGGATATTTGATGGTCGAAGATTACCTGCGCGCAGTGCGGGGGCGAGTTGTCGGCCGCGTTATAACAGATGCAAAAGACCGGAATTACCGACGTGAATACGTCTGCGACGACGCAGGAGACATCATCCTTGTTCGTCGTGAGGATGGAAATGGCGACACAGTATCTATTCCAAAAATTATTGAGCTCGACGAGTCACTAGTTGCCTTCTTCGGGCTGTACAGTGGTGACGGCGCTAAAGGATCTGAGGATCGGAAGGAGGTTGGTCGGATCGTGCCTACGATCTCGTTTTCTCAGAAAGAGAAGCACCTTGTCCGGTTCGCCGTGGACCAGTTCCGTCGACTATTTCCTGGGAACATCCGCTTCACGTTCTCCCTCGGAGAAGACAGTGCTTACTTCATGGCGGGGGAGGGCCTTGATCGCCTGAATGCCTATTACTTTGAGGCAACTGGCAGTGGGACGCCAGTGACCAAGACACTAGACGTCGTGCGCCAAAACATCAATGACAAGGATCGTCAATACCTCGCCGAAGTACGCCCAGACGTCGCCGGAACCAACGAGGATCATCTGGCGTTTTATTATCAACATCAGGAAGCCATGGAGGCAATCTTCGTGGCTGAGAAGACTGCGGAGCTCGCTAGCGTTGGAATTGAGCCCGACGACGACATCAAAATTACTGCTTCCTTGCGTCGCCCTTTCAAGAAAGGGGCCCGGCAGCCGGGGGGGTCGAGCCGTTCCGACGAAATACACCTTGGAGGACTGAACGGGGTCGGCGAGTTGTTCCTAAAGATGATGCACGAGATTGAGGATACGGTACTGCGCGACGTTCAAACTTCTAGCCAAGGGCTCGTCTGTTGGATCGCCAAGCCCTCAGAAGTTGGACAGTCGCTTGACCTTCTCGATTTCTACACGAACAACCCGTTCGGAAAAATCAACCGGGAGCGTCCCGCGAAGATCACCCTTGACGGTGATAGGCTGCTTGGCCAGTGGCGGCGCTCAAGCGAAATCCACCTCCGCCGATCTCTGCGCATTGATCCGCTGTGGTGCTATGTCGCAGGTTTATATCTGGCCGAGGGGTCTACTCCCAAGGAGGCGCTTTTTCAGATGTTCGGGGCGAACCCAGGCGCGATGTCCATGGGCTTCACCTCGTCGGAAGGTGCCAGTCTGGAGTTGATGCTGCGGACCTTGCGTAAGGTCTTCTTCCCAGAAGACTGCCTCGAGGCATGGAAGGTCAAGGTGGGCAGCCAATACTTCCCCGAACTCGTTGTCACCGGTCTCAAGCACGGCGTTCCGATGCTGCGTGGTGGTGCCAGCGGCGACGGCAAGTTGCGAACAATGGAGGTGTCGCTGGCTATCAAGCAGTGGGCTTTGGACGTTGCCGACGATCCACTTGAAGGTGCGAGTTTGCTCAGTTCGGAGTACGCCGACCGCTACTCCCATGTTGAGCCAACCGGCTCTGGAGTAGCCAGGATCGACTTCTGGGCGTCCTCGACGCTTTGCCGCTGGTATTTTCCGTTGTTGATGCACACAGTCTTCGGCGAAATAGTTGAGGATCCTATGGAGGAGTTTTACTGATGGCCATCCATCCGATTCTGCCGGGCGTGGTTCTCGAGGCTGGTTTTTCCCATCCCACCTACGAGAATTATCTACGCTCATGGCGCGAGCAGGCGATCGTTGATGCGGATGTTGGGATGGCAGCAGCCTCGGTTTGCCATCAGGCGACCCTGATTGATCTCGTTCTCGACGGACGGCCGACCCATGATTGGCTCTCGATCATGGAAGATATGCTCACTGATGAGGCCGGCCGACCGTTGGCCTACTCCGAGGGTTTTGGAAACCGCCTCTATAAATTTGCGGGCCAGCTCCGCCAATCGACCGTCCATTCAATTCACACACGTTGGTGGATTGAGACGCTAACTAAGCCTGAGGCTGTTGATCATGACCAGTTTGCGGACCGGATTCTTGCCAAAAAGGGCCCTGACGGGTTGATTATCGATGCGGACGTTAGCCCGACCATCTTGCGCCATCGGATGAAGGCGGAGATTTCAATGTCAGCGTTAATGGGAGCAGAAATCCTTGCCAAGGCGGGGCGCCTGACCGACTCACTCCGCTTGGAGCTCGCCTCTAGCCTGTGCGATCCGCGCAAGGTTCCGCCGCTCGGATACATGACCAGCGAACAGTTCCGCCTTGCGGCACTGCGCATCCTCGGCCACGAGGAGCAGTTCCCCGTCGGGATCGGCGAGCACATCAAGGCCTGCGAGGTTGGGCTCTATCTTGGGTGGGGTGATTTTTCCATGGCTTCGAAGGTGGACGCATACATGGGAACTGCCAAGCGAACCTCGCGCGACAAACCGATCCATTCCCCGCTTGTCGCCTGCCACGTGGCTGTCCTGTTATCCAAGGTAGATGACCCCACTCAGCGGGCCGCGATCATGGATCGTCTGACAATCTACTCAAGAAGCCTCGCCGAGAACCCGCTGGACATTCCTGCGTTCCAGATGCGTGACGTTCCGATTCCCTTTGGCGCTGACCTTACACCGATAGAGGCGGTTTGTGCATCGCACCTTATTGCAAACCTTCGGATGGGGGGAAGCTAGTGATTGCTCGCAGCATCCGCGAACGCTTCGAGGTTCCTAAATCCCTGCTGCTCACAGGCGGAACCGATGAGGTAGCCCTGGAGATAAAACCTTACTTGCAGCCATTCGAACGCGAACTTGCTATGCGCGAGTTGCGAGCTCTGCTGAACTCCAGAGACGAAATTCGCGAGGAACACGGCTACTGGATTACCAGCACGGAGGTTTCCGACGAAATGCTGCGTGCTAGGTTGACCTATTGGCAGCGTGTTGGGCGCAGCTCCCTTGAGCCAACGCTCCAAAAGGCTCTCGAATTTACGCAGAATGGCGAGACAGCTGCCAACGAACGGCACGAGCTGCACCGGGCCCGGCGCTTGCGCTATGGTCCACACGACTTGCACGAGTACCGGGGGAAATTCTTCCCGCAACTTGTGCGCAGTCTGATAAACATGTCCGGTATTCCTGAGGGTTCCTTGGTGCTCGACCCAATGAGCGGCAGCGGAACTACAGCCTGTGAGGCAGTTGCGGTTGGAATGGCAGCTATCGGGGCGGATCTGAACCCGCTTTCGGCGCTAATCGCATCGGTCAAAGCATCGATCCCTGTAATCGATCCAAAGGAATTTAAGAAGCAGGCCATTGATCGGTTACCAAAGTTTAAGTTCGATCCAGTAGATCCCGCCAAGGTCTGGGGAGAGGATGATTTGCGCTACCTCGGAATGTGGTTCGACCCTAAGGCGATTGCGGATATAGCCTCAATTGTTTCTGCAATTGGTAGGATCCGGTTGCCGGCCTACCGCGACTTTTTTCGAGTGTGCCTGAGCAACATCGTGCGTTCTGTCTCTTGGCAGAAGTCTACCGACCTGCGTGTTCGAAAGGAAATCCAGCCCTACGACGCGGGAACGGCACAAGCACGGTTTTTGGCCGAGGCGGATGCCCAAGTTGATCGCATTTATCCTTATCTGTCCGTTCTCAAACGCCAAGGGCCAGCGAACGTAGAAATCCGTAGGGGCAATGCTTTGGACATAGCATCGATCTTCCCCGAATATAGGGGCAAGGTTGACCTGCTGATTACTTCGCCACCTTACGCGACGGCATTGCCGTACCTAGATACTGACCGCTTGAGCTTGATTGTGTTGGGCCTTTTGCCGCGAAAGCGGCACGGCGAGGCTGAACGCGACATGGTGGGCACCCGAGAGGTCTCCGAGCGCGAGCGGCGTGAGGCCTGGGCAGCCTATGAAGTCCGCCGAAGCGAGCTTCCCGAGGAAATCTCATCTCTTATCGACCTCATAGCCTCCGTCAATCACGGCGAGGGCATCGGCTTCCGTCGACGGAACCTTCCCGCCTTACTCGGGAAGTATTTTCTCTCGATGCTCGACGCAATGCGTTCGGCAAGAGAACTCATGAAACCGGGCGCGTTCGGCTACTACGTTGTCGGGAACAACAGCACGGAGGTTGGCGGCGAGAAAATCAAAATCCCAACCGACCACTTTCTTGTTGGCCTTGGTGCCGCCGCCGGCTGGACACCAGTAGAGCAAATTTCCATGGAACTGATCGCCTCGCGCGACATCTTCCGCGAGAATCGCGGATCTTCCGAAACCATTCTTTGTTTCCGCGCATGACAACTCTGATTCGCAAGGCCATCTATACCCGCGAGGACGAAGCAGCTCTCGTCCTTGGTGGCGAGGAGTGGAATTTTCATGAGGCGGAGACCAAGGAGCACCTGCACTCTCTACACCCTTATCCGGCAAAATTTATCCCTCAGATTCCACGAAGGGCTATCCATCTTTGGACTGCGATGGGCGATTTGGTCTACGATCCGTTCAATGGGTGCGGGACAACGGTGTTCGAAGCCAGTCTCGCTGGAAGGCGGGGGGTCGGCACGGACAACAATGCGGTGGCGATCCTCGCCTCGCGTGCTAAAACGGCAATCTACTCAAAAGCCGATGTCGATGCTCTGGACGCGTTCGCGTTAAAGACTGCTGGTGGTTTGGATTTTGCGCCGCCGCGACCGGACCTGATTCCGACGAACAAGAACTTTCATTACTGGTTCGATCCCGTTACGGTCGAGCGGCTTGCCGCTCTCAAGGGGCTTATCCTCGCGGAGAGGGACCCTGTTAGAACTTTGCTGATGGCGGTGTTCTCATCGATTATTGTGAGGGTGTCTTATCAGGACAGTGATACCCGCTATTCCCGCAAAATAAGGCAGGTGAACGTAGACGAGGTTGATTCGGTATTTCGCTCACGCCTTGCCGACACGATTTCGCGCATCCCTGACGCGATGATAGACGGACGAGGATCTGTAGATGTAATCCAAGCAGACTCTCGCTCTGTCCCATTCATAGATACAGGGAGCGTTTCGTTGATTGTTACTTCCCCTCCGTATCTGAACGCATATGACTATCACAAATATCATCGGCAGCGCCTCCACTGGATCGGTGGAGATGAGAGCGTGGAGTTTGCCCGTGACCGCGAGATAGGCAGTCACGATGAGTTCACGAGGAATAACGCCACCCCGAATGGCTACTTCGATGACATGCGTGCTTGTTTCTCCGAATGGGCGCGAGTCCTCAAGAAGGGCGGCCGGTGTCTGATTGTTGTCGGCGACGCGATCGTATCAAAGCAAGCAGTTCAAGTAGGTGATCGATTCATCGACCTATTGTCTTCTGAAGGCTTAATTGAGGAAAAACGGTGGATAAGGACACTTCATTCAACCAAACGAGCATTTAACGTAAAAAACAGTCGAATAAGCCACGAACATGTTCTGCTTGTCACAAAACGTTAAGCGGGTGAATGCCTAACTACTAGTGTTAGATATTGAATTTGGAGCAGCAGAATGTATTGGCTTTCTGTAGAACGATATGAGAATTGGATAGTAGATAGAAATTCAGGTTTCACATTTCTAGGTATATCCGAACGAAAACAAAAAATCGCCGAAAAAATGGAGATTGGCGATATTTTGGTTACATATGTATCTAGTGGATACAGCTGCTTTTCAGATGCCCGAGAGATTGTTTCTGAAAAGCCGAAGAGATCCAAATTTGGCTTGATTTACGATGAACCATATCCGTACTTTATTGAGACCAAGCCATTGGTTATTTTGCACGAAACGCAATGGGTGAAAATCCACAAACTTGTGACATCACTTGGCTTTCTCCCAAAGGAGAAAGATTGGCGTCAAGTCTTGCGGAACTCACCAAAAAAACTTTCAAATGCAGACGGCGAGATTATTCTAGTTGCGCTTAACAATGCTTATAGGCAGTGCAATTCAACTGAGTGATGAAATAGAAACCGTAATTATTCACCCTAACATCGCCGCCACCTTTTCCATCTCAGGGTGGTAGTACCGTGCCAGCATGCGCGTGTCCTTGTGTCCTGTAACTTTCATCAACGTGTGCATTCTTCGGTGCTGAAGGGGAGGGCAAGACTCCCGATAATCTCACCCCAGCTTCTTCAGAATGTTTCTCGGCTCAAGGTGCGTGTACTTCCGTAGTTCGCTGAGCGTCTTGTGCCCGGTGATTGACTGAACCTCAAACACGTTCAAACCCTTCTCAAACAGCCTGGACGTGCCTTCGTGGCGTAAGTCATGGAAGTGCAGGTCGGGAGCATCTATGTCTGCGCGTGCCTCTTCCCAGACTCTTCGGAGTTGAGACTCGGTAATCGTCCAGACTTCACCTTTCGACTTCCAATCCAAATTCAAGTCTTGCAGTGCCTTCATGGCAGCGGATGAGAATAATGTGGTGCGTGTCTCGCCGTTCTTCGTGTCGCGCAAGACGGCTGAACAAGCCTTCTTATTGATGTTTTCCCGGCGCAAATTGAAAATCTCCGATCTGCGCATGGCGGTCTCCACGGCGATGATTACGAACGCCTTGGCCTCACCAGTCAACGCCTTCATCAAGGCCTCGTATTCGCCCTTGTGGAGCCGTCTCTCGCGAGGTTTGCCATTACTCGGCAAATCGATCTGGCCGCTGACTGGGTTAGTGACTGGTAAGCGCCACTTACGAATCGCGATCCGGTAAAGGTGGGAAATGATTGATGCGTACTTGCGCTTGTTGTTCTCGCTGCCGCCGATCTCTTCCAGAAAGGCCAGGACGTCGTCCGGCGTGACGCCGTGCATGGGCTTCTTTGCAAGCTTGGTTCGTTTTGCTTTGCCAATCCTGAACTCTTCGGTTGATGCACCTTTCTTGGTCGGGGTGATCTCAAGAAGATAGCGATCCAGAGCATCGCTGACAGACAGGCTCTTGATAGATTGCTTCTTGATCCGCGATTCGATGATGGCGCTTTCATGAACGTCCAGGGACTGTGAAAGCTTGTGTGAGTCACGGTAGACCCGAGCTTCTGCTAGACTGTCGAGGGTCTTGTCTAGTTTGTGACCGTTTACCATCATGCGGACTCGAAATGAGTGCAAACCTTCTTGGTATATGCCTTTTTCGACCTTTTTCCACATGATAATGCCCACGAACGATTTGCCGGATTTTGCCGGATAATTATTAGCGAATCAAGCATAAATCGCACAGGCAATGGGATTGATTGGATGTGGGCTGTGGATTTAGGTTCCAGCGCCGCAAGGTGTGCAGGTTCGAGTCCTGTCTTCCGCACCAGAATTTTTGTTCCGAGGGCTGTGAATTCCTGCGCTTCAAGTTGTCCTGCCCTCTTTTAAAGGCTATATTGCGTGCGAGGAGCGATATATGCCATCTGAAAGCCAGAATAAGTTTGCTATTTTAGAAGCACGTCACCATGATCCCTTTGCATATCTGGGATTCCACCGAATCAAATCCGAATTTGTCTTGCGCGTGTTCCAGCCCTATGCCAGTGCGGTGTCGGTGCATGACGGCAAGTCGTGGTTGCCGCTGGAGAGAATTGATCCGGCGGGACTGTTTGTTTGGCGTGGTAAACAACAATTGCCGTCGCCTTGTCTGCTGCAACTGAACTATTTTAACCATTTGCTTGAAGTGCATGACCCCTATACCTTCGGGGTGAGCATCAGCGAGCACGATCTGCATTTGTTCGGCCAGGGCAAGTTGCAGGAATCCTACCGTATGCTGGGCGCCCACCACATGGAAGTACAGGGCGTGTGGGGTGTGCGTTTCGCGGTGTGGGCGCCGAATGCCGAGCGCGTGAGTGTGGTGTCCGATTTCAACGGTTGGGACGGCCGCGTGCATCCGATGCGTTCGCTTGGCAGCAGCGGGGTGTGGGAGTTGTTCGTGCCGGATATCGGGCTGGGCGAGTTCTACAAGTTTGAGATCCGCAATCGCCATAGCGGCGAGCTCCTGACCAAATCCGACCCCTACGGTTTCAGTTTCGAGATGCGCCCGGGGACGGCGACGCGGGTGAGCGCGCTGGGCAGTTACACCTGGCGCGATGGCGCATGGATGGAACAGCGCGCGGTGCGTGATTGGCAGCATCAGCCCCTGAATGTGTACGAGATGCATGCCGGTTCCTGGCGCAAGCATTGGGATGGACGTTTCTATAATTTTCGCGAACTGGCCGAAACGCTGATTCCGTATGTGCAGGAGATGGGTTATACCCACATTGAACTGATGCCGGTCAGCGAACATCCGCTCGACGAGTCGTGGGGCTATCAGACCACCGGCTATTTTGCGGTGACCAGCCGCTTTGGCACACCGGACGATTTCCGCTATTTCGTTGACAGCTGCCACATTGCCGGCATCGGCGTGATCCTTGACTGGGTGCCGGCGCATTTCCCCAAAGACGCATTTGCGTTGGCGCGTTTTGACGGCACCGCGCTGTACGAGCACGAGGATCCGCGCTTGGGCGAGCATCAGGATTGGGGTACCCTGATTTTCAATTACGGCCGCAACGAGGTGCGCAATTTCCTGCTGGCGAATGCGTATTTCTGGCTGCGCGAATTCCATATCGACGGCCTGCGCGTGGATGCGGTGGCTTCGATGTTGTATCTGGATTACTCGCGCCAGGCGGGGCAGTGGCTGCCGAACAAGTTTGGCGGGCGCGAGAACATCGATGCGGTGGACTTTTTGCGCGAGCTGAACGTGATGACCCACGAGCATTTCCCCGGTTCGCTGACCCTGGCCGAGGAATCCACCTCGTGGCCGATGGTGTCGCGTCCGACCTATCTCGGCGGTCTCGGGTTTTCATTGAAGTGGAACATGGGCTGGATGAACGACACGCTGGCTTACATGAAGCACGATCCGGTACATCGCCGCTATCACCAGAACATGCTAACCTTCGGCCAGCTGTATGCTTACACCGAAAACTTCATCCTGCCGTTCTCGCATGACGAAGTGGTGCACGGCAAAAAATCCCTGCTCGACAAAATGCCGGGCGATGTCTGGCAAAAATTCGCCAATCTGCGCCTGCTGTACAGCTATCAGATGACAATTCCGGGCAAGAAACTGAACTTCATGGGCAATGAATTCGCCCAGGGGAGTGAATGGGCGGTGGGTGCCGAACTTGACTGGTATTTGCTGGACCGGCACGAGCACAGCGGGATAAAGAGCATGATGCGCGACCTGAACCGCCTGTATCTGGAGGTGCCTGCCCTGCACGAGCTGGATTTCTCGCACGAGGGATTTGCCTGGGTGAATTGCAACAATGCCGACCAGTCGGTGCTGATTTACCGGCGCATCGCGCGCGACGGTGCGGAGGTAATCGTTGCTCTGAACTTTACCCCGGTGCCGCGCGCAAACTATCGTGTCGGGGTGCCGCGCAAGGGCGGCTACCGCGAAATCTTCAACAGCGATTCGCATTATTACGGCGGTTCCAACAGCGGCAACGGGTTTGGCCTGTACACCGGCGACCAACCCTGCGATGGCATGGAGCAGTCGATTGAGGTATTGCTGCCGCCACTGGCGGCGATTGTGCTGGAGCGGATGCGTTAAATTTAAAGCAGGATTAGATAGGCTTTTTATGTCCCAATTGACCCAAACTCCAGTCTGGCAAGCGTTACAGCAACATCAATCGGCATTACGGGATTTTTCCCTGCGCGAGGCTTTTGCACGGGACGCGCAGCGGTTCAACCGTTATTCGCTGCGTTTCGATGATCTGATGCTCGATTACTCCAAGAATCTGATCGACGACGAGGCGCTGCGCCTGTTGCTGGCCCTGGCGGAGCAGACGCAGGTTGCCGCCTGGCGCGACAGGATGTTCGCCGGTGAAAAGATCAATTTCACCGAGCAGCGCGCCGTGCTGCATACCGCCTTGCGCGCGGCGGTCGATCCGGCACATGCGCCGATCAGGCTGGAAAATATCGACGTGCTGACCGGGGTCAGGCATGTGCTGGAAAAGATGCGCCTGTTCGTCAACAGCGTGCGCAACGGGGTGTGGCGCGGCTACAGCGGCAAGCCAATCACTGATGTGGTGAATATCGGCATCGGCGGGTCGTATCTGGGGCCGCTGATGGTCTGCCGCGCCTTGCAACCCTACGCCTCACCCGGGTTTCGCGCCCATTTCGTTTCCAATGTGGACGGGGCTGACATTGCGACCTGTCTGACCGGGCTCGACCCGGAAACCACCCTGTTCATCGTGGCGTCCAAAACTTTCACTACGCAGGAAACCTTGCTCAATGCGAGTTCCGCCCGTGACTGGCTGGTGCAACATGCGGGCGACGCGAGCCAGGTGGCAAAGCATTTCGTCGCGCTTTCCACCAATGCGCGGGCGGTCGCCGCATTCGGCATCGACCCGAACAACATGTTCGAATTCTCCGACTGGGTGGGCGGGCGTTATTCGCTGTGGTCGGCCATCGGTTTGTCCATCGCCCTGTATGTCGGCATGGAGCATTTCGAAGAATTGCTGCGCGGCGCCGACGACATGGACCGGCATTTCTGCACTGCGCCGCCGGCGCAGAATATGCCGGTCATTCTTGCGCTGCTAGGCGTGTGGTATCGCAACTTCCATGACGCGGCGACCCATGCCATCCTGCCCTACGACCAGTCGCTGGAATATTTCACCGCCTATTTCCAGCAGGCCGACATGGAAAGCAACGGCAAATGCGTGGACCGGCAGGGCCATGCGGTGGATTACGCCACCGGCCCGGTGCTGTGGGGCGGCACCGGCACCAACGGCCAGCACGCGTATTACCAGTTGATTCACCAAGGGACGCAGATGATCCCGGCCGATTTCATTGCGCCGGCCAACAGCCAATATCCGCTGGGTGAGCATCATGCGACCCTGCTTTCCAACTATTTTGCGCAGACCGAAGCACTGATGCGCGGCAAGAGCGCGGAAGAAGCGCACGCCGAACTGGAAGCGGCCGGCATGGATGCGGACAGCATCGCCATACTGTTGCCGCACAAGGTGTTCGCCGGCAACAAGCCCACCAACTCGATTATGTTCGAGCGCCTGACGCCGCGCACGCTGGGCCGGCTGATCGCTTTGTACGAACACAAGATTTTCGTGCAGGGAGTGATCTGGAACGTCAATTCCTTCGATCAGTGGGGAGTGGAACTGGGCAAGCAACTGGCCTCGAAAATCCTGCCAGAACTGCGTGATGCGCAGCCGGTTGCTACCCATGACGCCTCCACCAACGGCCTCATCAATCATTACAAATCGCTCCGGCAAAAATCATGACGCGTATTCTTTTCGCCACATCCGAAGTTCATCCGCTGGTCAAGACCGGCGGTCTGGCCGATGTCAGCGCCTCCCTGCCTGCCGCCCTGCAGGTGCTGGGGCAAGATGTGCGCCTGCTGTTGCCAGGTTACAGCCAGGTTTTGGACAGCCTTAAAGCGAAGAAAGTGGCTGCCACCTTTTCGGTGTTTGCGGGGCAACCCAAGATCCGGCTGCTGACCGCAAAGATGCCGGATACCGGGGTGACGGTGTATGTGCTGGACGCGCCGCAGTATTTCTGCCGCGTGGCGGGTCCCTACCAGTACCATCTGGGCGGCGACTGGCCGGACAACCCGATGCGTTTTGGCTTGTTGTCCAAAGTGGCCGCACTACTGGGCAGCGCACAGAGTCCGCTGGAGTGGCAGGCTGAACTGGTGCATTGCAACGACTGGCAGACCGGTTTGGCGCCCGCTTATCTGCACGCGCTGGGCGGGCAACACGCGAAAAGCATCATGGCGGTGCACAACATCGCTTTCCAGGGCAATTTCGACCGCGACTGGATCAAGGCACTGGAGATTCCGCAGCAGATGTTTCATATGCACGGGGTGGAATTCCACGGCAACCTGTCTTTCCTTAAATCGGGCTTGCAGTACGCCGACCACATTGTGACGGTCAGCCCGACTTATGCGCGCGAGATTCAGGCGACGGAGATGGGTTACGGTATGCAAGGCCTGCTCACCGCGCGCAAATCGCATCTGTCGGGGATACTCAACGGCATTGACGAAGCGGAATGGAACCCGCAAACCGACAAGCACTTGGTGGCGCGCTACGACGCCAATGATTTATCCGGCAAAACCGAGGGCAAGCTGTCGTTGCAGCATCGCCTCGGGCTGGCAGTGGACGAACGTGCGCCCCTGCTCGGGGTGGTCAGCCGCCTGACGTACCAGAAGGGGCTGGATCTGTTGCTGGAATGCCTGCCCGCGCTGCTGGAAAGCGGCGCGCAACTGGCGGTGCTGGGCAGCGGCGACGCGGATTTCGAACGGCGCTATCGGCAACTGGCCCAGCGTTACGCCGGGCGCGTATCGGTCACCATCGGTTTCGATGAACCGCTGTCGCACCAGATCATGGCCGGAGCGGACATCTTCCTGATGCCCTCGCGTTTCGAGCCGTGCGGACTGAACCAGATGTACGGCATGCACTATGGCACTCCGCCGGTGGTGCGCCGCACCGGGGGCTTGGCCGATTCGGTGGTGAATGCCAGCCTGGAAGGGGGCGCCGGATTCGTGTTCGACGACCCGGGTGCGCAGGCGCTGCAACAGACAATCAAATGGGCGATCGAGTGTTACCGCGACCCGAACACCTTTCGCCGCATTCAGCTCAACGGCATGCGGCGCGATGTGGGCTGGCGCCACAGCGCGCAGCTTTATCTTGATCTTTATAACAAAATACTCGAAAGCTAAACACGGAGGGCAATATGGCAAAGGATATGCATTCACCACGTTTCATCAGCACCCTGACCAAGAACACCGTCGCGCTGGTGCTGGCCGGCGGGCGCGGCAGCCGCTTGCACAATATGACTGACTGGAATGCCAAACCGGCGGTGCAGTTCGGCGGCAAGTTTCGCATTATCGATTTCCCGCTATCCAACTGCATCAACTCCGGCATCCGCCGCATCGGGGTGGTCACCCAGTACAAGGCGCACAGCCTGATCGAGCACATCCAGAAGGGCTGGGGGTTCCTGCGCGGCGAATTTAACGAGTTCGTCGCTTTGTTGCCGGCGCAGCAGCGTATCCAGGAGGAGTGGTATCGCGGTACCGCCGATGCGGTGTTCCAGAACATCGACATCCTGCGCGGTTACAACCCGGAGCACATCGTGATCCTGGCGGGCGACCATATCTACAAGATGGATTATGGCGAGATGCTGGCCGAGCATGTGCGCAGCGATGCCGACATGACCATCGGCTGCATCGAGGTGTCGGTGGCGGAAGCGACAGGATTTGGCGTGATGACGGTGAACGAGGAAGACCGTATCGTTAAATTCTCCGAGAAACCGGCGCACCCGACCGAGCTGCCGGGCAAACCGGGCCGGGCACTGGCCAGCATGGGCATTTATGTGTTCAATGCCAAGTTCCTGTACGAGCAACTGGTGCGCGATGCCGACACCAAGAGCTCCACCCACGACTTCGGCCATGACCTCATTCCCTATCTGATCGAGCGTTACCGCGTCTATGCGCACCGCTACGAGCACAGCTGTGTCGGGGTGAAAGACGGCGTTCAGGCCTATTGGCGCGATGTGGGGACGATAGACGCCTACTGGGAAGCCAATATGGAAATGGTTAATGTGGTGCCCGATCTGGATCTGTACGACAAAACCTGGCCGATCTGGACCTATCAGGAGCAGTTGCCGCCGGCAAAATTCGTGTTCAATGACGAGGGGCGGCGCGGTGAGGCAATCGATTCCATGGTTTCCGGCGGCGACATCATCAGCGGCGCCAGCGTGCAGCATTCGCTGCTGTTCTCGGATGTGCGCGTCGGCGAGCGCAGTGTGGTCAAGGATTCGGTGATTTTGTCCGGTTGCCGTATCGGCCACAATGTAAAATTAAGCAGGGTCGTGCTGGATAACAAATGCGATATCCCGGACGGCATGCAGATCGGTTTTGACCGCGAGGAAGACGCCAAGCGTTTCCATGTTTCGCAAGGCGGTGTTACCCTGGTCACGCCGGATATGCTCGGTCAATCGATTCATCATGTCAGGTAGAATTTATTGGCCGCCGGTTTGCGCGAACGAGCACAGTCATTCAAATGCGCGAGACTGGCGCAATTCGGCCGGAGTGCCGCAAAAAACCCGATAATCCTCTTTTCTTCCGCGTGCGCGCGTGCTCATCCGTGGCTCGGGCGCTTTCCCCAAGATTAATCCGACAATACCTATGCCACACCGCAAGAAACATACCGAGAAAAAACTGAAACTGGTGTTGTGCTGGCATATGCACCAGCCCGATTACCGCGATTACCTGAATGGCGATTTTGTTCTGCCCTGGACATATCTGCACGCCATGAAGGACTACACCGATATGGCGTACCACTTGGAACAGCATCCACGCGCAAAGGCGGTGGTGAATTTCGTCCCGATTCTGGCCGAGCAATTGCTCGATTACGCGCAGCAATTCGAATCCGGTCAGATTCGCGACAAATTGCTCAAGCTGATGTGTGACGAGCATCTGGATGAGCTGAACGAGCAGGAGCGATTGCATATCCTGGATAGCTGTTTCAAAAGCAATCACACCAAAATGTTGCAGCCGTACCGGGCCTACCAGCACCTGTTTGACCTGCAAAAAATGATGGAAGGGCACGGGCGCGAGAGCGTGACCTATCTGTCGGGACAGTATCTGTCCGACTTGCTGGTTTGGTACCACCTGGTGTGGATGGGCGAGTCGGTGCGGCGCAGTAGCGAGGTGGTGGCGCGTCTGATGAGCAAGGGCAGCCAGTTCACTTTTGCCGAACGGATGGAGTTGTTCCGGCTGATCGGCGAATTGATTGCAGGTATCCTTCCCCGCTACCGCGCGCTGGCCCAGCGCGGCCAGGTCGAGCTTTCCACCACGCCCTATAATCATCCCATCCTGCCCCTGTTGCTGGATTTTCATTCGGCGCGCGAGAGCGAACCGAATGCGCCCTTGCCCCAGGCCGGTTACTATCCCGGCGGGCTGCGCCGCGCCCAGGCGCATTTGGCGCGCGCGGTGGAAAGCCATCGTGCCAACTTCGGCATCGATGCGCAGGGCGTATGGCCTTCCGAAGGCAGCCTGTCGCGGGCGACGCTCAAGTTACTGGCGGAGCAGGGATTCAGGTGGACAGCCACCGGCCAGGCGGTGCTGGCGCACAGCTTGCAACGAGAAACCAACGGCAACGGCCTGCCCGACAAATTGAGCTACTTGTACAAGCCCTATTTAACCGAAGGTGCCGCCCAATCGGTTTACTGTTTTTTCCGCGATGATCACCTGTCCGACCGCATCGGCTTCGAATACGCCAAATGGCGCGGTGACGATGCAGCCAAGGATTTTATTCACCAGTTGGAGGAGATTCTGCGTCTGCACCATGGCGAGCAGGATCCGGTGGTGTCTATCATCCTCGATGGCGAGAATGCATGGGAATACTATCCCTATAACGGTTACTATTTTTTGTCGGAGTTGTACAGCCGGCTGGAGCGGCATCCACAAATCATCACGACAACCTTTGGCGAACAGGTCGAGACCATAGAGTCGTCCAACCGGCGCGCGACGGCGGGTCGCCTGAAGCAACTGGTGGCAGGGAGCTGGGTGTATGGCACGTTTAGCACCTGGATCGGCTCGCCGGACAAAAATCGCGGCTGGGACTTGCTGTGTGAAGCCAAGCGCAGCTACGATATCGTGACCAACAGCGGGCGTCTGAATACCGAAGAAATGCGTCTGGCGACCGAGCAACTGGCAGACTGCGAGGGCTCCGATTGGTTCTGGTGGTTCGGCGACTACAATTCCGCGCAGAGTGTCTCGTCTTTTGATCGGCTGTTTAGAAAAAATCTGAGCAACCTCTACCGCTTGCTTAAATTGCCTGCCCCGATGGATTTGCAACGCGTGATCAGCGTGGGCGGCGGAACTCCGGATGCCGGCGGCACGATGCGCCGTTCAGAATAAGCGTTTTCCCCCGACTTGAGCGCAGGAAGCTTGCCGAGGCCAGCCCGGGGAGCGCTTATTTGTTAGAATCACCGCCTCGCCGTACTTCAATTTCAGGAAATCATTGTGAATACCCCCGCCAATACCTTTATTCCCAAACAACACAGCATCATGCGCCAGCCCCCGCTGGGTACCGATGCGATCAGCGTCATGGAAGATTTTCGCCGCTACTTTGGCCACACCCTGGGCTGGGGCAAATCTACCATGGCCGGTTATCCGGTCTATGCGTCGCTGGCTACTGTCCTGCGCGATCGCCTGATCGAACGCTGGCGCCATACCCAGCGCGCCTATGACGAGGCGGATGGCAAGCAGGCCTATTACCTGTCGCTGGAATTTTTGATGGGGCGGGCAATGGGCAACGCCATGCTTAATATGGACATGCAGCAGGAAACTGCCGATGCGATGCGTAATTTTGGCGTCAGGCTGGAGGATGTGCAGGAACAGGAAGCCGATGCCGGTTTGGGCAACGGCGGTCTGGGCCGTCTGGCGGCCTGTTTTCTCGATAGTTGTGCCACGCTGCAACTGCCGGTGACCGGTTACGGGTTGCGTTACGAGTACGGCATGTTTCGTCAGCGCATCGAGGGCGGCAGACAGGTCGAAGATCCGGACCACTGGTTGCGCAATGGCAATCCATGGGAAGTGGAACGCCCCGAGCTGACCGTCAGGGTCAAGTTTGGCGGACGCAGTGATTTGTACACCGGCGCCACGGGCAAGTTGCACGCACGCTGGGTGGATACCCAGGATGTGATGGCCTTGCCGTTCGATATGCCGATTCCAGGTTATCGCAACGGCACGGTTAACACCCTGCGTTTGTGGAAATCCACGGCCACCGAGGAGTTCGATCTCAAGGAATTCAACGCGGGTAGCTACACCGAGGCGGTCGCCGCGAAAAATGCGGCGGAGCACATTACCATGGTGCTGTATCCGAATGATGCCAGCGAGAACGGCAAGGAACTCCGTTTGCGCCAGCAGTATTTCCTTGCCTCGGCCAGTTTGCAGGATGTGCTGCGCCGCTGGGTGGAAAAGCACGGCGAAGACTTCACAAAGTTTGCCGCGAAGAACGCCTTCCAGCTTAACGACACGCATCCCACCTGCGCGGTCGCCGAACTGATGCGTCTGCTGATGGACGAACACCATGTTGAATGGGATGAGGCGTGGCGCATTACGCGGGAGACGATGGCCTACACCAACCACACCCTGTTGCCGGAAGCCCTGGAACGCTGGTCAGTCGGCATGTTCGGCCGTCTGTTGCCGCGTTTGCTGGACATCATTTACGAAATCAATGCGCGCTTCCTCGAACAGGTGTCGTTGCGCTGGCCGGGGGATGTGGCGCGGATGCGGCGCATGTCGATCATCGAGGAGGGCAATCAGCCGCAGGTGCGCATGGCTTATCTGGCGATTGTTTCCTGCCATTCCGTCAACGGGGTGGCCGCCCTGCATTCCGCCCTGCTGCAACAATATTTGTTCCATGATTTCTACGAGTTGTGGCCGGATAAATTCAACAACAAGACCAACGGGGTGACGCCGCGCCGCTGGCTGGCCTGGAGCAATCCGGAATTGAGCGCGCTGATTGACGCTTCCATCGGCGAGGGCTGGCGCACCGACCTTGCGCAATTGCAAAATCTGCGCAAATTCGCCGACGACGAGGCGTTCCGCGCCCAATGGCGCAAGATCAAACAGGACAACAAACAACGCCTGGCCGCGATGGTGCAGCGTGATTGCGGGGTCGCCTTCGACACCAACGCGATGTTCGATGTACAGGTTAAGCGCATCCACGAATACAAGCGCCAGCTGCTCAATGTGCTGCATGTGATTCATCTGTACGACCGCATCAAACGCGGCGACACGGCGGACTGGACACCGCGCTGCGTTCTCATTGGGGGCAAGGCTGCACCGGGCTACGAGATGGCCAAACACATCATTCGCCTGGTCAACGCGGTAGCCGAAGTGATCAATCAGGATCCGGACGCCAAAGGTTTGCTGCAACTGGTGTTTCTGCCAGACTACCGCGTTTCGGCGATGGAAGTGATCTGCCCGGCAGCTGAATTGTCGGAACAGATTTCCACCGCGGGCAAGGAAGCCTCCGGCACCGGCAACATGAAGTTCATGATGAATGGCGCGCTGACGATCGGTACTCTCGATGGTGCCAACATCGAAATCCGCGAGGAGGCCGGCGAGGAGAATTTCTTCCTTTTTGGCCTGACGGCGGATCAGGTTGAAGCCATCCGCGGAAACTATGACCCCGCCGCCGTCGTTGCTGCCGATGAGGATTTGCGCCGTGTGATCGATCTGCTGCGCAGCAATCATTTCAATTTGTTCGAGCCCGGGTTGTTCGAGCCGATTGTGCAGAAGCTGCTCAATCCGCATGATCCCTGGCTAACCATTGCCGACTTTCGTGCCTATGTGGATGCGCAGAACCGGGTTGGCGCGGCCTACCGCGACCAGGAGGGCTGGACACGCATGAGTATCCTCAATACGGCGACCAGCGGCAAATTCTCCAGTGATCGCACCATTGCCGACTACAACCGCGATGTATGGAGCTTGGCACCCATCCGCCCGATCGAGGAGTGAGCGCGCGGGCGGGGCTAACCCGCCCGCATTGCTGTATCATTCGACGCCGTTTTTGATCTGCATTATTTTATTTTGAAGGAATTGTAAGCATGACCACTGTCCAAATCGAAACCCTGGAGGGATTGCAGCGCCGCCTGAGCGGGGTGATTCCGCAGCAGCAAATCCGCGCGGAAATGGAAATCCGTCTGAAGCGCATCGGCCGCACCGCCAAACTGCACGGCTTCCGCCCGGGCAAGGCACCTTTGAAAGTGCTGGAACAGCAATACGGCGCCTCCGTGCAGCAGGAGGTGCTAGGTGAAAACCTGCAACGCAGCTTCATGAAAGAGGCCATGAGCAACAAATTGCAGGTGGCAGGCCAGCCGCAGTTTGAACTGAAAACCGCCGATTTGAACGCGCCGGAGATCGAGTACAGCGCGACGTTCGAGGTGTATCCCGAAGTCGTTATCGGCGATCTGTCGGGCGAAGGAGTGACCCGCGCGGTGTTTAACCTGGCCGATTCCGACGTTGAAGAGACGATTCAGACCCTGCGCAAGCAGCGGGTTGAATACCGCGCTACAGACCGTGCCGCGCAAAATGAAGACCAGGTGCGGATCGACTTTGCCGGAACCCTTGAGGGAGTGCCGTTTGAAGGCGGCTCCGCCAAGGACTTTGCGGTGGTTCTGGGCGCCGGGCGCATGCTGCCGGATTTCGAGAATGCGCTGGTCGGCAGCAAAGCGGGCGAGACCAAGTCATTTGATATGACATTCCCCGATGATTATCACGGCAAGGATGTGGCGGGAAAACAGGTTACTTTCACCATTACGGTGCATGCGGTGGAGGCGCCGCATCTGCCGGAAATCGACGCGGATTTCGTCCGCGAAATGGGCGTGGCCGATGGCGATGAGGCGAAATTCCGCCAGGAGATCCGCGACAACGTCGCGCGCGAAGCGCAGCGCCGGGTCAAGGTGCGCAACAAGGATGCGGCGATGGATCTGCTGCTTAAAGTGTCGCAACTCGCCGCGCCGCAGGTGCTGGTGCAGGGTGAGGCGCAGCGCCTGATGGAGCAAACCGTGCGCGACATGGAAGGACGCGGCATGAAGATCCCCAAGGGCTTGCAACTGCCGGCCGATATGTTCCTGGAGCGCGCCGAAAAGCGCATCAAGCTGGGACTGATCCTGGCCGAATTGGTCAAGCAGCACGATTTGCAGGCCAAGCCGGAGCAAGTCGAGGCGCTGGTCAACGAGTACGCGCAAAGTTTCGAGCGGCCGGAAGAGGTGCAGCAGTGGTATCGTGCCGACAGATCGCGTTTGCAGGAAATCGAAAATCTGGTGCTGGAAGACAATGTGGTCGCCTGGGTCATGGCCGGCGCAAAGGTCACCGAACAAACGGTGAAATTGAACGAGTTGATGGAGAGTTGAGATGATTCAGGGCGCAGTGCAACATTCGATGGAGCCGCAGGATTCCGGCCTGATCCCGATGGTGGTGGAAACCAGCGGCCGGGGCGAGCGCGCCTACGACATTTTCTCGCGCCTGCTGAAGGAGCGGGTGATCTTCCTGGTCGGCCCGATCAACGATCATGTGGCGAACCTGGTGGTGGCACAGTTGCTGTTCCTGGAATCGGAAAACCCCGACAAGGACATTCATCTGTACATCAACTCGCCGGGCGGTTCGATTTCGGCCGGAATGGCGATTTACGACACCATGCAGTTCATCAAGCCGCAGGTGTCCACGCTGTGCATCGGCATGGCTGCCTCGATGGGTGCGTTTTTGCTGCAGGCGGGGGAGAAGGGCAAGCGCTTTGCCCTGCCCAACTCCACGGTGATGATCCACCAGCCGCTGGGCGGCTTCCAGGGGCAGGCGACCGACATCGAGATTCATGCCAAATACATATTGAGTTTGCGCGAGCAGTTGTACAAGCTGATGGCACAACACACCGGGCGCAGTGTGGAAGAGATCGCGCGCGACAGTGAGCGGGATAATTTCCTGACGGCGAAAGATGCCGTGGAATATGGCCTGATCGATCAGGTGCTGGACAAGCGGGCTTGATCCGGACAGGTATTTGAGGCGCAAAGGAGGGTGAAATGACGACCGAAATCAACAAGGGCGACAAACTGTTGTATTGCTCGTTCTGCGGCAAGAGCCAGCACGAAGTTCGCAAGCTGATCGCCGGTCCTTCGGTGTTTGTTTGCGACGAGTGTGTCGCGCTGTGCAACGATATCATCCGCGAAGAGACCCAGGCAGGACTCGACGGCGCAAAATCGGACAAAAACGATTTGCCCACGCCGCACGAGATCTGCCAGCGTCTGGAGGATTATGTCATCGGTCAGCGCCAGGCAAAAAAAATCCTCGCGGTGGCGGTATACAACCACTACAAGCGGCTTAAGCACAAGAACGACGACGGCGTCGAGCTGGCAAAAAGCAACATCCTGCTGGTCGGCCCGACCGGTTCGGGTAAGACCCTGTTGGCGCAGACCCTTGCCCGCTTGCTGAATGTGCCATTCGTCATGGCCGATGCGACGACTTTGACCGAAGCCGGTTATGTCGGCGAGGATGTCGAGAACATCATCCAGAAATTGCTGCAGGCCTGCGACTACGACGTCGAACGGGCGCAGCGCGGCATCGTGTATATCGACGAGATCGACAAAATTTCGCGCAAGTCGGACAACCCGTCGATCACCCGCGATGTGTCGGGTGAAGGCGTGCAGCAGGCGTTGCTGAAATTGATTGAAGGCACCAAGGCATCAATTCCGCCGCAGGGCGGGCGCAAGCATCCGAATACGGATTTTTTGCAGGTCGATACCACAAACATCCTGTTCATCTGCGGCGGCGCCTTTGACGGTTTGGAAAAAGTGATTCGCGACCGTTCGGAAAAGGCCGGCATCGGATTCTCCGCCAAGCTCGCCAAGCGCGATGACGGCCAGGATGTGGGCAAAGTATTGCGCGAGGTGGAGCCGGAAGATTTGATCAAATTCGGCCTGATTCCGGAATTTGTCGGACGGCTGCCGGTGGTGGCAACGCTGGAAGGGCTGGATGAAGCCGCACTGATCCGGATTCTGACCGAGCCGACCAACGCGCTGACCAAGCAATACCAGAAATTGTTTGCGATGGAAGGGGTGGAGCTGGAATTCACCGGCAACGTGCTGACTGCGATTGCCAAAAAAGCCATGGCACGCAAGACCGGCGCGCGCGGCCTGCGCTCAATCCTGGAGCTGGCCTTGCTTGATACCATGTTTGATCTGCCCTCCACCGATAAAGTTGAAAAGGTCGTGCTGGACGAAACCGGCAGCGGCGGGATCGCGCCCGTCGTCATGTACGCCGATACACCTAAAGTGGCGTGAGAGAGGGGGGGTTGAATTCACTGTTTCAGCCCCCACCTCCAGCCCGAATCCAACCCTTATCGGACTACCATGACTGAATCCAATTTGCCTATTGTTGCCACGGAAACCTTTCCGCTCCTGCCTTTGCGCGATGTCGTGGTTTTTCCACACATGGTCATTCCGCTGTTTGTCGGGCGCGCCAAATCGATCAAGGCGCTGGAAGCCGCGATGGAAGCAGGGAAGAGTATCGTCCTGGTGGCGCAAAAATCGGCTGCCAAGGACGAACCGGCAACCGAAGACATTTATCGTATCGGCAGCATCGCCAATATTTTGCAGATGCTCAAACTGCCGGACGGCACGGTCAAGGTGCTGGTGGAGGGCACCCGGCGCGCCAGGGTGTTGCGCGTGCTGGATGACGATTCACATCTGGATGCCGAAGTAGAGCCGGTGCCGGCGGATGAACAACCGGACAGCGAGGCCGAGGCGATGCGCCGGGCGCTGATCAACCAGTTTGACCAGTACGTGAAATTGAACAAGAAGATCCCGCCGGAAATCCTGACCTCATTGGCCGGTATCGACGATGCAGGACGCCTGGCCGACACCATCGCCGCCCATCTGCCGCTCAAGCTGGAGCAGAAGCAGGAAGTGCTGGAGATCTTCGATGTGCGCAAACGGCTGGAGCACCTGCTCGGTTTGCTTGAGGCTGAACTGGACATCATGCAGGTGGAAAAGCGCATTCGCGGCCGCGTCAAACGGCAGATGGAGAAGAGCCAGCGCGAGTATTACCTGAACGAGCAGGTCAAAGCCATCCAGAAGGAACTGGGCGAAGGCGAGGACGGTGCCGACATCGAAGAGATTGAAAGAAAGATCAAATCCGCACACATGCCGAAGGAAGCGCGCGCCAAGGCGGAAGCCGAATTGAAGAAGCTGCGTTTGATGTCGCCGATGTCGGCTGAGGCAACGGTGGTGCGCAACTACATCGATGTGCTAATTGGCCTGCCGTGGAAGAAAAAAACCAAAATCGACACCGATCTGAAGCATGCCGAAGAGGTACTGGAAGCGGATCACTACGGCCTGGAAAAAGTCAAAGAGCGCATCGTCGAGTACTTGGCGGTGCAACAGCGGGTGGAAAAAATGAAAGCGCCGATTCTGTGCCTGGTCGGCCCGCCGGGTGTCGGCAAGACCTCGCTGGGGCAATCCATCGCGCGCGCCACCAACCGCAAATTCGTGCGCATGTCGCTGGGCGGTGTGCGCGATGAATCCGAGATACGCGGTCATCGTCGCACCTATATTGGCTCGATGCCGGGCAAGATTCTGCAAAACATGAGCAAGGTCGGGGTGAAGAATCCGCTGTTCCTGCTGGATGAGGTGGACAAGATGGGCATGGATTTCCGCGGCGATCCGTCGTCGGCGTTGTTGGAAGTGCTTGACCCGGAGCAGAACCACACGTTCGTCGATCACTATGTCGAAGTCGAATATGATCTTTCGGACGTGATGTTCGTCGCCACTTCCAACAGCATGAACATTCCGGCGCCGTTGCTCGACCGCATGGAAGTGATCCATGTATCTAGCTACACCGAAGATGAAAAAGTCAACATTGCGATCCGCTATCTGCTGCCCAAGGCGATCAAGAATAACGGTCTCAAGCCGGAAGAAGTGACGGTTTCGGAAAGCGCGATCCGCGACATTCTGCGCTACTACACGCGCGAGGCTGGGGTGCGCGGTCTGGAGCGCGAACTTTCCAAGATCTGCCGCAAGATCGTGAAGGCCTTGCTGACCAAGGATCGTGTGAGCAAAGTGACGGTCAGCGCGCGCAATCTGGACAAATATCTCGGTGTGCGCCGCTACAGCTACGGCATTGCCGAAAAGAACAACCAGGTCGGTCAGGTTACCGGTTTGGCGTGGACCGAGGTGGGTGGCGAGTTGCTGACCATCGAAACGGCTGTTCTCCCGGGAAAAGGTAAAACGACGACCACCGGCACGTTGGGTGAAGTGATGCAGGAATCGATTCAGGCAGCCCTCAGCGTGGTGCGTCGGCGCGCCCGTTCCCTGGGTATTGCGGAGAACTTCTACGAGAAGAACGATCTGCATATCCACCTGCCGGAAGGGGCGACACCCAAGGACGGCCCCAGTGCCGGCGCGGGGATTTGCACCGCCATGGTGTCGGCGTTAACCGGCATTCCGGTGCGCGCCGATGTGGCGATGACCGGCGAGATCACCTTGCGCGGCGAGATTTTGCCGATTGGCGGACTCAAGGAAAAATTGCTGGCCGCGCAGCGCGGCGGGATCAAGGCCGTGCTGATCCCTGAAGAAAACGTCAAGGATCTGGTTGAAATACCCGACAATGTTAAAAATAAACTGGACATCCATCCGGTCAAGTGGATCGAGCAAGTGCTGGCGATCGCTTTGGAGCGCGAGCCGGTGCCGCTGGCGGAAGAGGTGCCGGCACCTCTTCCGCCAGCAACAGCGGCTGACCCCGGAGCTGCTTCGAGTTTCAAACATTGACCCCGCGTTGCCCGCGGGTCTGCGAACCATCGCGCCAGTAACCCGTTCGTCCGGCTTGGCTTCAGCGTGGCATGGCAATGTCCGCTTCCGTTGCCACGATCGATTATCCGGGCCGAGTCAACGGCGGACATTGCTGCTTGGCAAACAGCGGACGTTGCCGAATTTGCGCAAATTTCCGAAATAATTTCTTTGCGCGTTCGTGCTGTTCGGTTACAATGCGCGGCCTTTTGCAGGCGCGTAGCTCAGCTGGTTAGAGCACCACCTTGACATGGTGGGGGTCGTTGGTTCGAGTCCAATCGCGCCTACCAATTCAAAGACTTACGAGCGTTAATTTTCGGAAGTCCTGCCACATAAGGCCATATAGGGCCAAAAACGGCCACACCGAGCCACAGTTTAGGCCATAGCTGATTCAGCGGTTTTGAACGGTTTGGCGTTGTTGGTGAATTGGGCAATGTAACTGGGCGATAGATGGGCGTATTTCATCACCATCCGCATGTCGCTCCATCCACCAAGTTTCTGCAGAACCTCCAATGGGGTCCCGGACATGGCATGCCAGCTGGCAAAGGTATGCCGGAAGTCGTGCCACCGGAAATTCGGCTCAAACTTCCTTGCATCGCCTTCCCCAACCCACTCACCAAGCCCTGCTCGTTCGCGAGCCTTGTTCCAGGCAGTCTTGATCTTTCCGATTTTCTTTTGGTGCGCGGCAAAGGAATCGCCATGAATATCTATGCACTCCCCCGAAAAGATATAGATATTCTTTGCCCTTGTACTGGGCAGCGATTTGGAAAACAATCCAAAACCCTATTGATAACCCCGAATACGGAGACCTCATGAATCGCAAGGAACTGATCGACGCACTGTCCACCAAAACAGGCAGCAGCAAGGCTGACGCAGAGCGCAACATCGCCGCCCTGATCGAAATCATCACCGCTACGCTGAAGAAAGGCGACAGCGTCGCGCTGGTCGGTTTTGGTACCTTCGAAGTGCGCAAGCGTGCAGCGCGCACCGGCCGCAACCCGGCCACGGGTGCTGAACTCAAGATCAAGGCCAGCAAGGCGCCCGCTTTCAAGGCCGGCGCAACCCTGAAGGCCGCCGTCAACGGCGGCAAGAAGTAACGCCCGAAGCAGTTCACGCTTTCATCATGTATCCAGTCGGGAAGGTGACACCTTCCCGCGTCGGAGAATATTTGCAGTGAAAGCGTCGCGGGAACCCGAATAGTCAATCCCTCCGGAAGAAAGGCGCGTAATGCATCACACAGGGCAAGACATGCTATGGCTGATCGGCAGTCTGTCGCGCATCTTCCGTTTACCTTTCGATCCGCAACTCATTCGTCAACAGTTCCCGCCCCCATACTCGCGCGTGGCCGTGCTCAATGCATTGCAGGCATTGGACTTCAAGGTCGGCGAGCGGAATCTGGATAGCAAGACACTTGCATCGCTCGAGCAGCTCCCGTTTCCGGCAGTCGCATTTCTGCGCCCCCAGCCGGCAGCGCAGACGGCTGACAAGCCCGATGCCGAGCAGGACAAGTCTTCTGCCGAACCAGATAGACCAGCGCAACCGGAAGCAGAAGAATCCCCCGTACTCACCATACCCGTGTTGCTCATTAAGGCCAGTGGCGGACAACTGATGTTCTTCCGGGCCGGATCGGAATCGCCGGAAACGATTGCGATAGATGAATTCTTCAAACTGTTCCGTACCGACATTCTGCTGATCGCCCGCAAGGAACAAAACGCAAGCGAGGGAGAAGAAGCGGCCAGTTCGCCCAGGGAGCCAGAACCGTTCGGCTTCCGCTGGTTCATTCCCGAGCTGATGAAACACAAGCGCATCTGGCGCGATGTGCTGATCGCCTCGCTGGCGATTCAGCTTGTCGGTCTCGTCACACCGTTGTTCACCCAGGTCATTATCGACAAGGTCGTGGTGCACCAGACGCAGAGCACGCTCATCGCCATCGCCGTCGGGCTGGTCATGTTCATGCTGTTCTCCAGCGCCATGACCTGGCTGCGCCAGTACTTCGTGCTGCATACCGGCAACCGCATCGACGCCGTGCTGGGCAGTCATGTCTTTCGCCACATGCTGCATCTGCCCGTGCCGTATTTCGAGCAACGTCCCACCGGCACGCTGGTGGCCCGTTTGCAGGGCGTCGAGACCGTGCGCGAATTCATCACCGGCGCTGCGGTGTCGCTGCTGCTGGATTTCCCCTTCCTGCTGATCTTCCTCGCGGTCATGTTCTGGTACAGCTGGCAACTGAGTCTCATCGCCTTGCTGCTGATGTCGCTCATCACCCTGGCCAGCCTGCTGGTCACACCCGCCCTGCGCGAGCGGCTCGACCAACAGTTTCTGCTCGGCGCCAGGAACCAGGCCTTTGTCACCGAGTACATCGCCGGAATGGAAACCGTCAAATCCCTGCAGATGGAACCGGTGCTGGTGCAGAAATATGGCGACTATCTGGCGCAGTATCTTGCTGCGGGTTTTGCGACCAAACAACTCTCGAACTCCTTAAACGTTGTGGTCAATGCCTTGGAGGAGGTCATGACGCTGTCCATTCTGGTGGTGGGTGCGCTACTGGTGATGCAGAACAACGGCTTCACCATCGGCATGCTGGTCGCTTTCCAGATGTTTGCTTCGCGCATGACACAGCCCATGTTGCGCCTGGCCAGTCTGTGGCAGGAATTCCAGCAGGCTGACATTGCCGTGAAGCGTCTGGGTGACTTGATGGATGTACCCAACGAACCCTATTCCCTGACACCGGCGCGCGCGCAGGGCGGGGCAGGGGGCTGCGTCGAACTCAAGGACGTCAGCTTCCGCTACAGCGACAAACACCCCTATCTGTACCGCAACCTCAGTCTCACCCTGCAACCCGGCAAACTCACCGTACTGATGGGGCCTTCGGGCTGCGGCAAGAGCACGCTGGCCAAGATGCTGCAAGGTTTCTACTGGCCCAGCGACGGCAGCATCCTGCTCGACGGTTACGATCTGCGCCACCTCGCGGCCAACGAACTGCGCGCCAACTTCGGCGTCGTGCCGCAGGAGACACGCCTCTTCTCCGGCACCCTCTACGACAACCTGCAACTCGCCAACCCGCATGCCGGTTTCGAAGAGATCGTGCACGTGTGCAAAATGGCCGAGATCCATCAAGTCATCGAACAGCTGCCGCAGGGCTACCAAACGCCGGTCGGCGAGAACGGTGTGGGCCTCTCGGGCGGACAGAAGCAGCGCATCGCCATCGCCCGCGCCTTGCTCAAGCGCCCGCGCGTGCTGATCTTCGACGAAGCGGTAAGCAACCTTGACATGCAAACCGCCGAGCACTTCGCGACGACCATCAACAAGCTCAAGGGGCAGGTGACCATGCTGTTCATCACGCACCAGTTGCCCAAATCCCTGCAAGTGGACGAGGTGCTCAAGTTCGGCACGCAGGAAGCAGGCACCTCATCCGATGCGGCAACCCCCGTGGCACATGCTGCCCCAGTTCGATAGGCAAGAAAACGTGCGACTCAACGGTTTGCGCAAACTGCAACGCTTTGCTTTTCTCTGCGCCACGCTGCTGCTGGCCACCCCGGCATCCGGGCTCAGCTTCAAGGAAGCGGTGGCGCGCGCCTTGAGCAATGATCCGGCATTCCTGGCCGCGCAAGCCAATCTAAGCGCTTCGCGGGAGCGCATCACCCAAGCCGCAGCGGACAATTTCATTCAAGGCAGCATCAGCGCCAGCACCAGCAACAACCGCCGCGAATACACAACCCGCACATCACCGCCGCCCGCCAATGTGCCGCTGGAAGCCTACAACATGAGTTCGGCTCAGCTGAGTTTCACGCAACCGCTGTGGCGGCACAGCAGCATGATCGCCTTCTCACAGAGCAAGCTTGGCTGGCAGCAGGCCGATCACCAATTGCATGCAGCCGGTCAGGACATGCTGGTGCGCCTGACGCAAGCCTGGTTCGATAGCATGCAGGCGTGCGACAACGTGCAAGCAGCCGATGCACAGGTGCAGACCGCACAGCAGCAACTCGAACTCTCGCAACGTGCCAATGCAAAAGGCATCCTCTCGCGAACCGAGCTGGAAGATGCGCGTGCCAGGCACGAACAGGCATTGGCCGAGCAAGCTATGGCGCAAAGCGAACTGGAAATCAAACTGGGCGCACTGGAGCAAATCATCGGCCCGCTCGAACTCTCGCCGCCCAAACTATCTGATGACTACCCCTCGCCACAGATGGGCGCGGATACGCTGGAACATTGGTTGGCGATCGCGGAGGAAAACAATCCCGCTTTACTTGCCGCCCAGAGTGGGCTGGATGCCGCCAACGAAGAAGTACGCAAGCAGCAAGCGGGCTACGAGCCCACGCTCGATCTGGTCGCCTCCTACGGCAAGACCTCGCAGGCGGCCGGTATCACCGGCGGGCAGGCGGGTTTTGATTCCTATGTCGGCAGCGTCGGTCTGCAATTCAATATGCCGCTTTCGGTGGGGGGCGGACAAAGCGCCAAGGTGCGCGAAGCACTGGCCCTGAAAGATAAAGCCATGCAAGAGTTGATAGCTGCACGCCGCCAAGCGCGCATGAGCGTAAAGGAAGCCTGGTACACCTGGCGCGCCAGTGCGGTGCGCGAAACTTCGTCGCATCAGGCGGTGATATCGGCTGAACTGAACCGGAAAGGTGCCGAGTCCGCCCGCGAACGCGGCATCAAATCCGACATCGACGTGCTTCAGGCTGCGCAACAACTTTCCATCGCGCAACGCGACTGGCACAAGGCGCGCTACGACAGCATCCTGAACAACCTCAAACTTCAGGCGGCTTGCGGGCAGTTGGATGCGGAGTCTGTGATTGCGTTAGGCCGGGTCTTTGCGGACAACTAAACACTGCTCCAGCATGCCGTAGCGTCTCATGTCCTGACTGATGGCACGGGGTCCCTGATCTCCCCCTCGCACAAGACATAATGCGTACTGCGACCGCCCGCCCCGGCACTGGCCAGCACGCCGTGCTCCACCAGTTCCCTGATGTCGCGCAACGCGGTATCGGGAGAGCATTGATTCATGCTTGCCCATTTCTTGTTAGTCAGATGACCTTCAAATCCATCCAGCATCTTGTTGAGCATTTTTACTTGGCGTACGTTCATGGATGTGCCAGACCAGTGGCGCCAGAATGCTGCCTTGATCATCACGGATTCCATCTGTTCTCCGGCATCCAGGATCGCCCGTAGCAGGCAGTCCAGAAACCATTCCAGCCAGCCTGTGACATCAAGCGTGCCTTTCTGGGCGAATTCCAGCGCATCGTAGTAAACCTTGCGCTCGCGCTGGATCTGCGCCGACAGGCTGTAGAACCGATGGGAGGAACCATCCGCACGCGCCAATGCCATGTCGCACACGGCGCGTCCGATACGCCCGTTGCCATCCTCGAAGGGGTGAAGGGTGACGAACCAGAGATGCGCGAGACCAGCCTTCAGGGTCGGGTCCAGCCCATGAGTCTGATTGAACCAGTCGAGGAAGCGCATCATTTCTTGTTCAAGACGTTCCGCCGGTGGAGCTTCGAAATGCACCTTCTCTCTGCCGATGCCTCCAGAGACCACTTGCATCGGTCCATCGACATCCGTCCTGTAAATCCCGACGCCAATCTTTGACAAGCCACTGTAACCGGTTGGGAAGAGTGCGGCATGCCAGCCCGACAAGCGTTCTTTGCTTAAGGGTTGCTCATACCGTTGTGTTGCATCGAGCACCATTTCCACGACACCATCCACATGCCGATCTGCCGGTGCCAACGCACCGATATCCATGCCCAGCCGTCTGGCCAAGGAAGAACGCACCGACGCTTTGTCCAGCTTCTCACCCTCGATCTCGCTGGATTTGATGACATCTTCCGTCAGCATCCGTAACGTCGTTTCCTCCGCCAGCTTGAAGCCCATCGCCTGCATGCGACCGAGCAATCGGCCTCTCTCCAGAGTGACGCTGGAGAGCAATTTTGAAAGGCGCGCGGCGTCGAATCGCCATTGAGGCCACTCAGGATGTTGCCAGATGTATTTGATGTAATCGCCGCGTTTCATGCGTTGAATATAACACCGAATCACCGCACCTCCTATCATTCATCGCGCTCGATGCGGTGAATATGTCGCCTATTTCTCCAAGGAGGGGCGGCATGCGCCAAAAGTATATAGGCCAATTTGGATCTATACCGATATAGGCCATTCGGCATATTGTCCCGCCAAGCAAAATCAAGTAAGTTCCCCTCGTCCGTGCAGGGTCTTTCCCGGCGGCAAGCGCATCCAACGATGCGAAACCAACAAAGATAAACTTGTCGAGGAACCCCAATGGCGGCTGCTAAAAAAGTCGCGCGCAAGGCGCGCATCGTCGGTGTCGACCCGCAAGACTTCGCCCCCAGCTTGTTGCGCGTGCAGAACCAGCCGCCGGCGCCGTTCGCGCAAGCCATGTTGCGCATCCTGCTTGCCCTGCTGTTTGCCGTCATCCTGTGGGCCGTCTTCGGCAAATTGGATATCGTCGCCAGTGCCGAAGGCAAACTCATCCCGCAAAGCTACGTCAAGATCGTCCAGCCCTTCGAGCAAGGCCTCATCAGCGAGATCCTCATCAGCGAAGGTCAGCATGTCAAAGCCGGGCAAGTCCTTATGCGTCTGGACACCACCCTGTCCGATGCAGATGGCAAAGCCATCGGCAACGACTACCTCCTCAAACAGATCGCGCTGCGCCGCATCGATGCCGAACTGGGCGACCGCGACTTCAAACGACGAGATAACGAACCCGAATCCCTCTACCGCGCAGCACTCGCCCAATACCGCGCCAACCGTCACGCCTACCACACCGCCCTCGAAGAAGAACGCAGCATCCGCGACAAAGCCCAAAGCGAACTGGCCGCCGCCAAACAAGCCAGCACCAAACTCACCGAAACCCTGCCGCACTATCAAAAGCAAGCCGAAGCATTCGCCGATCTCGCCAAAGACGGCTACGTCAGTAGATTCGAAGCCGCCGACAAACAACGCGAATACACCGAAAAGTCACAAGACCTCAAAACCCAGCAATACCTCATCGAAAGCGCAAAAGCCACACTCGCCGCCTCCAACCGCAAACTCGAACAGATCAGCGCCGACTACCGCCAACGCCTGCAAGCCGAACGCGCCGACCTCAGCGGCAAGCTCGACCAGACCCGGGCCGAAGTCACCAAACAGCAATACCGCAACGGCCTGCTCGAACTCAAAGCCCCGCAAGACGGCATCATCAAAGACGTCGCCACCCACACCATCGGCACCGTCATCAGCCCCGGCACCATCCTCATGACCCTCGTCCCCAAGGACGAGATACTCAGAGCCGAAGTGTGGGTGTCCAATCAGGACATCGGCTTCATCCACCTGGGTGAACCCGTCAAGATCAAATTCGCCTCCTACCAGTTCCAGAAATACGGCATGGTGCAAGGCGAAGTCGCCCACCTCAGTGCCGACGCCACCGACACCAGCCAGCAAGGCACAGGCGCATCCGCGCCGCCTACTGCCCAATCACCCAACGGCCAACCTTACGCCTACCGCGCACTGGTTGATCTCAAAGCCCAGGAACTCATCGTTGACGGCATCAAACACGCCCTCAGTCCCGGCATGCAAGTCACGGCAGAGATACATCTGGGGACGAGAACCATTCTTGAATATTTGTTGTCGCCGGTGATGGGGGCGTTTCAGGAGGCGGGGAGGGAGAGATGAGATTGAACAGATATGACTACTTGGAAGGAATCGGCATGAACAAGCAAAACGGAATGATGAAACGAATCGTCAACATTGCAATGCTCTTGACGCTTGGCGCAAGCATGAGTGCCTGTGCCGGGTTCCTGGGATTAGGCGGCGATAGCTGGAAGGAAGAAGTGCTGCTGCATGATGGAAGCAAGATCATTGCGGAGCGTTCGGTCGAGCGCGGCGGGCGGCATGAGATCGGGCAGAAGCCCCCTTACAAAGAGCAAAGCCTGAGCTTCACCATGCCCGGCACAAATCAAACCATCACATGGGAAGACCACTACAGCGAGGATATAGGCACCGCCAGTTTCTTGCCGATGTTGCTGGATGTATATGAGGGCTCGGCTTACATCGTTGCGAATACCATGGGCTGCCTGTCCTACAACAAATGGGGCAGACCCAACCCGCCCTATGTTGTATTCAAATACGAAGGCAAAGAGTGGAAGCGCATTACTTTGCAGGAACTACCCGCCGAGATAAAAACGCCAAACCTGATTCAATCCGAGCCGGATGCTAAAGCAAAAAATATCAGGTTAAGTCCCGTACCGTCGCAAACGATTCAGGAAATCATCGCGCGTTATCCACAACCCGAATTCCGCACCATCCTGAGGGAGGCGATGCCGAAGGGGCCAGATTGCGGCGAGATGGCGGGTAATGGCAAAGGCAAATGGGTGGGGATGGGTTGGTTCAGGGATCAACCTTCTTACGAGGCCTGTTTAAATTATTGCCAGCGGGAAAATTTCGATGCGCAACATTGTCCGTGCAGCACTATGTTTAAGGGAGCGAAATAATCATGATCACAACACTTGAATACGCACTGATGGCTGGCAGAGCATATCAATCCACACGCGCCGACATCAATAAATTCCCCATACCTGAAGGATGGATTGAGCCAGCAGACAGAAGGAAAGTGGACGATGGCTCTGGATTTGAAGCATCTGTATTCGGCAATGGAGCAACCCTTTCCACCAGCACCGAAATCGTCATCTCCTTCGCCGGCACAGGTGGAGATGGCGACTGGTTCCATGGCAACGTCCCGCTGGCGTTGGGCATGCTGCCAGACCAACTCAGGCAAGCAGCGGATTACTACCTGCAAGTCAAAGCCAGCGCACCGGCAAATGCGACCATCAGCTTCACCGGCCATTCTCTGGGTGGCGGGCTGGCCTCATTGATGGCAGTCATGTTTGGTGGCAGCGCCACCACCTTCGACCAGGCCCCGTTCCGCAACGCGGCAGAATACTACACCACCCTCGACAATGGCAACCTCGTCACGCACTCCGTTGCGCAAGACCTGCTCGCCTATTTGACCGGCGAGACGGCCAATGGCCAGCCGCTTTACACCACGGAGCAATTGCAATCGCTTGCCAGCTACGTTGAAGCAACGAATGCGGCAACAGGCATTGTGCCCAACGAGGCCAACGTAACCAACATCAACGTCCAGAATGAAATCCTGTCAGTACCGCCCGTATCAATGTTCGACCGCATCGGCACGAGCCAGAGCGATCTTGAACAACAGAACAGCATGCCGGTCATCACAGGGAACATCAGCCTGCATTCGCAAGCCTTGCTGACAGCCATGCTGCAAAGCGGCGACACGAAAGACAGCACATCTACCGACCACACCCTGGGGCAAGCCAGCATCAAGCTGCCCGATTTGTTGAAGATGATTTTTGATGAGAACCTGTTTGCGCATACAACTGCTGCGACGAACACGACTGATGCCAATTTCATCGAACGCCTCGTGCAACACCAAGCCACGGTGATCAACCCGGCAACCGGCGCGACCGACGCCATGGTCACCCGCTTCACCAGCGACCTGTGGAAGTTGGCACAGGACGGCGGCCTCACCACCAGCGACTGGGCGGGGCAACTGACCGGCAGCGGCGTGCCTAACAACGTCAGTCGCGCGCTGATTGCCTTCGCCATGCAGATGTATTACGAAGACAGCACCAATGCGACGGATGCCACCAAGCAACTATTTACCGACTTGAGCGCCGCCAACGAAGGCAGTAACGGCATCCGCTTCGACATCACCGATACCTATTCCGGCACAGCGGCTACGGCCAATACTCCAGCCATACCCAGCCTGCTACAACAATTGCAAACCGAAGGCCGCATGAATCTCGACGCAAAGGATGCTAGCGGCAACTACCTGCTCAAAGGCTTCGAATACTTCCAGACCTACCTGAACCAAATTGCGCCCGACCTCGGTGCGGGCGCAGTGCAATTCACCGCGTCAGAAAAACAACTCATTTTTTCCATACTTCCCTACCTGCGCGACTGGTACGTGCAGGCAGGAGCAGGCGGCATGAGCGCCACCGACACCCAGAGCCACGGAGCTTTCATGCTCGGCGGCAACGGTGCGGACACGTTGACGGGTGGAACGAAGGCCGACCTGCTGGTGGGCAACGCGGGTGACGACGTGTTGAACGGCGGGCAGGGCAGCGACACATTACTGGGCGGCATCGGCGTGGACACTTACGTTCTCAATACAGGAACAGGGCAAGGCATCGATACCGTGCTCGACAGTGATCGCAGAGGTTACCTGCGCGACGACACGGCTAGCTCCATCGTCCTCACCGGCGGCACCCAATACGGCGACAACAAAGTCTTCCGAGGCAAAGACGCGAACGGTGCAAGCCACCTCTACACCTTCGTCACCGGCGACCGTGCGAACGGTGGCGACCTGCTGGTGGACGGCGCGATGCTGATCAAGGGTTACCGCCCCGCTGCGGGCAACGGCATGGGCATCAGCCTCGCCGATGCAACCGCATACCAGGCCCCGCAGCCCATCGCCCAGCCGCAAGCACCGACCCCCGTCATGCCCGTCACCGCGCGCGACATCAGCTTTAGTGGCAGTCGCGCCGATGCGCAGAAAATGGAATTCACCAACACCCTGGCAGCGGGAACGGTTATTGATCCCACCTGGAAGTGGGACATCCTGCATGTACAAGAAAACGCCCACGACGAGAACCGCACCGACGCCCACGGCAATCCCTACACCGTCCGCATCGTGGATAGCCATACCTACACCTACAACCAGCGCGACGACCTCGACAACTGGATCCTCGACCCCGGCCAGCCCGACCTCACCCGTGCGGATACGCTCAACGGCAGCAGCGGCAACGACCACATCGCAGGCGGTGGCGGCGGCGACAGCATCAACGCCACCCAGGGCGGGGATGACTTTATCGAGGCAGGCGACGGCAACAACAGCGTCAACGCGGGCAGCGGCAACGACAGCATCATCGGCGGCATCAACAACGACACCCTCAACGCCGGCGACGGCAACAACACCATCGCGGCGGGGAATGGGTACAACACCATCAGCGCAGGTACAGGTGACGACATCATCGAAGGTGGCGCAAACAACGACATCATCAATGCGGGCGCAGGCAACAACACCATCATCGCCGCAGATGGAAACAACAGCATCACCGCAGGCGATGGCAACGACACCATTCTCACCGGCAAAGATGTCGACACCCTCAACGCGGGCGAAGGCGACAACTACCTCAACGCGGGCGATGGCATCAACACACTCACCACAGGCGATGGCAACGACACCCTCCTGACCGGCAAAGACAACGACATCATCCATGCCGGCAGCGGCGACAACTACGTGGATGCGGGTGCCGGGCGCGACATCGTCGATGCCAGTGCAACAGGACAAACCCCCGGTGTCGATCCCACCCAAACCAAAAGCATTCTCATCGGCGGAGCCGATGCGGACATCCTCACGGGCGGTGCTGGCGACGACAAACTATATGCCGACAGCGCCATCGACACCGCCCTTGCCATCTCACAAGGCGAAACGCAATTCGGCTCCACACAACAAGGTGATTGGCTGGCAGGCGGGGCGGGTGATGACATCCTGGTGGGCAGCGCTGCGAACGATGTGTTGGCGGGTGGAGGTGGAACCGACCTGCTGATCGGTGGTGCGGGGGACGACGACATCATGGGCGACAGCGAACAGCGATGGCGAATTCGTGCGGCGAACGATGCGAAGCATGCAATACAACCGGAGTGGAGGAACGCAGCATGATAACCAACAATGGAATGATGAAACGAATCGTCAAACTTGGAATGCTGTTGATGCTGGGAGCGAGCATCAGCGCCTGCTCGTCCACAATGCGTTGGAAGGAGGAAGTGAAACTGCATGACGGTCAAGTTATCGTGTCGGAACGGAGCTATAACCTGGGCGGATATGCCTATCTGGATAGTTCCGAGCGCACCCCGCTGGACGAGACCGTCACCTTCAACCTGCCGAATAGCAAAAGCATTGTCTGGAGAAACGACTTCCGCGACAGCGTGCCCGAGCCGAACAGCCTCAACCACTTCCGTTTCGATATCGTCAACGGCGTGCCTTATCTCGCCACTTATCCGGCAGGCTGCATCGCCTACAACAAATGGGGCAGGCCGAACCCGCCACAGGTGTTTTTCAGATACGCAAACGATCAATGGCAACGCATCATGCTAGACGAGTTGCCGCCACAATTGATTGGCTATTCTGCAAACGTCATTGTTGGCAGGCCTGCATCAAGTCTCTTGAAACCGTTTTACACCGCAGGTCAAGTGGATGCGAAGAACCGACCTATCAGCACAACCGAATACAAAACCATCCTACGCGAGCCGATACCCAATATGGGGAGCGGGTGCGGAGAAATGGTTTACGACGGGAATGGTGGCTGGATTGGAATTGGTTGGTTTAGGAAGCAGCCTTCTTACGAGGCCTGCTTGAAATACTGCGAGCGGGAAAAGATGACTGCTCAATATTGTCCGTGCGCAACTTTATTCAAGGGGGAATAATCATGACGACAGCAATCGAATATGCATTGATGGCGGGCGCATCCTATATTACCAATCGCCCTGAAGTAAACCGTATCCCAACTCCGTTGGGCTGGCTGGAAGCGGTAGATGAAAGAAGGACAAAACCCAGCGGCTTTGAAGCTACCTATTTCACCAACGGCACCGACCTCGTCATCTCCTTCGCCGGCACCGACTTCAGCAATGGTATGCCTTGGGATTTTTTCACCAGCGACTTCTGGCAAGGCAACATCCCGCTGATCACCGGCGCCAGCGTCAGTGGTGCCGACCAATTGGTGGACGCAGTGGAATACTATCTTGCCGTCAAGGCCGCCAACCCCACTGCAAATATCACCTTGACCGGTCACAGCCTAGGCGGCTCGCTGGCTTCTTTGGTGGCCGTATTCTTCGGTGAGACCGCCTTCACCTTCGATCAGGTGCCCGGCCGTGCCACGGCCTTGTATGCCCCCGCAGTCCTGCTGCGCAATGCCTTGCTGGACAATGGCCACACCGCTGCCGAACTTGCCGCGCTGAATGCTTACATCACCGCTGCCGACACTTCGACTGCCGATCCGGCTGCGGCAGATACGCTGGCGGTGCGCGAGCTCAATGTCACCAACCTCAACGTGCAGGGCGAAGTCGCCGGCCTCATCCCGCTTGCACAGCGCATCGGCAGCGATATCAGCATCGACAGCACCCATCCCGGATTGGACATGTTCGGAGCGGATCTGCACTCCATCGCATTGCTCAACGTCTTCCTGCAAAGCATGCCCAATGCCGAAGCGAACATGGCGCTTAACGACGTGACGTTCAAACTGCCCGACCTGTTGAAGATGATCTTCGACAAAAAGCTGTTTGCCTCCGACCCACTCAACAAAGACGAACCAGTAGAAAACTTCCTCGAACGCCTAGTCAAACACCAAGCCGGTGTTCAAGGTTC
>Ga0210025_1000795_pt1 | contig 38277 bp, 46 predicted proteins | sample CryGeyme20150102_FD_183989 | JGI IMG/M metagenome (GOLD analysis project Ga0210025, IMG submission 183989) | Groundwater microbial communities from Crystal Geyser aquifers in Utah, USA - Crystal Geyser metaG 2015-0102 (SPAdes) (version 2) | ecosystem: Environmental > Aquatic > Deep subsurface >... | reverse complement strand
CGCCGACCGCTTCTGGGCCGGGGCGCTGGCGGTGGCCGCGGCGCAGATCGACTACCAGCCCTTCGACTATCGCCCCGTCACCCGCGGGGCGCGGGATACCGACCGCCCGGTGCGCGCCACGGCGGGCTTCGGTGCCGGCAGGGGGGTATGGTGATGGAGCGGTGGGCGGAACAGCGGCAGATCGGCTCGGCCACGCTCTATCGCGGCGACTGCGCGCGGATCATGCCCTTCCTCGAGGGTGTCGAGGCGGTGCTGACCGACCCGCCCTACGGCATCGGCCAGGGCTACGGGCATCGCGGTGGCGGATATTCCCGCCGCAAGAACGGCAAGAAGGTCCCGCGAACGGCGCGCCGCTACGCCCGGGGCAGCTGGGATGTCGCCCCCCCCCCCTATCGTCTTGCATATGTGCGCGCAGCTCGCGCCGACATGGATCATCTGGGGCGGGCAGTATTTTGCGCACCACCTGCCCCAGGGCGGGCGCTGGCTCTACTGGGACAAGCGGCAGGGTATGCCGTCCTATTCCAAGGGCGAGCTCGCGATCACGAACCTGAAGGGCGCGCGGCTGGACGCCTTCTCGCTGTGCTATCACGGGCGGCACTCCAACCGCGATGGCACCCGCCAGCATCCAACGCAGAAGCCGGTCGACCTGATGCGGTGGTGCCTGGAGCAAATCCCCGAGGCGAACCTGATCTGCGACCCGTTCATGGGGGTCGGCTCGACCGGCGTGGCCTGCGCGCTGGAGGGGCGGCGCTTCATCGGCATCGAGCGCGACCGGCAATACTTCGAGGCGGCCTGCGACCGGATCGCCGCGGCGCTGGATGCGGCGGCCGAGCAGCGCAACGATAGTTAGGAGAGATCATGGCCCGCACATCCACACTTATCGATCAGTTCGGGCGCCCGGTGCGCCGGGCCGAGCTGACGAAGATGCAGGCGGAGCCCGGCCTGACCGGCGTGCGCCAGGCGTTCGGCCCCAGCGTGGCGCCGGGGCTCACGCCCCAGCGGCTGGCCGCGATCCTGCGCGCCTGCGACGACGGCAACACGCATGACTACCTGGTGCTGGCCGAGGAGATGGAGGAGCGCGACCCGCACTACGCCTCGGTCCTGGGCGTGCGCAAGCGCGCCGTCTCCGGGGTGGAGCCCGTCGTCGAGCCCGCCTCGGAAGACCCGCGGGACAAGAAGATCGCCGAGGATGTGCGCGAGACCATCGCGATGAGCGATGCCTTCCCCGACCTGATCGAGGATATGCTCGACGCCCTGGGCAAGGGGTTCGCCGCGATCGAGATCGACTGGAAGCGCGGCACGCAGCGCTGGACGCCGCGCGCCTATATCCACCGCGACCAGCGGTATTTCCGGTTCGACCGCGCCACGGGGCGCGAGCTGCGGCTGATCGACGAGGACGACCCGGCCGAGGGTATCCCGCTGGAGCCGTTCAAGTGGATCGAGCACCGCACCCGGCTGAAGTCCGGCCTGCCCGCGCGCGGGGGGCTCGCCCGGCTGGTGGCCTTCGGCTGGATGTGCAAGGCATACACCCTCAAGGACTGGGTGGCCTTCATCGAGACCTACGGCCTGCCGCTGCGCCTCGGCCGCTACGGCGGCGAGCACTCGGCGCAGGACATCGAGAAGCTGTTCTCGGCGGTCGCCAATATCGGCACCGACGCGGCGGCCGTCCTGCCACGGGGCATGGAGATCGAGTTCCAGGAAACCGGCTCGGTCAATGGCGACCGGATATTTGAGAGCCTCGCGCGCTATGTCGACGAGCAGACGTCCAAGGCGGTGCTGGGCCAGACCATGACGGCCGACAACGGCTCGTCGCGCGCCCAGGCGGAGGTGCACGACAACGTGCGCCACGACATCGCCTCGGCCGATGCCCGCGCCGTGGCCGGCACGCTCAACCGCGACCTGGTCAAGCCCTATGTCGACCTGAACTACGGCGTGCCCAAGCGCTACCCGCGCATCACCATCCCGATCGCCGAGCCCGAAGACACCGACATGATCATCCGCAACGTCACGCGGCTGGCCGTGGCGGGCGTGCGGTTCAACCAGTCCGAGGTGCGCCAGCGCCTGGGCTTTTCCGACCCCGAGCCCGGCGACGACGTGGTGGGCGGCCCGCCCGAGCCGAAGCGCTCGGCCACCGCGATGAACCGCGAGACGCCCGGCCCGGCGGACGCGCTCGACGAGCTCGAGGCCGAGATGCTAGAGGACTGGGAAGAGGTCATGGGCGAGACCCTCGACCCGATCGAGGAGATCATCGACGGCGCCGGCAGCTACGAGGAGGTCATGGAGCGGCTGGCCGGGCTCGACGGCCTGCCCGCAAGCCGCATCATCGACACCCTCGTGAAGGGCATGTTCAAGGCGCGCGCCCAGGGCGACGTGACCGATGAGTGATCGGCCGAGCTACAGCTTCCGCCCCGGCCCGCCGCCCGAGGCGTCCCGCTTTCTCGCCAACAAGGGCTGGCAGCCGGCCTTCTCCTGGCGCGACGTCGAGCCCGAGGAGCACGCAGTCTCGTTCACCGTGGCCAAGGCGATGCAGATGGACGTGCTCTCCGACATCCGCGGGGAAGTGCAGCGCGCGCTCGACGAGGGCGTGCCCTTCGAGGAGTTCCAGCGCACCCTGCGCCCGCGCCTCGAGCGGCTCGGCTGGTGGGGGCGGCGCGAGATGGTCGACCCCGCCACCGGCCTGACCGAGACCGTGCAGCTCGGATCGCCGCGCCGGCTGCGCACGATCTACCGCGCCAACCTGCGCGCGGCGCGTGCCGCCGGACAGTGGGACCGCATCGAGCGCACGAAGGAGGCGCGGCCCTACCTGGTCTATCGCCTGGGCCCCAGCGAGCGGCACCGGCCCGAGCATGCGGCCAAGGAGGGGCTCGTCCTGTCGGTGGACGATCCGTTCTGGGATCGCTGGATGCCGCCCAATGGCTGGGACTGCAAGTGCTGGGTGCGCCAGATCAGCCGCGAAGAGGGCGAGCGCCTGGGTGTCGATGACAGCCCCGAGGTGCCGGTGCGCCGGGTGGTCAATCGCCGCACCGGCGAGGTGCGCGACGTGCCCCGCGGCATCGATCCGGGCTGGGAGCGCAACCCCGGCGCCCAGCGGGTGCGCGCGGCGATCGACTTCCTGGACGGCCGCCTGCGCAGCGCGCCCCCGGAGGTGGCCCGCGTGGCCGAGCGCGATCTGCAATCGGGCTGGATGGCGGAGCGCGCGCGCCAGCATCCGGAGTGGCGCGACGACCTGCCGTTTCTGGACGCTCTGAGGCGGATTTTCGGGGGCGGGGCCGAGTGATGCGGCGACCGGGGCGCGCAACACCGCCGCAGCGCGCCGTTAAATACCCATTTAATACCCTTGCCGGGTTTTCCCGGAGCATCTACCCTCGCAAGGATAGCGGCGCTCCTCGGCGCGCTGAGCGGCTCTGACGCAACCGCCCCCGACGCGATCCCCCGCCCCTGAATTCCTTCAAGGCTGATACGCCCGCCTGCCTGCGCGAGTGTGGCCGCATGGCAAGGACGCGGTACACACAAATCCAGGCGGTGGCGCTGAACCTCGAAGGGGCTTCGGCCCCGGAGTGGATCCAACTTACACCCTCTGGCCCCGACATCCAGGGACGCGACGGCCGGCGCTGGACGTTGCCCAGCCCCGAGGAGGTCGTCGCGGCCTTTCAGCGACACGGGGCCGAGCTGCCCGTCGACATCGAGCACGCCACCCAGATCAAGGGCGCGAAGGGCGAGCCCGCCCCGGCCGTCGGCTGGATCTCCGACATGGAGGTGCGCGACGGCGCGCTCTGGGGGTGCGTGAGCTGGACCGACGAGGGTGAGGCGCTGCTGAGCTCGCGCGGGTATCGCTATATCAGCCCCGTCTTCGCCTTCACCAAGCCCGCGGGAGAGATCGTCAAGATGGTCTCGGCCGCACTCACCAACAGCCCGAACCTGCAGCTCGCCGCACTCAACAGTGCGCGCGAAGAAGAGGAGACGACGATGGACAAGGCTGTCCTCGAGGCCCTGGGCCTCAATTCCGACGCGACGGCCGCCGATGCGGTGGTCGCGATCAACACGCTCAAGGAGCGCGAGACGACCGCCCTGAACCGGGCGCAGTCGCCGGACCCGGAAAAGTTCGTGCCCAAGGACGACTACGACCTGGCCATGAACCGTGTCCGCGAGCTCGAGCAGGTGGAAGCCGAGCGGACCGAGGAGGCCATCAACGCCGCGGTCGACGCGGCGATCGAGGCCGGCAAGATCGCCCCCTCCAGCCGCGACTTCCACATCGCGGCCTGCAAGGTCGAGGGCGGGCTGGAGCGCTTCGAGAAGATGATCGAGGCCGCGCCCGTGATCGCGCGCAACTCGGGCCTGGACGACAAGACGCCCGGCACCAGGACCGGAACACTCACCCAGGAAGAGATCGCCATCTGCCGCCAGCTGGGGATTGACCAGAAAACCTTCGCCGAGGCGAAGGCAAGCGAGGAGCAGTAACCGATGGCCATCATCACCGCATCGCTGCTTGAGGCCCTGCGCACGGGGTTCAAGAAGACCTTCGAGGACGCCTACGCCTCGATGAAGGCAACGACCTTCTACACCGACGTCTCGACGATCGTGCCGTCGACCACCGCCTCCGAGACCTACGGCTGGCTCGGGGACTTCCCGGACCTGCGCGAGTGGGTCGGCGATCGTGTCGTCAAGGACATGAAGGAGAGCGGCTACCAGATCGTCAACAAGGAGTGGGAAAGCACGGTCGGCGTGAAGCGCCCCCAGATCGAGGACGACAATCTCGGCATCTACACGCCGATGGTCCAGTCCATGGGGCATTCCGCGGCGCGCCACCCCGACATCCTGATTGCCGAGCTGATCAAGAACGGCAATGCAAACGTCTGTTACGACGGGCAGTACTTCTTCGACACCGACCACCCGGTCTACCCGAACCACGACAGCACGGGCACCGCGGCGACGGTCTCGAATTACGACGTTCCCGGCACCGACCCGGGCATCACGTGGTATCTGCTCGACACATCGCGCCCACTCAAGCCGTTCATCTTCCAGGAGCGCAAGCGGCCGGAGTTCGAGGCCAAGACCGACCCGCGCACCTCGGACGCGGTCTTCACCTCGAACCAGTTCCAGTACGGCGTCTATGCCCGCCACAACGTGGGCTACGGGTTCTGGCAGTGCGCCTATGCCTCGCGCCAGGTGCTGAACTCCGACAACCTCGACGCCGCGATGCAGGCGATGATGGAGTTCACCGCCGATGGCGGGCGCCCGCTGGGCATCATGCCCAACCTGCTGGTCGTGCCGCCGGCGCTGCGCTCGGCCGCGAACAAGACCGTCGAGGTGATGCTCGGCGACGGCGGGGCCTCGAACCCCAACTACAAGGCCGTCGAGGTCAGGGTCATCCCCTGGCTGGCCGGGTAAGGGGGGTAGCCGATGAGCATGTACCTGATCAGCTCCACCCGGCCGTCCGGCTTCTTTCGCTGCGGGACCTTCTTTCCGCGCGACGGGGTCCGGGTGGCCGGGGATGCCTTCACCGAGGCGCAGTGGGCGCGGCTGCACGCCGAGCCCGCCCTGAAAATCGCGCCGGCCCCGGAGGACACGCCGGGGGCGGACGCGGAGGCGCGCGCCGCGATCGAGGAGGCCATCACCGACCTCGACGCGAGTGCCTACCAGCAGGACGGAAAGCCGAAGGTCGCCGCGCTGCGTGACGTCCTTCCGGACGAGGTCCAGATCACCGCCGCGATCCGCGACGAGGTCTTCGAGGCCATGCAGGCCGAGGGCTTCGAGCCGCCGGAGGGAGCGTGATCATGGGGGCGCGTGTATCGGCCCCCGGCGTGACGGGGCACGTCTGGCGCTGCGGCGTCCGGCTCACCGACAAGGGCGCCGTGTTCGAGCGGGGCGCCTTTACCGCCCGCGAATGGGCGCGGCTGCGCGCCGACCCTGCGGTCAAGGTCGAGCCGCTGGACGAGGCGGCGCCCGAGGAGTTCCCCGAGGCCGATGAGGCGGTCCTCGTCGAGGACGATGCGCCCGGCCCGGTCGACGAGCTGGTGCGGGTGATCCCGACCCTGGAGCCCGGGGACTTCACCCAGGACGGCCAGCCGCGGATGCGGGCGCTGCGCTCGGCCCTGCCGGACATGGACGACGCGCTCATCACCGACGCGGCCCGCGACGAGGCGATGCGCCGGCTGGCGCAGAGCGGCTTCCGGCCGCCCGGCGAGGCGGGCTGACGGCCGAACGGCCGAAGGAATACCCGAGAGGGGGCGTCGCCGACCCCCGTACGTGAAAGGCGGGTCCCGGGCATGACCTTAAAAGGCCCGTTTTGAAGAGGTTTCACACATGGCCTATGCCACGCAGAGCGACATCACCGACCTCTACAGCGCGGACGCGCTCTACGTGGCCGATCGCGATGGCGATGGCACGGTGGAGACCGACGCGGTGACGCGCGCGCTCGAGCAGGCCAGCGACGAAATCGACAGCTACCTCGCCGTGCGCTACCGCCTGCCGCTGCCCGAAGTGCCGGGCATTCTGCGCCAGATCGCGGTGGACTTTGCGCTCTACCGGCTGGCGCTGTCGCGCGACGTGCTCTCCGACGAGCACCGCCGGCGCTACGAGGACGGCCGCGACCATCTCAAGCGGATCGCCGAGGGCCGCGCCGCGCTGCACCTGCCCTCGCTCGAGGCCGACCTTGACGGCGATGGCGAGGGCGATGGCCCGACGCCCGTCGTGCGCCATGGCCCCCCGCGCCTGTTCTCGCGCGACAAGATGCGGGATTTCTGATGGCTGTCACCCTGACCACCGAAGGCATGGAGGCCGCGCTCGAAGGGCTGCAGCGCCTGGCGGGCTTCGACGCCGCGCAGATCCTCGACGAGGTCGGTGCCATCGTCGAGGACAGCACCAAGGTGCGCATCGCCGACGAGAAGACCGCGCCGGACGGCACGCCCTGGGCCGACTGGTCGGCCGATTACGCCGCCAGCCGCCGCGCCCAGCATTCGCTGCTCGTGGCTTCGGGCAACCCGGGCCTGCTGGAAAGCATCCAGCGCTACGCCACCCCGACCGAGGTCGAGGTGGGCAGCAACATGGTCTACGCCGCGGTCCACCAGTTCGGTGCCGCCCGGGGCGCGTTCGGCAACACCTCGCGCGGCAGCCCCATCCCCTGGGGCGACATCCCAGCGCGCCCCTATCTCGGGCTTTCCGACGATGATCGCCAGGAGATCGAGACCTTCGTCTCCGACCGGCTGGGGGACCTGCTGCAATGAGCGAAGTCCGCGATGATCTCCTTGCCACGCTGCCCGATGTCGTTGCCACGCAGGTCGCCGCGCGGATCCCCGATCTCGCCGAGTGCCGCGGCATCGCGGGGCGGTTTTCCGTGGGGGAGCTGCGCAAGCAGTCCATCCGGCATCCGGCGGTCCTGATCGCCCATCTCGGCGCACGCCAGGAGCAGGACTGGACCGGGCCGCATCACGGTTTCCTGCTCGACATGGCCGCCTTTGTCATCACCAAGGACCGGCTCGGCCTGCCCCGCGATGCGGCGGCGGCGAATATCGGGCAGGTGCTGTTGAGCATGATCCCCGACAACAGCTGGGGCGAGAGCGCGCTGGGACAGGCGCGCGCCGTGCGCCTGCAATCGCTGGTAACACCCGAGACGCGCGACGCGGCAACGAGCCTCTGGGCCGTCACCTGGTCGCAACCGGCCGTGGTGCAGGGCTACACGACGCCCGAGCCGCTGGCGATCGAGCTCTATCTCGGCCAGGCGCCCGAGGTCGGCGCGGAACACGAGGACGACTACACCGAGATCGGAGGGACGAGCTGATGGCCGGGTTCCAGCATGCCGAGGCCGACCGCCGGGCCACCAACATCGTCCAGGTCGGCGCGGTCACCGCGATCGACACCGGCGCCAACCGTGCGCGCGTGCGCATCGGCGGGCTCGACACCCAGCCGCTGCCCGTCACGCAGCTGCGCTCCGGGACCGTCCGGTTCCAGTGGATGCCCTCGCCCGGCGAGCAGGTCGTCGTCTATGCCCCGCGGGGCGACATGGAGCGCGCCTTCATCGGCCCTTCAATCCCCATTGATGGCGGCGCGGTGGCGCCCGACGCAGCCACCCCGACCATCGACCTGGGCGGCTCGATCCTGTCGATCATCGGCGACATCAAGATCGACGGCACGGTCACGGTCACCCAGGACGTGATCGCGAACGGCATCAGCCTGGTCAACCATATCCACCCCGAGAGCATCGGCTCGGTCACCGGGAAGCCGCAGTGATGGCGGGGCTTGCAACCACTTCCCTGCGCCGGATCGACGACGCCGCGCACCTCGAGCAGTCGATCGGGGACATCCTTATGACGCCGGTGGGCAGCCGGGTCATGCGGCGTGACTATGGATCGCGCCTGGCCGAAATCGTCGATCAGCCGATGAACGGCGAAACGGTCGTCGATATCTTCCTCGCCACCGCCGAGGCGCTCGCCGAGTGGGAGCCGCGCTTCCGCGCGCGCCGCGTCCAGGTGGAGCGCGCCGAGGCCGGGCGCTTCGACCTGGTCGTCGAAGGGGATGTCGCCGGCGTCACGCGGGCGGTGCGCACCGCCCTTGGGGGTGGCGCATGAGCCGCTTTGTCCAGATCGACCTGTCGGCCCTCACGCCGCCCGATGTCGTCGAGACCCTCGACTTCGAGGCGATCGTGTCCGCCATCAAGGCCGATGTCGAGGCGGCCGCGCCCGAGCTCGCCGACGTGCTGGCGCTGGAAAGCGAGCCGGTGGTCAAGCTGATCGAGGCATTCGCCTACCGCGAGCTCCTGTTGCGCCAGCGGGTCAACGACGCGGCCGAAGCCGTGATGCTCGCGCGCGCCGCGGGCGCGGACCTCGACAACCTCGCCGCACTCTTCGGCGTCGAGCGGCTCACGATCTCGCCGGGCGACCCGGATGCGGTGCCGCCCATAGAGCCGGTGATGGAGACCGACGACGCGCTGCGCCAGCGGGTGCAGCTGTCGCTCGAGGCACAAAGCGTGGCCGGCCCCGAGGGTGCCTACCTCTTCCATGCCCGGGCTGCCGACGAGCGCGTGCGCGATGCCAGCGTGATCTCGCCCGGGGCCGGCGAGGTTCTGGTCACGGTGCTCGCCTCTTACGGCGACGGCACCGCGCCGCAGGACCTGGTGGACGCGGTCGAGGCGGCCGTCAGCGCCGAGGATGTGCGCCCGCTCACCGATCACGTCACGGTGTCGAGCGCCGCGGTGGTCGATTATGCAATCGAGGCCGAGCTCACGCTCTATCATGGCCCCGATGCCGACGTGGTCGCCGACGCGGCGCGCGCCAGCGCCGAGGCGTTCGCGACCCGTCATCACCGGATCGGCCACGACATCACGCGCTCGGGCCTCTTTGCTGCGCTGCACGTCGAGGGGGTTCAGCGCGTGGAGCTGATCCAACCCGCGGCCGACATCGTGGTCGACGACACGCAGGCCGCCCATTGCAGCTCGATTTCCGTGAGCGTGGGAGGGCGCGATGTCTGAGTTCGCTTCTCTCCTGCCGCCGAATGCCACCGACGCCGAGCGCGGCGTCGAGCGCGCCGGGCTTCGCCTCGACGAGATGGCGGTGCCGGTGCATCACCTGTGGAACCCCGACACCTGCCCGGCCGCGCATCTGCCCTGGCTCGCCTGGGCGCTCTCGGTCGACAACTGGGAGACCGACTGGCCGGAGGCGGTCAAGCGCCAGACCCTGCGTCGGTCGGTCGCCGTGCACCGCCGCAAGGGCACGCCGGCGGCCCTGCGCGATGCGCTGGGTGCCACCGGCTTTGCCGAGGTCGAGATCGACGAGGGCCTGCCGGTCGCGCGCTACGACGCCACCGAGACCCATGCCGGGGCCGAGACCTATGGCGGCGGTACCCGCTGGGCCATGTTCACGCTGACCCTGGACCTGGGCGAGTGGCGCGGGCTGAGCGACGAGGGCGTGGCCCGGGTCATCGACGCGGTCGGCCGGGTCAAGCCGGTGCGATCGCACCTGGCCGATCTTGCCTTCCGAGTGGGGGTCGCCGACACGGCCGAGCTGTCGGAGAATGCCGAGACCGAGGTCGCGCACACCGCGTCCGACGTCCTGCCCTGGGGGCGGCGGTACGACGGCACGACAGAGCACGACGACGCGGTGCGGCTGGCGCATGACGGGACGCAGGATCACGCTGGGGCCGTGGCCTATGCCGGCTGGACCGACATCGAGGGGCGTCATGATGCCGTGCGGTCGCGGGGTCGGATCGAGATCGACCTCGGCCAGTCCGACCGGATGGAGATCGCGCCCAGCCATGACGGCCGGTTCCGGCACTCGGGGATCACGCATGGCGCGGGTCAGCCGCCGGCGGCCGACACGGCGATGCCGATCATGCTCACGCGCCACCGGCTGCATGACGGCCGGCACCGGCATGCGGGCGCGGTCCATGATGGCGCGCTGAACTTCGACGCAAGCCAGCCCTACTGGGCGGGCATCTATCACAGCGGGGCAGAGACCACCGCGATGACGGCAATGTGAGGGGCACGATGCAGGCAACCGACAGGCTGACAGTGAGGGGCGCACTCGACATCACCGTGCGCAGGCAGGGAGTGATCATCGAGCGGATCGCCATGCCCAACATGATCCTCGAGGCCGCCCGCACGGCAATGGCGGCCCTGATCGCGGGCGACGGCGCGGGCAAGCACATCGCCGAGATCGGCGTGGGCACGAACGGCGACGGCCCGGCGCCCGGCGATACCGGGCTGACCGGCGCCTTCACCAAGCCGGTGAGCGGCTTTGCCTACCCGGCCGCCGGCGAGGTGCGCTTCGACTGGCGCCTCGAGACGACCGAGGCCAACGGGCTATCGATCCGCGAGTTCGGGCTGATCACGGCCGACGGGACGCTGTTCGCGCGCAAGACCCGCGCGGCGATCGAGAAGGCCGACGACATCAGCCTCGACGGCAGCTGGACCATCATCTTCTAGAGAGGAAACAGACATGGCGAACCTATCCGAAAACGCCTCCTGGCCGAGCGGCATCTACCAGATCGAAACCACCGACCCCGTGGTCGGCGGTGCGGACGGGATTTCGAACGTCCAGGCCAGGCAGCTGGCCAATCGCACCGCCTGGCTCAAGCAAAAGGCCGACGAGCTGGTCGAGGCGCGCGGCGACGAGGCGACGCTGGGCGACCGGCTCGATCTGCTGCAGGCGCTGTCGCCCGAGCACCAGGTGGCGATCATCGGCGCCGCGCAGGAGGCCCTGGGCCTCGCCGGCGTGCTGTCGCGCGAGATCGACGTCATCCGCAACCGGGTGCTTGCCCAGGGCGAGGTGGTGCTCAAGAACAAGCACGTCATCTCCGGGATGGTGCTGACCAAGTCGGGGATCCGCGCGCTCGACCTGTCGCAAAGCGGCACCGTGGGCAGCGGCTCGTCGCGTGCCTGGATCGACGGGCTGACCATCACGCTGGCGGACGAGGCGAACCACGTCTCGGTGCCCACCAACGAGACCGACGAGGAGGTCACCTACTACGCCTTCCTGCATGACGGCCCGGGCGGCTACGGCGTCGGCGTGGCCCAGCAGGTGCCCGATGACGGGATGACGCTCTACCGGCTCGACCTGCCGGCGAACGACACCGCCGGAGATTTGTCGGCGGTCACGCTGACCGACCTGCGCGTCGTGCGCCCGCAAAGCGGCTGGTGGGTCGATGCAGCGCCCTTCGTCTCGATCGCCTTCGCCGAGACGCTGCCTGCGGCCGATTACGGCGTCGAGATCGAGGTCGAGGACGCCACCAACCTTGCCGGCGTCGGCGCGCTGACCGCTTACGACAAGGCGCGCAACGGCTTCAAGATCAAGGCGAGCGGCTCGGCCGACAATATCCGCATCCGCTGGACCCTTCTCAACCCCCGCTACCAGTGAGGCTTAAATGGACGTTCAACACATGACGAAAGGCCGGGTGCTCGAGCACCACCTTGAGGGCACCGAGCTGCATATCGGCACCCCGGCGCAGGTCATCGACCTGGCCGCGCGCGAGCGTGACGCCGAGGTCGCGATCGGCCTGCGCGCCAATGCTGCCGGCGCGCTCGACCCCGAGGGCGACCTGCACGCCGCCACCATAATCATCCCGCCGCGCCGCTACGAGATCAGCGAGGTCACCGAGGAGACCGACGGCGAGACCGTCACCTACCAGGACCGCATCGCGCAGCCGCTCAATGTCGCGGCCGTGACCCTGCAGCTCTACGGGCTGCCGGACCTGCCCACGGAAAACGAGGAGTAAACACCCATGTCCATCATCATCTCCGCCCCCGACGCGTTCCGGCAGTCGGTCGAGGCCGCCTCCGGCGGCGTCAACACGGTGCTCTACGACGACCGGGGCTACCCGTCGATCATGACCGTCGTGCCCCGGTTCAACATCGAGGACATCGACCCTGCCCTGGGCAGCGGCGTGCACCCGGCCTTCACCATCGACGGCGCGCAGAAGTCCGAGATCATGGTCGGCAAGTTCCAGGCGACGATCCACGACGATCGCGCGCTGTCCCTGCCCGGCCAGGATCCGGCCGCGAGCATCAATTTCGACACGGCCGATCAGCGCTGCGCCGACAAGGGGCCGGGCTGGCACATGATGACGAATGCCGAGTGGTCGGCCGTCGCGCTCTGGTGCTGGAAAAACGGCTTCATGCCCCGCGGCAACACCGACTACGGCCGCGACTACGACCAGACCTACGAAACCGGCCGGCGCCAGGACGGGGGCGATCCGGGCGACAGCAGCGGCGCGGCGCGCACGCTGACGGGCTCGGGGCCGGCGAGCTGGTATCACGACAACAGCCCGGCCGGCATCGCCGATCTGACGGGCAATGTCTGGGAGTGGGTGCGCGGGCTGCGCCTTGTGGGTGGCGAGATACAGATCATCGCTGACAACAACGCGGCCGCCACCGACGCCGATCACTCGGACACCAGCACGCTCTGGCAGGCGATCCTCCAGGACGGCTCGCTCGTCGCGCCCGGCACGACCGACACGCTGAAATGGGATGCGACCGGCGCCGACGGCACCGGCAGCCCGATCCTCAACACCAGCGTCACCAGCCAGTCGGACGGGTCCAACTCCGCGAGCGAGATGTACAAGGACCTGACCGCCGAGACCGGCGTGACGGTGCCTGATCTCGCAAAGGTGCTGGGGCTGTTCCCGCACGCAGTCGATATGACCCGGGGGCGCTTCTACATGCGCAACGAGGGGGAGCGTCTGCCGCTCCGTGGGGGCAACTGGAGCCTCGGCTCGGCTGCCGGCGTGTTCGCCCTCAACCTGTACTACCCGCGCTCGCACGCGAGTTCGAGCATCGGGTTCCGGCCCGCTTTCGCGATCTGAAATCCGCCCTCTGAACTCTGACAGGGCGGGCGATAGCCCGCCCGACACACACAAAGGAAAAGGCCCGAACCAGTGGATGATCTGAAGATCAGGCGCAAATGCGAGGAGATGATCGCCTACGGCTATGTCGCGCTGCGGCAGTTTCCGAAGGCGGAGCGTCACGTCCTGAGCCAGGAAATCCGCCAGACCATGTGGCGGGTGCTGCGGCTGATCATCATCTGCAACCGCCGCTACCACAAGAAGACCACCATGCAGGACCTCGACGGCGAGCTCGACCTGCTGCGCAGCCAGGTCCGGCTGTCGCGCGAGCTGCAGTACCTGCCGTTTCGCAAGTACGAGGTCTGGAGCCGTCACCTTGACGAGCTCGGGCGCATGGTCGGCGGCTGGTTCCGGAGCCTCAAGCAAAGGGGTGCGGGCAATGTGGCTTGAACGTCTGCCGCTCCGTGGGGGCAGCTGGAACAACGGCTCGCATGCCGGCGTGTTCGCCCTCAACCTGAACAACCCGCGCTCGAACGCGAGTTCGAACATCGGGTTCCGGCCCGCTCTCGGGGAAAGCCGGAAGGCGGTGCCTCACGGGGCGCCGTCCAGTGCGCCCTCGAAAGGCCCCGTATCCCTCGGCCAGGTGCCGGAAAACATGAACAGGCCGGGGCGGGACAGTAGCGCATGCGCGACCCTTCGCGCCGGCCGCCCCATTCTTGCGGAGGTCGCGTGATGGCCCGCACCTACAACAACCTCTTCGAGCAGATCACGGATTTTGAGGCGCTGCACCGCGCCTGGGGCCGGGTGATCCGGGGCCGGCGGTCGCAGACCGATGTGCTGCGCTTCGAGCGCGACCTCGAGCCCAACCTGATCGCGCTGCAGGAAAGCCTGCTGGCGGGCACCTACAGCACCGGCCCCTACCGGCACTTCAAGGTGTTCGAACCCAAGGAGCGCGCGATCTCGGCGCTGCCGCTGAAGGACCGGATCGTCCAGCACGCCCTGATCGAGGCGATCGAGCCGATCTGGGAGCGCCGCTTCATCCATGACAGCTATGCCTGCCGGCCGGGCAAGGGCGCCCATGCCGGCGCCGATCGGGCGCAGGCCATGCTGCGCGCCGTCCAGCGCGAGGCGGGCTGCGTCTACGTGCTCAAGGCCGACATCGCCAAGTACTTCCCCTCGGTGTCGCATGATGCGCTCAAGCGCCTCCTGCGCCGCCGCTGCGCCTGCGCTACATGGACGACTTCGCGATCGTGGATGGCGACAAGGCGCGCCTGCATGAGCTGCGCCGCGAGATCGACGGGTTCCTGCATGCGCATCTCGCGCTGCGGCTCAACAGCAAGACGCAGGTCTTCCCCGTCCGCCCCGGCGGCCGGTCGCTCGATTTCCTCGGCTACCGCATCTGGCCCACGCACCGGCTCCTGCGCCGCGACAGCGTCGGGCGGATGCGCAAGAAGATGAAGCGCATGGCGCAACAATACCACGCGGGCCTGATCGGCCTCGATCGCGTGGACCGCGTTGTCGCCAGCTGGGTCGGCCATGCCGGCCACGCCCAGACCTACACGCTGCGCCGCAAAGTGGTCAGCGGGCAGGTCTTCATCCCACCGCCGCGCAAGGTGGCACCCCATGATCCCGAAAGGAGGCAGTGCGCATGAGCTCCCGCCCGAATTCACGAACCCTGAACACGCTCTTCAAAGGAGGCTTCAATGTCTGAGCAGTTCCTTCACGGGGTGGAGGTCGTCCAGATCGACGACGGCCTGCGCCCGATCCGTACCGTCCGCTCCTCGGTTATCGGGGTGGTCGGCACCGCGCCCGACGCCGCCGGCGCCACGGCGGCAACCCTGACCCTGGGCTCCACCGCGCTCGACACCGCGCTGGAGTTCACCGCCCAGGACGCCGGGCTCGACGGCAACCTGATCACCGTCGCATTCACCGACCCCGGCACGAGCAGCGCCACGATCGCCGTGACCGTCGACGGCAATGCCATCTCGGTGGCCCTGGCGACCGACCTCGAAGGCGCGATCACCTCGACCGCGGCCGACGTCAAGACGGCGATCGAGGGCGACACCGACGCCGCTGCCCTGGTGGCGGTCGCGCATGCCGGCACCAGCGATGGCTCCGGCGTCGTGCGCGCCAAGACAGCGACCGCGCTTTCGGGCGGCGCCGAAGAGCCCTTCCCGCTCAACACGCCCGTGCTCATCGCGGGCAGCCGGCGCGAGGCCGCAAAGCTCGACGCCACCGGGAAGGGGCTGGGCACACTGCCCGGCGCGCTCGATGCGATCTTCGACCAGGCCGGCGCCGTCGTGGTGGTCGTGCGGGTCGAGGAAGGCGCCGACGACGCGGAGACGCAGGCCAACATCATCGGCGGTGTCGACGGTGTGACCGGCGACTACGAGGGTTTGCAAGCCCTCGCCGCGGCCGAGAGCATCGTGCATGTCTCGCCGCGCATCCTGATCGCCCCGGGCTTTACCCAGAACACCGGCGTGGTCAGCGAGATGGTTGGTATCGCCCAGCGGCTGCGCGCGGTCATCATCGCCGACGGCCCGAACACCACCGACACCGAGGCGATCGAGTATCGCGGCGAGTTCGGCTCCGACCGGGTCTATATCGTCGACCCCTGGGTGACGGTGTTCGACACCGTGGCCGCCAAGGAGGTGGTCGCTCCGGCCTCGGCGCGGGTGGCGGGCGTGATAGCGCGCACCGATGCCGACAACGGCTTCTGGTGGTCGCCCTCGAACAAGCTGATCAACGGCATCACCGGCACGGCCCGGGCGGTGTCCTTCGGCTTGTCCGATCCGAACTCGCGCGCCAACATCCTCAACGAGAACGAGGTTGCGACGATCGTGCGCAAGGACGGCTACCGCCTCTGGGGCAACCGCTCGACCACCGCCGACCCGCTTTGGGCCTTCCTGAGCGTGCGGCGCACGGCCGACATGATCTACGAGAGCGTCGAGCAGGCGCATCTGTGGGCCATGGACCGCCCCTTCTCGGCGCAGCTGATCAACGACATCCGCGACGGGGTCGATGCCTACCTGCGCCACCTCAAGGCGCTCGGCGCGATCCTGGGCGGGCGCGTCTGGCTCGATCCCGAGCTCAACACCGAGGCCCAGCTCAAGGCCGGCAAGCTCTATCTCGATTTCGACATCGAGCCGCCCGCGCCGCTCGAGCACCTCATCTTCCGCGCACATCGTAACGGCGAGTACTACGAAGAGCTCGTCGCCGATGTCGCCCAGGCCAGCTAAGGAGACCGGCAAATGGCGTACCCCCGCACTATCCGCAACTTCAACGCCTTCGTCGACGGCACGAGCTATTTCGGGCGCGTCGACGAGGCGAAACTCCCTCCGATCACCCTCAACACCGAGGCGCATCGCGGCGCGGGCATGGATGGCCCCGTCGCGATCGACATGGGCATGGAGGGCATGCAGTCCGAGATCACCTTCGCCGAATGGGACCCGGCGCTGCTCAAGTCCTTCGGCAAGCGTACGCGCTTCGTCATGCGCCCCGGTGCCATGGGCGAGGACGACTTCTCGGCCGACACCTACATCGCCACCCTCGGCGGGCGCATCAGCATCAACGGTCCCGAGGATCTGAAGGCCGGCGACAAGTCGACCCTGAAGATCACTATGGAGGTCGACTACTACCGCCTCGAAAAGGACGGCGAGGAGCTGTGGGAGATCGACATCGAGAACGGCGTGCGCGTCATCGGCGGGGTCGATCAGCTCGCCGAGCTGCGCCGCGCCATGGGCATCTGAGGGAGCTGAGACATGAGCGACAAGACCCAGAAGACGCGGCTGAGCGCGCCTCTCAAGAACGGTGAAAAGGAAATCCACGAGATCGAGGTCACCAAGCCCTCGGTCGGCGCGCTGCGCGGTCTGAAGATGACCGACGTGCTGCAGATGGATGTCACCGCCCTGATGACGCTCCTGCCGCGCGTGACGCGCCCGGCGCTGACACCCGACCAGGTGGCCGCGCTGGACCCGGCCGACTTCACCGACCTGTCGGGAAAGCTGCTGCTTTTTTTCGCGAGACCCGAGCAGCTGGAGGGGCTGGCGCCGCAGGGGAGCGCCTGAAGCTCCCCGATGACGTCGAGCAGGCCATGGCCGACGTGGCCATGGTCCTGCACGTCCAGCCGTCCGAGATGATGGCCATGGAACTCGAAGAGCTCGCACGCTGGCATGCCATGGCGCGCGAGCGCAGGGAGGCGGAGGCGCGCGCGTACGGAGGCTCGAGATGAGCGATCTCAACATCGCCATGATCCTGAGGCTGGTCGATCGGGTCAGCGCGCCGGCGCGGCAGGTTCGCGGGGCGCTCAGCGGCATCGCCGAAAGCGCAACCGCCGCCGGCAACCGCGCCACCGCCTTCGCCGATCGTCACCTCGAGGCGCTTGAGGCGCAGCGCGCCGCGATGCGCAATTCCGCGCTCGAGACTGCCGCGATCAGCTATGGCCTCTACCGCGCGATGCAGCCCGCCATCCAGTTCGAAACCGCGATGGCCGGCGTGCGCCGGGTCGTGACGTTCGACGACGAAACCGCCATTGAACGCCTCGGCGACGACATCCTCGCGCTGACCTCTTCGGGCGGTCTGCCGATGGCGGCTGAGGGCGTGGCCTCGATCATCGAGGCGGCCGGTCAGGCCGGGATTATCGACGACGCCCTGCCCGACGAAGAGCGGCGCGCGCAGCTCATCGCCTTCGCCCGCGATGCGGCGCAGATGGGGGTGGCGTTCGACATGTCCGCCGCCCAGGCCGGTGAGGCGATGGCGCAATGGCGCGGGGCGCTCGGCCTCACGCAGGAGCGCGCGCTCTCCCTTGGCGACGCGGTCAACCACATCTCGAACAGCATGAACGCCGCCGCGCCGGACCTCGTCCAGGTGATCCGGCGGCAGGGAGCCGTGGCGATGACTGCGGGCCTGGCGGAGACCGAGGTCGCGGCCCTCTCGGCGGCGTTCCTGGCGGGCGGGGCGAGCCCGGAAATCGCGGCCACCGCCCTGAAGAACTTCACCGGCGCACTCACGCGCGGGGAGGCCATGACAGCGCGTCAGCGCAGCGTCATGGAGGGGCTGGGCTTCGACGCCACCGAGATGGCCGAGCGCATGCAGGTCGATGCGCGCGGCGCCATCACCGACGTGATGACCGCGCTCTCGGAGCTGCCGGAAGCGCGACGGGGCGCGGCGCTCTCGCAGCTCTTCGGCGAGGAAAGCATGGGCGCCATCGCCCCGCTTCTCAACAATCTCGACCTGCTGCGCGAGAGCTTCGACCTGGTGGCCGACCCGTCGGACTTTGCCGGGGCGATGCTGGAGGAATACGAGCAGCAGGCATCGACCACGGCGAACGCGGTGGCGCGCCTGCGGGGTTTTATCACAGCGCTGTCGACAACCATCGGCTCGGTCCTGCTGCCCGAGCTCAACGCCCTGCTCGAAGGCGTCATGCCGGTGGTGGGCATCTTCCGCGACTGGGTCGAGAAGAACCCGGAGCTGATCCGCCAAATCGGCATCGCGACGGCGGGCCTCTTTGCCATGCGGCTGGCCTCGCTGGCGCTGCGCTTTGCCGCCCTCACGGCGGCCGTGCCCGTGCTGCGCCTGATCGGCGCGGGCGGGCGGCTGGTGGCCTTCCTGCCGGTGCTGGGCCGCGCGCTGCTGGCCCTGCTCAACCCCTTCGCGCTGGTGCGCGGGGCGATGATCGCCCTGCGCGTGGCGCTGCTGGCCAGCGGGATCGGCGCGATCGTCGCCGGCATTGCGCTGGCGGGCCTGTGGATATGGAACAACTGGGAGGGGCTGCTGTCCTTCTTCCAGGGCTTTGGTGAAGGGCTGCGCGTAGCAATCGGGCCGGCGGGACCCCTGCTTGACTGGCTGATGGATCGGGCGCGGGCGCTGGCCGAGTGGGTCGGCGCGCTGGTGGCGCCGCTGGATGCCAGCGCAGGAGCGTGGCGGGCCTGGGGGATTGGCGCCGGCATTGCGCTCGGAAATGCGCTTAGCGGGCTGTATGAGTGGGTCACGACATCGCCCGTCGTGGCGCGGTCCCTGGAGGTGATCGGTGAGGTGCTTCGCGGGCTGCTCGCCTTTGCGCGCGGCTTCGGGCGTGAGCTGAGCGCAGCCATTGGTCCGCTCGAGGATATCCTGGCCGGGCTTGCCGAGCAGGCACGCATGGCCGGGCTCTGGCTTCTGGATATGATCCGTCCCATCGTTCGCTGGCTGGGCGCGCTGATCGAGCCGCTTCGCGAGAGCACAGAGGCGTGGGGCGAGTGGGGCGAGGTCGCGGGCGGCTGGCTCGGTAGCGTGCTGTCGCGCCTATTGGGGTGGATCGAGGCATCACCCGCGGTTGCGAAGGGGGTGGCCCTGGTCACCGCCGGCGTCATGGGTCTGCGGCTGGCATTGAGGATCGTGATGTGGCCCCTGCGCATCTTCGGGCGCATGCTGGGCAGCGTCGTGGGCGGGCTGGCGCGACTGTCGGGGCTGCGCGCGCTGCGGCTGTCGCGGCTCTTGACGCCCCTGAGGTGGGTGGCCTTGATCCCGCGCCTTACCTGGGCGCTTTTCTTCGCCCTTGCGACTGGCGGCCGGCGTCTGCTCGTTTCAGGGCTTTTCAAGGCGCTGGCATGGGGCGCCCTTATTCCTCGGCTGGCGCGGGCAACATGGATCGCGCTGGCTGTCGGCAGCAGGCTCGCTGTGTCGGCGCTGTTCAGGCCGCTTAGTTGGGCGGCTGCTGCGCTCATTCCACGCTTGTCGGCGCTGCGCTTCCGCACGATCGCGACAGGCGGTGCGCGGCTGGCGGTAAGTGCGCTGGTGACGCCTCTCAGGTGGACGCGGCGGCTCATACCGGCCATTCGGTGGGGTTCGCTTGGGCTTGGCGTTCTGGGGATGACGAGGGGCGGCTGGGGCGCATTGATCAGGCCGCTCGTTTGGGCTGCAAATATTGGCGGGCGGGCGCTTATTGGTCCGATCGGCTGGGCGTTGCTGGCGGGGGAATTGCTCTGGCGGTATCTCATTACGCCCCTCGGCTGGGATGAATACCTCAGCCTTGACGCGCTCAGCGGCTACATCGAGGACATCAAGGATTGGTTCACTTGGGGGAACCTTCTGGAGGTCATCTCCTGGGCGACATGGCTGCCGCTGGCGCCCTTCACGGCCCTGATGGAGCTGATTTTCGGGTTCGAGTGGAGCGACTTCCTGCCCGACTGGAGCTGGAGATTCATCGGCAGGATCGACTTTGGCGATCTGATCACATGGCCCGAGCCGCCCGCATGGCTGCTCTGGCTGATGGGGCGCGACGACAGGCCCATCGTCGAGGCGCCGGTCGTGGCGGACATGCCCGGCTTCGACCAACTCACGCCCGAGATGCGCCAGGCCGCTGAAACGGTCCAGGCGGCGGCCGGGCGAAGCGCCCTTCCCGCGCAGCGCATTGCGGAGCTGCGCGAAGAGGCGGAGGCCACCCGCGCCGAGATCGCCGCGCTTGAGGATCAGCTCACCGGGCCGATGGGGCCGGGCGACATGATGGCCTCGGCCGAGCGCCGCCGCCGGCTCGGGCAGGCGCGGGCCGAGCTCGAGGCGCTGGTCGAGCAGATCGCGGAGGCCGAGGCGCAGTCGGATCAGCTGGAGGCTGCGCTTGCCCTCCTGTCCGATACCGAGGTCGCGCCGGAAATCAACATCACGTCGATCGAGCGCGCGCTGGAGCGGGTCAGGCAGCTTTCCGACGGGCTGCGCAACCTGCCCGGCGGCACGGCCAGCGGGGCGGCGCCGACGGGTGCGACCAGCGGCGAGCCGCGCCCGGCCGGTGCGCGCGCCCTTGGCGGCTCGGTGCGCCCGGGCTTCGGATACCGGATCAACGAGCAGGGGGAGGAGATATTCGTGCCGGACGTCGCGGGTCGGGTAATCCCGGCGCGCGTTGCCCGCATGATCATGGCCGCGTCCATGGCGGGCGTCCCGACAGTGGCGGCGGCCGGGGCGATCGACATGCCGTCGTTGGGCGCATTCGATCCGGCGGCAATGACGGCCGAGATGCCGATCATCGATCGCAGCCCCAGCCTGGTGGGCGCGGGCGGAGGGCAACAGGTCGGTGGCGTGACGGTCGGCGACATCCATATCCACGCGGCACCCGGCATGAACCCGCAGGACATCGCGGCCGAGGTGCGGCGCGAGATCGAGCGCATCGGGCGCGAGAGCGGCGCGGAGAACGGCCTGCACGATGGAGGGCAGTATGATCGGGACTAGCTTGGTGATGATGGCGCTCGGCGCATTCCGCTTCGGCGTCAACCACGCCGCCTACCAGTCGCTCACGCGGCAGGCGGCGTGGCGGTGGGAGAAGCTCGACCGCGTCGGCCGCGCGCCGGCGCTGCAGTACCTCGGGCCGGATGCCCATGACCTGGTGCTTGAAGGGGTGATTTACCCGCACTTCAAGGGGGGCTTGCGGCAGGTTGAGCTGATGCGCGCCACGGCCGATCTGGGCCGGCCGATGATGCTGGTCGACGGGCTCGGCTGGATCTGGGAGCAGTGGGTGATCGTCGGTGTCGAGGAGCGAAAGAGCTACTTCATGCGTGACGGCGCGCCGCGCAAGATCGAGTTCACGGTGACCCTGCGCGCTTACGGGGCGGACCTGCTATGACGACCTACACCACGCAGCAAGGCGACACCGTCGACGCCATAGCCTGGGCGGAATATGGCGATGACGGCTACACGCTCGACATCCTGCGCGCCAACCCGGGGCTCGCGGGGCGCGGCCCGATCCTGCCCGCCGGTGTCGATGTGCGCTTGCCCGACCGCGTCACGGCGCCCGCGGTGTCGCAAATCCGGCTCTGGGGGAGAGAGACGTGACGCCGGACTTCCTTATCGAGGCCGATGGTTCGGATATCACGCCGCTCGTGCGTGACAGGCTGGTGTCGCTGCGCCTGGTCGACGAGCAGGGCTTCGAGGCCGACCGGCTCACACTGCAGATCGACGATCGCGACAGCCGCGTCGCGCTGCCCCCCAGGGAGGCGGAGTTGAAGTTGCGCCTGGGCTACCGCGAGACCGGCCTCTCACCCATGGGGCTCTACGTGGTCGATGCGGTGTCGGTGGAGGGGCCTGTCCAGAAGATCACGATCCGCGCCCAGGCGGCCGACATGACCGGCCGTATACGGTCGCCGAAGACGCGCGCCTGGGAGGATGTGACCCTGGGCGATATCGTGAAGAAGATCGCCGGCGAGGCGGGGCTTGATCCGGTGGTCGGCGAGGATATCGCCACCACGCATTATGACATGGTCGCACAGACGGCGGAAAGCGACCTGCACCTCCTCACGCGCCTGGCGGAAGCCCTGGACGCGACAGCCAAGCCCGCAGCCGGGCGGCTCGTTGTCGTGCGCCGGGGATCGAAGAAGACGGCCGAGGGCGAGGACATCCCGCCCGTGCTTCTGCCGCTCTCAAGGCTGATGCGCTGGAATTTCGACCTGTCCGGCCGCGAGGTCTACAAGACCGTGAAGGCCGAGTGGGCGGAGATCGGCGCCGGGCAAGTGCGCGTGGTCGAGGTCGGCGAGGGCGAGCCCATCCTCGAGCTGCGCGAGGTGTACGCCTCGGAGGGGGCCGCAAAGCGGGCCGCAGATGCCGCGCTCAACCGTGCGCGCCGGGGGCTCGGAAAGGGCACGCTCGAGCTCGGCGGCTTCGACGCCGGGCTGTTCGCGGGCGGGCTGGTCGACCTTCCCGACATCCGGGCGGAGCTATCGGGCGAGTGGCACATCCGGCGCGTGGAGCACGAGCTGGGCTCCGGCCTGCGCAGCCGGGTTGACGTCGAGCGCGGCGAGGACGAAGAGGGTAATTAAGCGGCCCTTAAAGGGGCCTTGATGGCCCGCTCGACCAAAAAGCGTTTGCTGAAAAATTGCGTGGCAAACTCTGAAAAAATGCGTGGCACGCTACAGCGGGCACTCCGGGTCTGGCACCTGCAAGATGCGCAGATCCTCGCGCGGGGCATGCAGCAGCGCGGCCTTCATCGGCTCAGCCCATCTTGATCCGGTAGCTTTCGATCACCGTGTTGGCGAGCAGCTTTTCGCACATCTCGGTCACGGTCGCCTCGCTCGTGCCCTCGGCAAGCTCCAACTCGATCAGTTTGCCCTGCCGGACACCCTCGACCCCATCGAACCCCAAGGCACCCAGCGCGTGGCGCACGGCCTCGCCCTGCGGGTCCAGAACGCCTTGTTTCAGCATCACGGTGACGGTCGCGCGCATCGCCCTGCCCTCTTCTTCCTGGTCAAAACACTCGAAAACCAACCCGCGCCGCCCGCGCGGACCCTGTCAGTTCACCAGCCGCGGCTTGCCGCCAGTGCCGTTGTTGGTGGGCATCACGCCAAGCCGGCGGGCCACTTCCGTGTAGGCATCGGCCAGATCGCCGAGGTCGCGGCGGAACACGTCCTTGTCGAGCTTGCGCCCGGTCTGGATATCCCACAGGCGACAGCTGTCGGGGCTGATCTCGTCGGCCACGATCAGCCGCATGTAATCGCCGTCCCAGACGCGCCCGATCTCGATCTTGAAATCCACCAGCTTTATGCCGACCGCCAGCATCACACCGGACATGAAATCGTTGACCCGGAGCGCCAGCGCCACGATGTCGTCCATGTCCTGCTGCGAGGCCCAGCCAAAGGCGATGATGTATTCCTCGGGCACCAGCGGGTCGCCAAGCGCGTCGTTCTTGTACGAAAACTCCACGATCGGGCGCGGCAATTGCGTGCCCTCCTCCAGACCCAGCCGCTTCGAGATCGACCCGGCGGCGTAATTGCGCACGATCACCTCTAACGGAATCATCTCGACCGCCCGGATCAGTTGTTCGCGCATGTTGATGCGGCGAATGAAATGCGTCGGCACGCCGATATTGTTGAGCCCGGTCATGAAAAACTCGGACAAGCGGTTGTTCAGCACGCCCTTGCCCTCGATTATGGCGGTCTTCTCGGCGTTGAAGGCGGTTGCGTCGTCCTTGAAATACTGCACCAGTGTGTCCGGCTCCGGCCCTTCGTAGAGGATCTTCGCCTTGCCTTCGTAGACCTTGTTGCGCCGTGCCATGTGTCGTGGTTCTCCGAATCCGTCAAACGGCGCCGTCGGGCACCGTTGCGGGGCCGTATACGCGGTGCCGGGGCGAAAGAAAAGCCGCGTCATTGGGTCTGCCGGTTCCGCGCAGGCGGGATGCGGCACAATCTGCCCTTGTGCGCGAGGGGCCAGACGGCATATCTGATCTGCAAAGCCCGCTTCTAAGTCAGGAGACCCCGAAATGAGCACCTTCGACGACCGCGAAAACGCCTTCGAGAACAAGTTTGCGCATGACGCGGAAATGCAGTTCCGCGCCGAAGCCCGCCGTAACAAGCTGATTGGCCTCTGGGCTGCGGAAATTCTTGGCAAGACCGGCGCCGATGCCGATGCCTATGCGATCGAAGTCGTCAAATCCGACTTCGAGGAGGCCGGCCACGAGGATGTGGTGCGCAAGCTGACCGCCGATCTTGGCGACAAGGCAACCGACGCGGAAATCCGCGCGAAGTTGCAAAACCTGCTGGTCGTCGCCAAGGGCCAGTTGATGGACGAGGCCTGAACCGCGCGATCCGCGCCACCGGTGCAAGATGGGGCCGCCCGCAAGATGCGCAGGGCGGCCCTTTGCGTTCCCGCTCCTCTCCCTCCGTTTTCCGCCACCCCTCCGCTCTCAAGCGCCGCTCATAATCTTCTTGACAATTATGCGCTTGCTTCGCTTTCAGCCCGGGTTCAGACAGACCCCGCGCTCAACCCGGAGACGATGAAAAATGACCGATCTGCTGTCCATGCTGCTGGCCGAGCGTGACTGGCTGATGGCCGATGGGGCCACTGGCACGACATTGTTCAACATGGGGCTGCAATCAGGCGATGCACCCGAATTGTGGAACGTCGACCACCCCGACCGCATTGCCCGGCTCTACCAGGGCGCGGTCGATGCAGGGTCGGATATCTTCCTGACCAACTCCTTCGGCGGCACCCGCGCGCGGCTCAAACTGCACGCCGCGCAGGACCGGGCCTTCGACTTGTCGAAAGCCGCCGCGCAAATCGGGCGCGAGGTTGCCGACGCCGCCGGACGGCCGGTGGTTGTCGCGGGGTCCATGGGGCCGACGGGCGAAATCATGCATCCGTTGGGCAACCTGACCCATGACAGCGCGGTGGAGATGTTCCACGAACAGGCCGAGGGCCTGAAAGCGGGCGGCGCGGATGTGCTCTGGGTCGAGACGATTTCCGCCGCCGAGGAATTCAAGGCCGCCGCCGAGGCCGCGCGGCTTGCCGGCATGCCATGGTGCGGCACGATGAGCTTCGACACAGCCGGGCGCACGATGATGGGCTTCTCCTCCGAGGATCTGGCGCGGCTTGTCGCCACGCTCGACCACCCGCCACTCGCCTTCGGCGCAAATTGTGGCGTCGGCGCGTCGGACCTGTTGCGCACTGTTCTGGGCTTTAGCGCCTCGGGCATCGAGATTCCCTACATCGCCAAGGGCAATGCCGGCATCCCGAAATACGTGGACGGCCATATCCACTACGACGGCACGCCCGATCTGATGGCCAAATACGCGGTCATGGCGCGCGATGCGGGGGCAAAGATCATCGGCGGCTGCTGCGGCACCCAGACCGAGCACCTCGTCGCCATGCGCGCGGCGCTTGAGTCGACCCCGACGGGCCCGGCCCCGACACTGGACCGAATCGCGGCAGAGATCGGCCCGTTTTCGTCAGACAACGACGGCACCGGTGAAAACACCGCCCCGGCCCGCCGCCCGCGCCGCCGCTCGCGCGGCTGATCTCCATGCCGTGGCCCCATCCGCGAACGCGATCAATTTTTCCGAAATGTTTCTTCTTCTTGGCGAAAAATACTCCGGGGAGCGCGAGGGGCTGGCCCCTCGCTCCCGTCCCCTCAGAAGAAGCTCAGCTGATCACCCGGGCGTGGCGGCAGCGCGTAAAGGTCACGACGCAGAGGCGGCAGATCGCGCGCCAATCCCGCCGCCTTGCGCGCCCGGTCGAAGCGGCGCCGCATCAACTCCGCGTAAACCCCCTGCCCGCTCATCCGCTTGCCCCAGGCCGGATCATACTCGCGCCCCCCATGCACCTCGCAAATCCGCGCGATGACGCGCCGCGCGCGGTCGGGATAATGCTCCTCCAGCCATGCGCGGAAGAGCGGCGCCACCTCGCGCGGCAGGCGCAGCACGATCATGCTGGCCGCGCGGGCGCCAGCCTCGGCGCCCGCCGCAACGATGCGCTCGATCTCGTGATCGGTCAGCCCCGGCACGATCGGCGACGCCATCAGCCGCACCGGGATACCCGCCTCGGCCAGCCGCGCAACGGTGGTCAGCCGCCGCGCGGGCGACGGCACCCGCGGCTCCATCGCGCGGGCCAGCCCCGCGTCCAGCGTGGTCACGGATATTCCCACCTTGGCCAACCCCTGCGCCGCCATCTCGGCAAGGATGTCGATGTCGCGTTCGATCAGGCTGCCTTTGGTCACGACACCCACAGGATGGCGAAACTCGCGCAGCACTTCGAGCAGCCCGCGCATGATGCCCCGGTCACGCTCAACGGGTTGGTAGGGGTCGGTGTTGGTGCCGATGGCGATCGGCGCGGGCCGATAGCCCTTGCGCGACAATTCCCGCGCCAGCACCGCCGGTGCATCGGGCCGGGCAATCAGCCGGGTTTCGAAATCCAGCCCCGGCGACAGGCCCAGCCAGGCGTGGCTTGGCCGTGCGAAACAGTAGATGCAACCATGCTCGCAGCCCCGGTAAGGGTTGATCGACCGGTCAAACCCCAGATCGGGCGAGGCATTGCGCGTGATCACCTGACGGGGGCGTTCCACCGTCACCTCGGTGCGCAACGGCGGCAGATCCGCCTCGCGCGGCCATCCATCGGCCTCGGCGCGGCGGCTCAACCGCTCGAAACGGGGGTCGGGATTGAACCCTGCCCCGCGCCCCTTGCGGCGGGCCTTGTCCAGGATCTGCTCGGATGCCATGGGCCGAGGTTAGAACATAAAAAGAACATACGCAATCGAACAACACCTGAAGGTCGGTCGCGGCGCGATGCGTGTCGCAATAGAGCGCGTCATGCGGGCGCAGTGCGCGCAAAAGTCACCCCATCCTCGCAACCCCCCGAGCCGGGAGCCAGCAAACATGTCCGATGAAGACGAAATCAACCTTTCGGAGCTCGACGATGAAGAGCTTGTCCAGCAGATGTTCGACGACCTCTACGATGGTCTCAAGGAAGAGATCGAGGAAGGCGTCAACATCCTGCTCGAACGTGGCTGGCAACCCTACCGGATCCTGACCGAGGCACTCGTCGGCGGCATGACCATCGTCGGCAAGGATTTCCGCGACGGCATCCTTTTCGTCCCCGAGGTTCTGCTTGCCGCCAACGCGATGAAGGGCGGCATGTTCATCCTCAAGCCGCTGCTGATCGAAACTGGCGCGCCGCGCGTCGGCAAGATGGTGATCGGCACGGTGAAAGGCGATATCCACGATATCGGCAAGAACCTGGTGTCGATGATGATGGAAGGCGCCGGGTTCGAAGTGGTGGACCTCGGCATCAACAACGCGGTCGAGGGCTACCTCGAGGCTCTGGAAGCCGAAAAGCCCGACATCCTCGGCATGTCGGCACTTTTGACCACGACCATGCCCTACATGAAGGTGGTCATCGACACGATGGTCGCGAACGGCATCCGCGACGACTACATCGTTCTGGTGGGCGGCGCGCCGCTGAACGAGGAATTCGGCCGCGCCATCGGTGCCGACGCCTATTGCCGCGACGCCGCCGTGGCGGTGGAAACCGCCAAAGAGCTGATCGCGCGCAGGCACAACCAGATGGCGGCGGGCTGAGGCACCGGCGCCCGACAGGGTCCCGAAAACGCCCGCGCCCGTGACTGCGCCCGTGCCCGCGCCCGTGACCGGCGCGGGCGTGCTTCTTTTCGGTCCACCCGCGCACCCGGTGCATTCTGCCGATGAGCGCAGCGAAGAGGCGCCGGATCGACGCGCCCGGCGCAGCGACACCAACTCTGCCCTTGCCATTTCCGCCCGAGATGCCTCATCTGCGCACATGAGAGTCTACGCCATAGGGGATATTCACGGCCATCTCGACGCCCTCAAGGACGCGATGGCGCGGATCGCGGCGGATCGTGCTGCGACCGGCGACGACCATGCGCCGGTGGTGCAGGTCGGCGATCTCGTCGACCGTGGACCGGACAGCCGCGGCGTGATCGACTACATGATGGCAGCGACTGCCGAGGATCCGCGGCTGACCGTGCTCAAGGGCAATCACGACAACATGTTCGCAGAGTTCCTTGCTGCCCCGTCGCGCACCGATCCGCGCCTGCGCAGCGATCTTGCGTGGCTGCATCCCCGCCTTGGCGGGCGCGAGACCCTGACCTCCTACGGCATCGACCCCGACCTGCCCGAGGCGCAGCGCCACGCCGAGGCGCGCGCCAGGGTGCCCGAGGCGCATCGCGCCTTCCTCGCCGCCCTGCCGCTCTCCGCCCGCCACGGCGCGTGCCTTTTCGTTCACGCCGGTATCCGGCCCGGCCTGCCGCTCGACGATCAGGATCCGGCGGATCTCTACTGGATCCGACAGGACTTTCTCAATGATCGAAGCGATCACGGAGCGCTTGTCGTGCATGGCCACAGCTCGGTCGACAAGGTGGAGCATCACGGCAACCGGCTGGCGATCGACACCGGTGCGGCCTATGGCGGGCCGCTCTCGGCGGTGGCGATCGAGGGGCGGCGCGTCTTCCTGCTGACCGGCGCCGGCCGCGAGGAAATTCCGGCGAATGCCACCGCGTGACCTTGTGCTGATCGGGCTGGTGGTGCTGGCCTGGGGCAGCAATTTCAGCGCGATGGAGATCGCCCTGCGCCACCTGCCGCCGTTCCTGTTCGTCGGGCTGCGCTTCACCATCCTGTTGCCGCTGCTTGTGCTGCTGAAACGCCCGGCGTTGCCGTGGGGAAAGATCCTTGCCGTCGGGGCGCTGATCAACATGGGGCAGTTCGCCTTCCTGTTTGCAGCGCTGCGCACCGATGCGACGGCGGGGCTGGCCTCGCTCCTGATCCAGACGCAGGCGCCGCTGACGATCCTGCTTTCGTTTCTCGTCTTCGGCGAACGGATCAGCGCCGCGCAAAGCCTCGGGCTGGCGGTTGCCGGTGCCGGACTGGCGATCTTTGCCGCAAGCGCGGGCGGCAATGTCACGACCACGGGGCTTGCCCTGATCCTTGCCGGGGCGCTTTGCTGGACGCTTGGCAACCTCGTTCTCAAACACGTCGGCCCGGTGAACACGCTGGCGCTCTTTGTCTGGGCCAGCCTCGTGCCACCCTTGCCCATGCTGGCCCTGTCGCGGGCTGTCGAGGGCCCCGCGCCGTTCGCCACGCTTGCCGGGATGCCGCCCGAAGGCTGGCTGGCAGTGATCTACGTGGCGCTCGCCTCGACCGTTCTTGGCTTTTCGCTTTGGGGCGCGTTACTGGCGCGCCACCCGGCGTCGCATGTGACACCCTTTGCGCTGCTGGTTCCGGTGGTGGGGGTCGCGGTCGCGGCACTGGTGCTGGGGGAACGTCCGGCGCCGCTCGACTGGCTGGGCGGGGCGGTCATTCTGACGGGACTTGCGCTGTTGCAACTGGGGCGGCGTCGCGTGCAGACGGCGGAGGGTCGCGCGCGCCCCTGACAGCGGCCCGGCGAGGGCCTATATATTCGGCATGGACAAGCGCTTTCTCATTCTCATCGTCTCGGTGCTCGTGGCGGCCGGCCTGACCGTTTTCGTGGCCGCGACGCTCGCGGGCGGGCCACAGGCGCTTCTCCCCGTTCTGCCGGTGACGGTGCTTGCCGCGCTTTTGCTGCACCTCATGCGCGGACGGGGCTGAACCGATGCGGCGTAGCCCCCGCTTGCCACAGGCGCCCCTGCCGGCGGGCGCCGCGCCGCAAGATGCAGCCCTGACCCGCGCCGGCCTGCCGCCCGCGGGCACCGGCAAGGTGCTGCTTCTGGCCTGCGGGGCGCTTGCGCACGAAATTCTGGCACTGAAACGGATGAACGGCTGGGATCACCTTGACCTGCACTGCCTGCCCGCGATCCTGCACAACACGCCGGAGCAGATCCCCGATGCCGTCGAAGCAGCGGTGACAACCCACCGCGCGCACTATGACGAGGTGTTCGTTGTCTATGCCGATTGCGGCACCGGCGGGCGGTTGCAAGCGCGCTGCGCAGCACTCGGGGTCGAGATGCTGCGCGGACCGCATTGCTATTCGTTCTTCGAAGGCAACGCCGCCTTCGCCGCGCATGACGACGAGATCACCGCCTTTTACCTGACCGATTTTCTCGTGCGCCAGTTCGACGCTTTCGTGACCAGACCGCTCGGCCTCGACCGCCACCCGGACTTGCGCGACATGTATTTCGGAAATTACACGAAACTGGTCTACCAGGCCCAGACAGAAAACCCTGAATTGACCGCAAAAGCAAAGTCTTGCGCGGCGTTGTTGAAGCTTGATTTCGAGCGGCGCTTCACCGGCTACGGCGACCTTGCGGCGGAGCTTGCCAGCGTCGCCGCGCGGTAACTTACCCGGCGGTTTGCGCCGCCAGAAGCCGGATCCGTTCCACCATTGCGCGCAGCCCGTTCGAGCGTTGCGCAGACAGGTGATCGTTCAGCCCGAGCCGCGCCAGTTGACCACCCGCGTCGACCTTCAGCACCTCCGAAACACTCAACCCGGAATACAGCGCCTTCAGCACCGCGATCAGCCCGCGCACGATCATCGCGTCGCTGTCGCCCCGAAACCGGAACACCGCCCCCGGCCCGTCGCCGTCGATCTCGGGCAGGATCCAGACCTGACTGGCGCAGCCGTCGACCTTGGTGGCGGGCACCCGAAACGCCTCTTCGAGCGGGTCCATCGCCTTGCCAAGTTCGATCACGTGGCGATACCGCTCTTCCCAGTCGTCGAGAAATTCGAAGGTATCGGCGATCTCTTCAAACGCTTCGGTGGTCATTGCCGTCTCCGTCCTGTTTCCGGATACGAGGTAGGCCGCCCCAGGACAAAGGTCCAGAGGCGCTTTTCAACCCCGCGCCGATGCGCTACGCAAGACGCCGGTGACAGGCGGAGGCAAACGATGACGACCCGTATTCTCGTGGCCCTTGTGGTGGTGCTCGGTTTGACCGGCTGCGCCTCGCGGCTCAACCCGATGAACTGGTTCGGCAGTGCCCGCGAAGACCGGATCGCAGCCGAGGACACCGCCGCGCAAGGTCCGGTGGACAACCGCACACTGATCCGGGATCTGACCGCGCTCGACGTTGACCCGTTGCCGGGCGGCGCCATCGTCCGCGCCGTCGGCCTGCCGCCGCGTCAGGGCTATTGGCAGGCCGACCTTGTGCTGGTCAGCGACGACGACCGCGAACTGGTGTTCGAGTTCCGCGTGTTCGAGCCAACCGACCCGGCCGCCCGCGTCGGTCCGCCGCGATCGCGCGAGATCGTGACCGCCACATCGCTCAGTCGCCACGACCTCGAAGGCATCCGCTCGATCACCGTGATCGCGCAGGAAAACCGCCGCAGTGTGCGCCGCAACTGATCTGCCGCAATGACTTACCGCAGCGGAACGATCTTCACCTGCTGACCCTTGGCCGACAGCGCGATCTCGCCGTTGCACAGCCGCAGCGCATCATTGCCGAATACCTCCTTGCGCCAGCCCCGCGCCCAGAGCCCCTCGCGCCCGCCGCAGGCAATGCCGTCGAGGTCGGCACTCGATGCGATCAGCTTCTGCGCCACGCCCGCCTCTTCGGCCTTGGCCTTGAGCAGCACCCGCAACAAATCGGCCAGCGCCGGGTTCAGCGCCGAGCGGTCGGGCAGAGCCGCCGGTTTCGGGTGGTCGGCGGGGTCCATCTCCACCCCGCGCTTGACGGCGGCGAGGATCGCCTCGGCCATGTCGCCCTTGCGCGCCTCGCGCTGCAACAGCCGCGACTTGCCAAGGTCCTGCACCGTCGCCGGCCTGGTCGAAGCCAGTTCGACCAGGACATCGTCCTTCATGATCCGGTTGCGCGGGATGTCGCGGCTTTGCGCGGTTTCCTCGCGCAATCGGGCCAGTTCACGCAGAACCGCAAGGAACTTGCCGGAATTGGTCCGGGTCTTGACCCGCTTCCAGGCGTTTTCCGGATCGACCACATAGGCGTCGCGGTCGGTCAGCGTGCGCAACTCCTCCTGCATCCACGCGGTGCGCCCGGTGCGCGCCAGATCGGCAGACAGGTATTCGTAGATCTGGCGCAGATGGGTGACATCGGCCAGCGCGTATGTCTTCTGCGCCTCCGACAGCGGCCGGCGCGACCAGTCGGTAAAGCGGCTTGATTTGTCGAGACCGGCCTTGGCGATCTTGCGCACCAGCGTCTCGTATCCCACCTGCTCGCCAAAACCGCAGACCATCGCCGCCACCTGCGTGTCGAACAGCGGTCGGGGCAATACGTCGCCATCGACATGAAAAATTTCAAGATCCTGCCGTGCTGCGTGGAACACCTTGACCACGTTTTCATTGCGAAAGAGGTCGTAAAGCGGCGCCAGCGACATGCCATCGGCCAATGGGTCGACCAGCACCGCGTCGCTCTCGTCGATGCCGGGAAGGGCCAGTTGCACAAGGCAAAGCTGCGCGAAATAGGTGCGTTCGCGCAGGAACTCGGTGTCGACGGTGACATAGGGAACGTTGGCGGCGCGGGCACAAAAGGCGGCCAGCGCCTCGGTCGTGGTCAGGGTCTTGGGCAAGGGGTTGCCATCCTTCTTGGTCTTGTCAGGTCGGGGCCTCGGCCCGGTTTGAGCCCCGTGATAGGCCAGCCTGCGGCGAAAGAAAAGGCCGCGCCCTGCCCCTTCTTCTTTGTAAAAATACTCCCGCCGGAGGCGTCCCGGCGGCGGTCACGGTCGCAGGCGCCGGATCGGCTCCCAGACGGGTCAGCCCGCCGGTGCGCCGCGATGAGGGCGCCCGCAGGCGCCCGAAGAGCGGCGCGCGGATCGGCGCCGCAAGGCGACGAACCCGTATCAGGACAGCAGAACCGGACGCCTGTCACCGCCGGCAAAGCGCCGCAGAACCAAGGGGTAAAGCCTGTGCTCCTGCACCAGCACCCGCGCCGCAAGGGTCTCGGGCGTATCGCCTGCCAGCACCGGCACCCGCGCCTGCCCGAGAATCGGCCCGCCGTCCAGTTCCGGCGTCACCTCGTGCACGGTGCAGCCATGCGTCTCGTCGCCGGCCTCCAAAGCGCGGGCATGGGTGTCGAGGCCACGGTATTTCGGCAACAGGGACGGGTGGATGTTCAGCATCCGGCCGGCGTAGCGGCCGACGAATCCTTCCGTCAGCACCCGCATGAAACCCGCAAGGCACAGGATATCCGGGCGGGCCGCATCCAGCACCTGCGCCAGCGCCGCCTCGAACCCGGCCCGGTCGGCGCCAAAGCGCCGGTGATCGACCAAGGCAGTCGCGATTCCCATCGCTTCGGCCCTGGCCAGCCCGCCGGCGCCAGGCCGGTTCGACAGCACGAGGCAGGGCCGCGCCGGGTGATCGCCGGTCATGCTCTCGGCCAGCGCCACCATGTTGGACCCCCCCCCCGAAATCAGGATCGCCACCCGTTTCATCCCTGAAGGGACCCCGTATAGCGCACGCCGCTCCCGGCCTGCACGGTGCCGAGCCGCGCCACGCGCTCGCCCGCGGTCTCCAACAATGCGGCCAGCGCCTCGGCCCGGCCGGCATCGACCACCAGCACCATGCCGATCCCGGCATTGAAGGTCTTGAGCATCTCGGCCTCGCCAAGCCCGCCTTCCCGCGCCAGCCAGCCGAAGACCGGCGGCAGGATCCAGGCGCCAAGATCCACGTCGGCCCCCAGCCCCTCGGGCAGGACGCGCGGCAGGTTCTCGGTCAGCCCGCCGCCGGTGATATGGGCCAGCCCGTGCACGCCGCCCGCACGAAGCGCCGCCAGCACCGGCTTGACGTATAGCCGCGTCGGCGTCAGCAATGCGCATCCCAGGCTTTCGCCCCCGAAAGGCGCCGCAGCGTCCCATGACAGGCCCGCGCGTTCCACGATCCGGCGCACCAGCGAATACCCATTGGAATGCACCCCGTCCGAGGCGAGGCCGAGCAGCACATCGCCCGCCGCCACGCCCGCAGGCAGCGACGCGCCGCGCTCCATCGCGCCAACGGCAAAGCCCGCAAGGTCGAAATCGCCGCCCGCATACATGCCCGGCATTTCCGCCGTCTCACCGCCGATCAGCGCGCAACCCGACACTTCGCAGCCGCGCGCGATGCCTTCGATGATCCGCGCCGCGGCCTCGACCTCCAGCTTGCCGGTGGCAAAGTAGTCGAGGAAGAACAGCGGCTCCGCTCCCTGGCACACAAGATCGTTGACGCACATTGCGACAAGGTCGATACCGATGGTCTCAAAGAGGCCGGTGTCGATCGCGATGCGCAGCTTTGTGCCGACGCCATCGGTCGCCGCCACCAGCACCGGGTCGGAATAGCCCGCGGCCTTCAGGTCGAAGAGCGCGCCAAAGCCGCCCAGCCCTGCCATCACGCCCGGTCTCGCGGTGGCCTTGGCGGCAGGCTTGATCCGCTCTACCAGCGCATTGCCCGCGTCGATATCCACCCCCGCCCCGGCGTAGGTCAGCCCCTGTCTGTCATCGCTCATGGCCCACTCCTTCAAAACTGGCGTTCTGCTAGCAGCCTGCCCCGGCGCTGTCCATTGCCGCCGCGTCCTCCGCGTCCTCCGCGTCCTCCGCGCCGACCTGCCGACGGATCAGAAGTCGAGTCCAAGGTCCAGCACCGGCGCCGAATGGGTCAGCGCCCCGACCGAGATGTAGTCGACCCCCGTCGCCGCCACCCCGGCAATCCGCGCCAGCGCCATGTTGCCAGAGGCCTCCGTCACCAACCGCCCCGCCACCAGCGCCACCGCCGCGCGCAAGGCCTCGTTGTCCATGTTGTCAAGCAGAACCACGTCGGCGCCGCCGACCGCCAGCACGTCGGCCAGTTGATCCGGCGTATCGACCTCGATCTCGACCCGCATCATGTGGCTGGCCGTGGCCTTGGCCGCCTCCAGCACCGCGCGCACACCGCCCGCCGCGGCGATGTGGTTGTCCTTGATCAGGATCGCGTCAGAGAGACTGAAACGATGGTTGAAACCGCCGCCATGCAGCACCGCCTGTTTCTCGACCAAGCGCAGGCCGGGCGTCGTCTTGCGGGTGCAGGTGATGCGGGCAGCCGTGCCCTTGGCGGCTGCGACGAATTGCGCCGTCAGCGTCGCAATGCCCGAAAGCCGCCCGGCGAAATTGAGCGCCACGCGCTCGGCGGACAGGATCGAAGCGGCGCGGCCCGCGACCGTCATCAGCGTTTCGCCGGGGGCACAAGCCGCCCCGTCGGGGCGCTGCACCGAGACCTCCAGCGTCGGGTCGACACGGTGAAAGGCCATCCGCGCGACCTGCATCCCCGATACGACCCCTGCCTGCCTTGCGCGCAGCCGCGCCGCGTAGCGCACCCCGTCGGGAATGACCGCGCGCGTGGTCACGTCGCCGCAGGATCCAAGATCCTCCATCAACGCGGCCCGCACCAGCGGCTCAAGGATCAGGTCGGGCAGGTCGGGCAGGTCAGGATGGGGCATCGGCGGTCTCGTTCAGGGCGGTTTCGCGCAGGCAAAGCGCCTCGGAAAGGCGGATCATCGTGCGATGTGCAAGGCGCGGGTCAGGGTTGGGGTAATCGTCGCGCCAATGGCCGCCGCGGCTTTCGGTCCTCTGAAGTGCGGCAGCCGCGATGAGCGTTGCGGTGGCGGTCATGTTGCAGAAGGACGGGTCGTCCGCATGCGCCGCTTCAAGCCGGGCGATGACGCGAAGAGCGGCTTTGAGCCCGCCGGCGTTGCGGCGCACGCCGACATGGGCCGTCATGGTGCGGCGCAGGTCGGCCAACGCCTCATGGTCGGCGGCGAGGCCGCCCTCGGGAAAGGACAGCGCGACCGGCTCGGCAGCGGGCGCAGGCACCGCGCCCACTCGCTCGATGTCGCGCGCTGCGGCACGGGCAAAGACCAGCGCCTCCAATAGCCCGTTGGACGCCAGCCGGTTGGCGCCGTGCAGCCCGGTCGAGGCCGCCTCGCCACAGACCCAGAGCGCCGCGAGGCTGCTGCGCCCATGCGCATCCGCCGCGATACCGCCCATGTGATAGTGCGCCGCGACCGCGACCGGGATGGTCTGCGTCACCGGGTCGATCCCGGCACGCGCGCAGGTCTCTGCCACGGCGGGAAAACGCGTCAGAACATCCGCCCCGAGGGCAGCACGCGTGTCCAGAACCGGTCGGTTGCCGCTTTGCGTTTCGGCAAAGATGGCGCGGGCGACAATATCGCGCGGCGCAAGCTCTGCGTCGGGGTGGACGCCGGTCATGAAGCGCGCGCCGTGCCGGTTGATCAGCACCGCCCCCTCGCCGCGCAACGCCTCGGTCGCCAACGGCGCGGGATCCTCGCCGATATCGAAACTGGTGGGATGGAATTGCACGAATTCGGGGTCCGCTATGAGCGCCCCGGCCCGCGCCGCCATGCCGATCACCTGCCCGCGAATGCGCGGCGGGTTGGTGGTCTGCGCATAAAGCCCGCCCGATCCGCCGCCCGCAAGCAGCACCGCCGGCGCCTCGATCAGCACCTCGCCGGAGGGCGCCGCCGCCGACGTGACCCAGACACCCGTCACGCGGTCGCCCTCGGTTTGCAACCGGGTCGCCAGCGCCCCCTCGATGACCTGCGCCGAAGGCGTTTCGCTGAGCGCGGCGATCAGCGTTCGCATGATCTGCCGCCCCGCCTGATCGCCTGCGACCCGCACCACGCGGGGCGCGGAATGGGCCGCCTCGCGGCTCATCACGTAGGCACCGGCGGCGTCGCGGTCGAAGGGCGCGCCAAGCGCCGTGAGGTCAAGGATATGCGCCCGCGCCACGCGCGCGACCATCGCCGCAACCGTGGCATCCACCGTTCCCGCCCCGGCGCGCACCGTGTCGGCGGCATGCGCCTCGGGGCTGTCGCTGTCGGCCATCGCCGCAGCCACCCCGCCTTGCGCCCAGGCGCTGCTGGCGCCGTCGCCCAATGCCTCGGGCGAGATCATCAGGACCGGGCGCGGCGCCAGTTCCAAAGCCGCGTAAAGCGCGCCGATCCCGGCGCCAACGATCACAATGCGGTCGGTTCGGATCACCTGGGTCAGATCCCCAGCTGCCGGCTGAGGTCGATCATGCGCTGCACCGCGCGGCGGGCCTTCTCGGCGGTCTGTGCCTCCACCTCGACCGCGGGCGACATCGTGTGCAGCGACCAGAGCACCTTCTCCAACGTGATCTTTTTCATGTAGGGGCACATGTTGCAGGGACCCACGAAGTCCACCTCCGGCAGCGCGTCGGCGATGTTGGACGCCATCGAGCATTCCGTCAGAAGCATCGCGTTTCGAGGCTTCTCGCGCGACACGTAGTCGATGATCCCCTTGGTGGAGCCAGAGAAATCCGCGGCATCGACCACCGAGGGGGGGCATTCGGGATGCGCGATGACGCGGGTGTCGGGGTTCCAGTCACGGAAGGCCGCAATATCCTCGGCGGTGAAGCGCTCATGCACGATGCACGACCCCTCCCACCAGACCACATTCTTCTGCGGCACTTCGCGGGCGACGTTCTGCGCAAGGTACGTGTCGGGGGTCATGATCACCGTGTCGCCTGCCATCGCGGCGACGATCTGCGCCGCGTTGGACGAGGTGCAGCAGATATCGGAGGCGGCTTTGACCTCTGCGGTGGTGTTGACGTAGGACACCACCGGCGCGCCGGGATAGCGCGCGCGCATCTCGGCCACGCCCTCCGCGGTGATGCTTTCGGCCAGCGAACAGCCCGCGCCCGTATCGGGGATCAGCACGATCTTGCCAGGGCTCAGGATCTTCGACGTCTCGGCCATGAAATGCACGCCGCATTGCACGATCACATCAGCGTCGGTCCGCGTCGCCTCGATCGCCAGTTGCAGGCTGTCGCCGACGAAATCTGCGATCCCGTGGTAGATCTCCGGCGTCATGTAGTTATGCGCCAGCACAACGGCGTTG
>Ga0210025_1000787_pt1 | contig 38560 bp, 25 predicted proteins | sample CryGeyme20150102_FD_183989 | JGI IMG/M metagenome (GOLD analysis project Ga0210025, IMG submission 183989) | Groundwater microbial communities from Crystal Geyser aquifers in Utah, USA - Crystal Geyser metaG 2015-0102 (SPAdes) (version 2) | ecosystem: Environmental > Aquatic > Deep subsurface >... | reverse complement strand
CTGCTCCACCTCTATCAAGAGGTGGAAGCGCCGTTGCAGGAGGTCCTATGCGCCATGGAGTTGACCGGCATCCGGGTCGACCGGGGAGCACTCGAGGGGCTTGCCGCGGCCATGGAGGCGGAGCTCATCACGCTGGAGGCGGAGATCCACGACCTGGCGGGTGAGCCCTTCAACGTCGCTTCGCCCAAGCAGCTCGCCACCGTCCTCTACGACCGCCTCGGCCTGCCGGTGCTGAAGAAGACCAAGACCGGCCCCTCCACCGACAACTCGGTCCTCGAAGAGCTCGGCCGCCGCCACCCCCTGCCAGCTCGGGTGGTCGCGTACCGCTCGGTGGCGAAGCTCCTCAACACCTACGTGCGCGTCCTGCCGACCCTGATCGCGGCCGACGGGCGGATCCACAGCCGCTTCCACCAAACCGTTGCCGCCACCGGCCGCCTCTCCTCCTCCGACCCGAACCTGCAAAACATCCCGGTGCGCAGCGAGCGCGGCCGGCAGATCCGCCGCGCCTTTGTCGCCCCGCCCGGCTGGCGGCTGCTCGCCGCCGACTACTCGCAGATCGAGCTTAGGCTCCTGGCCCACTTCTCTGGCGACCCCGATCTGGTCCACGCCTTCGCGCGCGGCGAGGACATCCACCGCGCCACCGCCGCGCGCATCTTCGGCCTGGAGCCCGAGCAGGTCACCGACGCCATGCGCCGCGACGCCAAGACGATCAACTTCGGGATCCTCTACGGCATGGGCGCCTTCCGCCTCGCCAAGGCGATCGACGTGCCGCAGAAGGAGGCGGCGCGCTTCATCGAGCAGTACTTCGCCCGCTACCCCACGGTGCGCGCCTACCTCGACGCCTGCGTGGCCGAGGCGCGGGCGACCGGCTTTGTTACCACCCTCTTGGGCCGGCGACGGCCGTTGCCGGAGGTCCACGCGACCCACCGGATGGTGCGCGCCAACGCCGAGCGGATGGCCACCAACACGCCGCTCCAGGGGTCGGCCGCGGACATCATCAAGGTGGCGATGATCCGCCTCCGCGACCGCCTCGCGACCGAGGGGCTGGCCGCCCGCCTCCTCCTCCAGGTCCACGACGAGCTGGTCCTCGAAGTCCCGGAGGCGGAGGTGGAGCGGACCCGCGCCCTGGTGGTGGAGGTGATGGCGACCGCCGCCAAACTCTCCGTCCCCCTGCTCGTCGACATCCATGCCGGCGCCACCTGGGACGAGGCCCATTAGGCGCCGGCGGGCGGGGCGAGGCCGCCGCCCGCCCCGGATCGGCGCGCGGTGGAGCCGGCGGTGGAGCCGGGTGGCCCCCCAGGCCCGGCGGACGGCGCGCCGCCGACGGCCGCCCCCGGTGGGTGGCGCGGCATCCATCCCGCCGGGCGCACCGGCAGGCCGGGGATCCCCCGCGCCGGCCGCCGGTGCAACGCCCCCTCCGCCGGCCTCCCCCAGGTACCGCCGGGCGGCTACCGCCGGGCTCCCCGCCTCGCCCCGCACCGCGGGGCGAGGCGCAGGAGCAGGTAGCCGGCCACGGCCGCCAGGCTGGAGCCGACGAGGATGCCGAGGCGATCCGCGCCCGTGTACTCCGGTCCGGCGTGCTCGAAGGCCAGGGAGGTGATGAAGAGGCTCATGGTGAAGCCGATCCCGCACAGGACCCAGACGCCGGCAAAGCTCCCCCACGTCGCCCCCTCGGGCAGTCGCGCCACTCCCGCCCCAATCGCCACCGCGCAGGCCAGGCCGATCCCGAGCGGCTTGCCGACCACGAGCCCGGCGGCGATGCCCAACACCACCGGCTCGACCAGCGTGGCCAGGGAGAGGCCGGCCAACGACACCCCGGCGTTGGCGAAGGCAAAGAGCGGCACGATCGCGTACGCGACCCATGGCTGGAGGGCGTGCTCGAGCCGGCGCAGGGGCGAGGGGTCGCCCGCGGCGCGCGGCCGCAGGGGAATCGCCAGGCCGAGGGCCACCCCGGCAAGGGTCGCGTGCACCCCGGACTTCAGCACCCCCACCCACAGGACCACCCCGACGCAGGCGTATGCCGCAATCCGGGTGACGTGCAGGCGATTCATCGCCACCAACACGGTGAGGGTGGCGCCGGCGAAAGCGAGGCTCAGGAAGGAGAGGTCGGCGGTGTAGAAGAGGGCGATGATGACGATCGCGCTGAGGTCATCGAAGATCGCCAAGGTCAGCAAGAAGAGGCGCAGGGAGTCGCTCACCCGCTTGCCGAGGAGGGCGAGGATGCCGAGGGCGAAGGCGATGTCGGTGGCGGTGGGGATTGCCCAGCCGCCCAGGGCAAGCGGGTCGCCGCGGTTGAGCCCGGCGTAGATCAAGGCCGGCACGACCATCCCCCCCACCGCCCCGATCGCCGGCAAGACCACCTGCGCCGGTCGAGACAGGTTCCCTTCCACGACCTCGCGTTTTAACTCCAGGGCGATGAGCAAGAAAAAGAGGGTCATCAGCCCATCGTTGATCCATAGGAGCAGCGGCTTGGCGAGGTGCAGCGGACCGACCCGAATCTCGACCGGGGTGGCAAGGAGGGCGTCGTAGAGCCAGGCGAGGGGCGAGTTCGCCAGCGCCATGGCGAGGACCGCCATGGCGATGAGGAGGATTCCGGGCGCGGCATCGAGGCCCAGGAAGTTGCGCAACCAGCGGGTCATCGTGGGCCTCTCGTCACCGGGTTGGGCCGCGGCGCCGCCCCCGGCGGCCGGCGAGCGGGCCCCCGGCCACCGCCGCCCACGGATACCCTACCCGGGCCGACAGCAGAAAGATCGCGGGCGGGGGAAAGGGGCAGCCCGCCAACGTGGCCCGCCACCCCCACCCATCGCCGAGAAGCGGACCGCCCCGGCACCCCGGCGCCTAGTACCAGTGCAGGACGTAGTACCGCAGGTAGAGGTACACCGTGCTGATCACCAGCGTCATCAACATCACCGGGATGCCGTAGGCCATGAACTTGGCGAACGAGATCGGCCTCCCCGCCTTTTCCGCCATCCCCACGACGATCACGTTCGCCGAGGCGCCGATCGGGGTGCCGTTGCCGCCGAGGCAGGCGCCCAGGGCGAGCGACCACCACACCGGCTCCAGGACGTCGTGGTGCAGGGTCTCCACCGGGAGGGCGGCGGAGCTTTGGGCCCCCTGATGGAAGACGGTGTTCGCCATGTCCAGGATCAGGGGGTTCATGGTGGCAACGAACGGGATGTTGTCGACGATCGCCGAGGCGATGGCGGAGAACCACAGGATCACGAAGGTAGTGGCCGCCATGGAATCCTGGGTCGGATGGGTGATCGCGATCACCACCTGCGACAGGTCCTTGATCAGTCCCACCTTCACCACCCCGCCGACGATGATGAACAGCCCCATGAAGAAGAAGAGGGTGGTCCACTCGACCTCGGCGAGGATGTGGTGCGGCGGCTCGCCGGAGATCAGCAGCAGGAGCGCCGCGCCGGTGAGGGCGATGGTCGCCGGCTCCAGGTGCAGTGCTCCGTGCACGGTAAAGCCGAGGATCACGCACGCCATGACGAAGAGCGACTTCTTCATCAACACCGGGTCCTTGATCAGGGTCGACTCGTCCATCGCCATCACCCGCAACCGCTTCTCCTCGGTGACCGTCAGGCGGCGGCCAAAGAAGATTTTGAGCATCACCACGAAGGCGATCATGACGATGATGATCACCGGCGCAAGGTTGCTGATGAAGTCCATGAACGAGTAGTTCGCCTTGGAGGCGATCATGATGTTCGGCGGATCGCCAATCAGGGTGGCGCTGCCGCCGATGTTCGACGCCAAGGCCTCGGCGAGCAGGTAGGGGACCGGGTCGACGTCCAGCTCATCGGCGATCAGCAGGGTGACCGGCGCCAGCAGCAGCACCGTGGTGACGTTGTCCAGGAAGGCCGAGGCGACCGCGGTGATCACCGCGAAGAGGGCCATGATGGTGAACGGTTTGCCCTTTGCCGCCTTTGCGGTGCGGATCGCCGCCCACTGGAAGACCCCGGTTTTGGCCATGATGTTGATGATGACCATCATCGAGATGAGCAAGAAGATGACGTTGTAGTCGATGCCGAACTCTTCCGAGTGGAACGCCTCATTCTGGGTGAGGATCTTCAGCACGATCATCAGCGCGGCGCCCATGAGGGCGACCTTGGTCTTGTGGATCTTCTCCGACACGATCACCGCGTAGGCGAGGACAAAGATCCCAGTCGCCAGCCAGTAGAGGGTGGGGGAGATGGCGGTCACCGCCTCGGCGGCATGGAGAGGGTCGGTCATGGGAGTCTCGCGCAGTGGGGCAGGGTTCTACCTGCCGGATGAGGATGGAGAAGGGGTGGGCGGCGGGCCCCGCGGGAGGGGCCGTTAGGAGAGCTTTCCGCCAATCCTCTCCAGGAGGCTGCGGCGGGTAATCATGCCGATGAACTTGCCGGCCTCGACCACCGGCAGGACCTTGCGCTTGCGCTCCACGAAGAGGGCGGCCGTCTTGATGATCGTGTCGCTCGGCTTGACCACGTCTAGTTCCGTGGCCATGAGGTCCGCGGCGGTCACCCCGGCGAGCTTGTTGAACTGCTCCTCGAAGTACCCCTCGTGGAGGAGGTTGGCGAGGGCCTCCACCTGGTCCACGTAGTTCGGCACGATCAGGCGCAGGATGTCGTGCGTCCCCACCAGCCCGAGCAGCTTGCCGCCCGGGTCGATCACCGCCACCGCCGCCTGGTCTCCCCCGAGGATGGCGTCCAGGATCTCCCGCAGCTTGGCCTCCGGTTTCACCTGCAGGGGCGTCTTCACCATCGCGTTTTTCACCAGCATGGATGAAACCTCCTTCGGCTGTCGTGAAAGAAACGGGGCGCAGATTGTCCCGTGACCCGACGTGGTTTGTCCACCGCGACGGGCCGCCCGCGCCTGCCATAATCGTCGGCTCCCACGGCTCCCACGGCTCCCACGGCTCCCACGGCTCCCACGGCTCCCACGGCTCCCACGGCCCCACGGCCCCTCGGCCCCACGGCCCCACGGCCCCACGGCCCCACGGCCCCACGGCCCCACGGCCCCACGGCCCCTCGGGCTGCCGGACACGGAAGTACGGGGGGGCGAGGCGCCCTTTTCTCTAAGGAAGGCAGGAAGGTGGGGCGAGAACGAACCGGCTGGGGGCAACCATTCCTGCCTTCCTGCCCCCTTCCTGCCTTCCTAAGAAGGGCTGCCGGTCCACCTGTGCCATGGGTGGCCGCGGACGCCGCCCTGCCCCGAGATCACCCCGCAGGTGACAAGGCACCGCCCGTGCTGGGCACCGCTTACCCTGTCGCGACAACCCCTTCCCCAGTCACGGTCTCCAAGACCCGGCGATGATGGCGCCTGGGAGAGCCTTTTCTCGCGCCCATGCTTGCTGTACCCTGCCGCGCGCGTCATTCGTCGGGTCGGCCGCGGATCCGCTCTACGGTGACCCCAGGACCGCAGGTCTCTGCGGCCCGAGGAGGGCGGTGGCACTCATGCCATCGGGTGGAGACGGCTGACGTCGATGTGTACCTGCGGGCACCCCGCGGGGCCGCGGGGTGCGGCCCCGGCGTGGGTCGTCGACGATTCGTTTCTGGAGTCTGTGATGAGTATTACCGCCATGTCTGCGGCCTCGCGGTCGCGCATCCCGCCGTGGCTGAGCCGCTTCCTCCCCTTCCTCCGGTGGTGGGAGCGGGTGACGCCGGGATCCCTGCGTGCCGATTTCGTCGCCGGGCTCACCGGCGCGATCGTCGTCCTCCCCCAGGGCGTGGCGTTCGCGGCGATCGCCGGTATGCCCCTCCAGTACGGTCTCTACGCGGGGATGGTTCCGGCGGTGATCGCTGCCTTCTTCGGCTCGTCGTGGCACCTGGTCTCGGGCCCCACCACCGCCGCCTCCCTGGTGTTGCTGTCCACCCTGTCGGCCTTCGCGCCGCCGGAGACGCCGGAGTACGTGCAGCTCGCCCTGACCCTCACCTTCATGGTCGGGACCATCGAGCTGACCATGGGGTTCGCGCGGCTCGGCACCCTGGTGAACTTCATCTCCCATCAGGTGGTGCTGGGCTTCACCGCCGGGGCGGCGATCCTGATCGCCGTGAACCAGCTCAAGAACTTCGTCGGCCTGCCCATCCCCCGCGGCCACTTAACCGACATGCTGTTCTACCTCGTCACTCACCTCAGTGGCATCAACTGGTGGGTCACGCTGGTGGCGATCGTCACCCTTCTTGGTGGGATTGCCAGCCGGAAGCTCTTTCCGAAGATCCCCTACATGATCACGGCGATGCTCCTGGGCAGCGGCCTCTCCGTGCTCCTGAACTATTTCCTGGGCCAGGAGTACACGGGGATCAGGACCGTCGGCGCCCTGCCGGCGAGCTTTCCGCCCCTCTCCCATCCGGACTTCTCCCTGCGCGTCATCGAGGAGCTGGCACCGGGTGCGATCGCCGTGACCCTCTTCGCCCTCACCGAGGCGGTCTCCATCGGCCGGGCCCTGGCGGTGCGCGCCGGCCAGCAGATCGACGGCAACCAGGAGTTCATCGGCCAGGGGCTGTCCAACCTCGCCGGTTCCTTCTTCTCCGGTTACGTCGCCACCGGCTCCTTCAACCGCAGCGGCCTCAACTACGAGGCCGGGGCCAGGACCCCGATCGCCGCTGCCTTCGCCGGCCTGTTCCTCATGTTCTTGGTGGTGGCGGTGGCACCCCTGGCGGCCTACCTGCCCAATGCGGCCATGGCCGGCATCCTCTTCCTGGTGGCCTGGGGGCTCATCGACTTCTACCACATGGGCAAGGTGGTCAAGGTCAACAAGTCCGGCACCGCGGCCATGCTGGTCACCTTCGCCGCGACCCTGGTGCTGAAGCTGGAGGATGCGATCTTCCTCGGGGTGATCCTGTCCCTCGCGCTCTACCTCAACAAGACTTCTCACGCCCAGGTGTTGCGCCGGGTGCCGAATCCGCGCGAAGCGTCGCGGCGGTTCATCACCAACACCGACCGCTCCCTCCCGGAGTGCCCGCAGCTCCGTCTGATCCGCATCGACGGCTCCCTGTTCTTCGGCGCGGTCGACCACGTGCGCACCGAGATCGCCAAGATGGATGCAGAGACCCCGGAACAGGTGCATATGGCGATCGTCTCCGACGGGATCAACTTCGTCGACGTGGCGGGCGCCGAGTACCTGGCGCAGGAGGCGCGGTCCCGGCGCCAGCGCGGTGGCAGGCTCTACCTCGTACGGGTCAAGGAGGGGGTATGCCAGCCGCTCGGCAAGGGGGGGTATCTCGACGAGATCGGCCGGGAGAACATCTTCGACGGGAAGACCGAGGCCATCGAGAAGATCTTCCAGCGGCTGGACCGAGAGGTGTGCCGGCGTTGCACCCACCGGATCTTCCAGGAGTGCGCGACCCTGCCCCCACCGGAGGTGTAGCCCGCATTTCTCACCATGAATCTGCTCCAAGCGTGCAACCGCCCGCATCTCCTGGCCGGGTCCTCGTCCCGGTAGGAGCCGAATCCTTTCGGCGATTCCGGCCCGCGAGGGCCGGCCGCGCGAGGCGCGCGCCGGGTTGCCGCGCCTGACGGCGCGGGTCGCCGGTGCAACCGGCTCCTACCCCAGCGGGCCGGCCAGGATCTACGGCCATTGGCACACGCTCGCGACGATCCCTGGTGAGAAATGCGGGCTAGCCAAACGTAGCATCAAGAGGTCGGCAAGTTTGTCTGTTCCCTGCTCGCCAGTCACTCCCGACGATCTTTATTTCGCCGGCCGACTCCGGTAGCGTCGATGGCTGCGGGCTGCGGGCTGCGCGGCCGCGCGGATTGAACGGTACCACCCGGAAGCGCACCGGCCACCAGACCGCGGGCTGCGCGGCCGCGCGGATTGAACGCTGGACAGGCCGGGGAGGAGACCTTGGCGGACGATCGCAGGGTAGCCGACGACGCCCCGCCGCGCGGCGGGGCCCGGTAGGCGGCGTAGGGGTTTGCGGCTCGGGCCGCGGGAGATCACCCGTCTGGTGGTCGAGCGCAAGTGGCTCGTCGTCGGCTTCATCGTGGGCGCGATCTTGCTGGTGCTGCCGACCCCGCTGGGGCTCACCCGGCAGGGGATGGCGGTGCTCACCATCACGGTGGTGTCGACCCTGTTCTTCATCACCGAGGCGGTGCCCCTGCCGACGGTGGCGTTGATGATCGCGGTCTTTCAGGTGCTGCTCCTGGGGGTCTCGTCGCGGGAGGTGGCGCGCTCCTTCATGAGCGACTCGGTGTTCTTCATCATGGGGTCCCTGATGCTGGCGGTGGCGATCGTCAAACAGAACCTCGATCGCCGGATTGCCCTGTTCATCCTCAACCTCACCGGACCCAAGATCAGCCGGATCGTCTTCGGGGTCGTGACGGTGTCGGCGATCATCGCCAGCTTCATCGGTGAGCACACGGTGGCGGCGATGATGCTGCCGGTGGGGATCACCCTGGTGCGCCTCACCTCGGACAAGCCGCGCGAGAACATCCCGGGGCTTGCCGCCCTGCTGATGTTCTCCATCGCCTACGGCTGCTCCATCGCCGGCATCGGGACACCGTCGGGCGGGGCGCGCAACGCGATCATGATGGGCTACTGGAGCGAGTTCGGCATCGCCCAGATCGGCTACCTGGACTGGATGATCTACTGCTACCCGATGGTCTTGATCCAGATCCCCTTCCTGGTCGCCATCCTCCTCTTCACCTTCCGCCCGGAGATCCGCGACCTCACCCCAGCCCTCACCACCCTGCGCGCGCAGGTGGAGGAGGAGGGGCCGATGAGCGGCCAGGCGTGGCTAGCGATCGTTCTCTTCGCCCTCACCCTAGTGGGGTGGATCACGATCTCTGGCAGGATCGGCATGGGCACGGTGGCCCTGATCGGGGTGTGCTTCTACCTCTCCCTCGGCCTGGTGAAGTGGGAGGACATCTCCACCAACGTCAACTGGGGGGTGGTGCTGCTCTACGGCGCGGCGATCTCCCTGGGGGTGCAGATGAAGGACAGCGGCGCCGCCGAGTGGGTAGCGAAGACCTTTCTCGACCTCCTGGCGCCCCTCGGGGCCGGCCACGGGATCGGGCTGGTCGCGGCGGTCTCCGTCCTCACCACCCTGATGACCAACGCCATGAGCAACGGCGCCACGGTGGCGGTGCTTGGACCGATCACCCTGAAGATGGCCCAGCAGTCGGGCGACTCGCCGATCGCCATCGGCCTGGTGACGGCGGTGAGCTCGGCCTTTGCCTACTTCACGGTGGTGGGGACGCCGGCCTGCACCATCGTCTATGCTTCGGGCTACCTGAAGACGACGGATTTCCTCAGGGTCGGATGGCGGATGTTTCTCGCCTCGTTCATCCTGATCCTCCTGGTGTCGCAGGTGTACTGGAGACTCTTCCATGTATAGCCGCCGCCCCCTCGACAACGGCCTGATGACCCTTCTGGTCTGCTACGACGGTGGCGACGAGGCGCGCAAGGCCCTCGGCTGCGTCGCCAACCTGTTGTCTGCCACGCCGGCGAACCTCACGGTGCTGTTCGTGCGTCCCAAGACGCCGAGCGGCTTTCAAGAGATGGTCGCCCTCGCACGGGAGAAGATCGTCGACTGGGAGCTCGACCTCCCCGGCTTGGTGGTCCTGCGCGAGGCAGAGGCGCTGCTGGTCGAGCGCGGCCAGGTGGAGGAGGACGAAGAGGGGCAGCCGGCGAAGCTGCGCCACGGGCTCCGGGAGCTGGGCAAGGGGTTGCTGGAGGTGCACTTCCACGGCCGCCACGACGAGCACATCCGTCTGCGGCTGCGTGACGGGGGCGACGCTGCCGGGGTGATCCTCAACGAGCTCGACTCCCTCTCTTACGACATGGTGGTGATGGGCTCGCGCGGCAAGAAGGGGCTCAAGCGGTGGGTGATGGGCTCCACGGCCCAGCGGGTTGCCCTGTTTTCCGAGCGGACGGTCCTGGTGGTGCGTGGGGAGGGCGACTTACAGCGCGTGCTCGTGTGCTCCGATGGCTCCGAGGCGGCGGAGAAGGCGGTGCGGTTCGTGGGCCCACTCGCCAAGGCCAAGGGGTGCGACCTCACCCTGTTCAGCGTGGCCGCCGAGGGGGGCGAGCGCGAGGCGGCGGAGCGCCGGCTGGACCGCGGTCGGTCGCTGCTCGCCGGGGCTGGGGTGACGGCGGTCAGCCGCATCGGTGTGGCCGACGATCGGGCCGAGGAGATCCTCAAGGCCTCCGAGGAGTATGACCTGACGGTCCTCGGGGTCTCCGGCCGGTCGCACATTCGCCGCTACCTCATGGGCAGCGTGCCCCTGAAGGTCCTGGAGCACTCACCGTCGTCGGTGATGATCGTGAAGTAGCGAGACTCGCACCCTCCCCCTCCGGGGGAGGGCCAGGGTGGGGGTGTCGGGGACAGGCGATCCGGCGGGTGCATTGCCCGACCCCGCGCTGATTCCATGCGCACTGCCCCTGTGACCCTCCCAGGGGGAGGGGGGCTGGCTCCAGCGCTCATTGGGTCCCGCCCCCAGCGAACTGCTCGGGCCCTGCCCCCTCACACCCCGTCCCTCTCCCGGGGGGAGAGGGCCCCAAGGGACTCCGCTGCGCGGAGGATTGGTTATAGGGGCATCTCGGCTTCGGGGAGGGTCTTCACCAGCAGCACCGAGGCGCGGCTCTTCTCCATGACGTGCATCGGTACGCTGCCCTTCAGGCGGCGGGCAAGGTCGGAGCGCAAGGAGGCACCGAGCACGATCAAGGCGTCGTCGCCACTCTCCGCGAGGATCACGTCGGCGGCGCTTTCGCCCTCCTTGATGTGGACGGTGGACTCTTTGCCGGCGTTGACCAACCAGCTCCGCGCGCGCTCCGCGCAGATCACACAGGTCTCCTTGATCTCATCGTTAGCGAGCCGTTCGTGGACGCCCAGGACATCCATCCGGCCTCCGAGGGCGGGGAGGAGCTGGCGCAGCAAGGGATAGGCCCGGCGGGCCGACTTGGAGCCATCCGCACACAGGATCACCCTGGAGTCGAGGTGGTCGCCCTTCACCGCCAGCACCGAGATCATGACGTCCAACGCGGCACGGTGGGCGAGGTTGGTGGTGACCACCCGGTGCAGCCCCCGCTTGCCCGGGTCGGCGATCACCAGCAGGTCGCAGTCGCCGCCCCCCTCGACCGCCGCCTGGATGGTGGCCAGAGGCGAGCCGAAGCGGACCTGGAAGGCGGCGACCTGGCCGCCGGCCATGGCCACGCGGAAGACCCGGACATCGCCACTCTCCTCGCGGATGCGGATCGCCTCGGTCCGCGCCACCACCCCGATCGCCTCCAACTCGGCGAGGGCGCGGGTGAGGAGGGCAAGACCGGGGGGCAGGGCCGGCCACTCGGCACGCGGCAAGTCCCGGCCCAGGGGCGGCTGGGGTTCGGCAACCACCATCCCGGTGCGCGAGGTGATCACCACCAGGTCGACCGCCAGCCGCTGGGCGAGGCGGCCGGCGGTGCGCAGGGCGATGGTGCACAGGGGGGTGTTTTCGAGGTAGGCAAAGATCTTCATTTCACCACCTCCGCCGCGACTCGGCCGTGGCCCCGCGTCTGCTCCTTGAGGGCCGGACACTCCTCGAAGGCGAGGACGTCGCAGCGCGCACAGATCTCCGGCCGGAGCCGGGCCTGCAACTGGTGCAGGGCATCACGGGTAAAGACAAAGAGGTTCTCCGGCCCGATCTGCTCCAGCACGCCGGAGTTCTTCAGGACCCGGACGACGCCACGCTTGGTCTCGCACAGGTAGAGGCCGCCGCCCTTGTGGCGCAGCAGGTGGAGGAGTTCCTCCAGGCCGGCGGCGCCGGTGGCATCGAGGTGGTTGACCGCATCCATGCGCAGGATGAGGCTCTTCGCATCGGGGTAGTTCCCGAGAATTCGACGGATCTCGTCGTTGAACCACGCCATGGAGCCAAAGAACAGCGAGCCGTCCACTTGCACCACCGGGAGCTGCGGGCAATGGGGGAGCAGGCGGGTGTCGCTGGTCTGAAAGAGGCGCCGGTCCGGCACCCACTCCCGAACCTCGGGGCGGGAGGTGTGGGCGAGGTAGAGAATCAGGGAGAGGCCAACGCCGAGGTAGACCGCGTACTCCAGGTGGAGAAAGATGGTCGCGAGGAAGGTGACGATCACCGCCGCCTGGTCACTGCGAGTGGCGGCAAGGCTAAGCGTGAGGGCGTGACGGTCGACCATGCCGTAGGCGACCACGATGAGCATCCCGGCGAGGGCCGAGATCGGCAAATAGGCGGCCCCCTTGGCCATGAGCAGCACCGTGACGGCCACCACCATGCCGCCGAAGACGCCGGCCATGCCGGTCTGGGCGCCGGCCTCGTGGTTGACCGCCGAGCGGGTGAAGGAGCCCGAGCAGGCGTAACCGGAGAAGAGGCTCGCGGCGACGTTACATAGCCCCTGGCCGACGAACTCCTGGTTGCCGTCCAGCCGTTGCCGCGTCTGGGAGGCGATCGCCTTGGCGATGGAGACCGCCTCCAGCAGGCCCAGGAGGGCGATGGCCAGGGCGGCGTTGAAGAGCTGGCGCCACTGGCCCTGGTCGAAGGAGGGCAGGGAGAGCGGCGGCAGGGATTGGGGGATGGCCCCCACCACCTTGGTCGTGCCCTCGGTGCCGAAGATACCCGTAGTCACCCACTGGTCGGTCACCATCTCGCCGACCTCGGCGCGCAGCAGCTCGGGGGCGCTCCCGCCCAGCGCCACCACCACGCCGCACGTGACCATCGCCACCAGGGGTCCCGGTGCCGGCCCCCATCGGGCGGGCCAGGCGCGCTTCACCCCGAGGATCACGGCGACCGCCAGCAGCCCGAGGCCGAGGGTGGGGAGGTAGGTGTGGGGGAGGTTGCGGATCGTCGTCCACAGGGTCGCGATGATCGAGTGCGCCTTGGGCAGGGTCGCGGCGTAGGCCGGGTCAAAGAGCAGGTTTTTGAGCTGCTTGATGCCGATCAGCACCCCGGCGCCGGCGGTGAAGCCGATCACCACCGAGTGGGAGACGAAGTTCACCAGCACCCCGAGGCGGACAAGCCCCAGGAAGAGCTGGATCAGCCCCACCAGCAAGGCGAGGGTGAAGGCGAGCTGGAGGTAGTGGTCGGTAAAGGGGTCGGCCATCCCCGACAGGCTGGAGAAGACCACCAGGGAGATGGCGTTGGTGGGGCCGGTGATGAGCTGCGCCGACGAGCCCCACAGGGCTCCCACGATGGTCGGGACGATCGAGGTGTAGAGGCCGTAGTGGACTGGGATGCCGGCGATCAGGGCGTAGGCCATGGACTGGGGGACCGCCACCACCGCCACGGTGAGGTCGATCAACCCCGAGATGGAATTGGTGGCCACGGCATGGACTGGGGGACCGCCACCACCGCCACGGTGAGGGCCGCCACGAAATCCAGCCGCAGGGTGGCGACGCGGTAGCGGCGTAGCCACGGCACAAACGGGATGAGCGGTTGCAATACACGGTTCAGAGATTTCACCTTCCGGCATGGGTCCGATGGCGCCAGAGCGGCGCAGCATACAAGGGCGCGGGCAGGACTTCGACTCCCACCGATCGGCCGGCGCCATGCCCAGATTGGCAGCACCTTTCCCAGACGGGGGGTCGTGGCCCTTTCGGAGGCCTTGAATCGGCCAACGAATCGGGCATACGGGATGCGCTACGGGATGTAGTAGATGGCGCACGGGCGCCGCGTGCGCCCATCTTCACCCCACCTTTGGAGCACCCTGCATGATCCCCGTGTCGCCCTCCCGTGGCGGTACCCCACCCGCTCCTTCCATCGGCACCCTCCCCGTGGTCAGCCGTGACCCTTGCCGGGTGGAGCCTGAGAAGTTCGTCCGCGACCGTTTCCGCGATGGCTGGGGGGCGGAGGTGGGTGAGCTGTTGCCGTGGCTCGTGGGGGTCCGCGACCCCGCCGGCTGCCTCACCGCGGTGGCCGGCCTCAGGCCGGCGGCTACTGGGCCCCTCTTTCTGGAGCACTACCTCGATCGGCCGGTGGAAGAGGTGATCACCGCACGCACCGGCGCGCCGGTCGCTCGCGAACAGATCATCGAAATGGGCAACCTCGCCGCTGCCCACCCGGGGGGGGTCGCGACCTGATCATCGCGCTCACCTGCTACCTCCATCAGACGCGGGCCGTGTGGGTCTGCTTCACCGGCGGCCCCGTCCTGCGCAACGCCTTTTGCCGCCTCGGCCTCGCCCCCGTCTGCCTCGCCGCGGCGCGGCCCGAGGCCCTAGGGGTGGCGGCGGCCCAGTGGGGTCGCTACTACGACCAGCACCCGCACCTCTTTGCCGGCCGGGTGGAGGAGGGGTTCCACAGCCTCAGCGGCGGGCTGACCGCCGAGCAGCTCATCGGGGTGGCCCGCACCATCGCTCCGGTGAGGTACGCCGAATGAGCCCCCCGTTCCTCGCCGCCCTCAGCGGCCAGGCCCACCACCGGCCAGAGGCCACGGCGCTCGCCTGGGCCGGCGGCGCGCTCGACTACCAGAGCCCAGGTTGAGCAGTTCGCCGCCCGCCTCCACCGCCGCCTGCGCTGCCTCGCCCTCGCCCTGCCGAACTGCGCCGCGTGGGGTATCGCCGACCTCGCGGCCCTCGCCGCTGGGGTCACCGTCATTCCTATCCCGCCCTTCTTCTCCAGCCATCAGGCGCGCCACTGCCTCACCCAAGCGGGCGTCGAGGCGGTGCTTACCCTCCACCCGGAGGCGGTGGCGCCGCTCCTCCCGCCTGGGCCGGTGGAGGTGGAAGAGATCGAGCTGGCCGGCGAGACGCTCGCCTGGGTTGGCCTGCCGGCGCAGCGGTCGCGGCTGCCGAGGCGGTGGCGAAAATCACCTTCACCTCCGGGACCACCGGCGAACCCAAGGGGGTGATGCTCTCCGTCACCCAGATGGAAAGGGTGGCCACCTCCCTTGCCGAGCACGTTCCCACCACCGCGGGCGATCGCCACCTTTGCATCTCTCCCTTCGCCGTCTTGTTGGAGAACATCGCCGGCCTCTACGCGCCGCTGGTCGCCGGCCGCACCTGCTACCTCGCCACTCCGGCGGAGAGCGGCCTCGCCGGTGCGGCGGGAATCGACGGCCGCTGCCTTGCCGCCGCCCTCGCGCAACCGCGGGTGGCGAGCGCCATCCTCACTCCGGCCTCCTGCAGGCGGTGGTGGAGGCGATGGAGCAGGGCGCGCCCCTCCCCCAGGACCTGCGCTTCCTGGCGGTGGGCGGCGCCCCAGTCTCCCCGGCGCGACTCGGTCGCGCCGCGGCCGCTGTGCCTGCCGGTCTACGAGGGCTACGGCCTCTCCGAGTGCGGCTCGGTGGTCTGCCTCAACATCCCGGCCGCGCACCGCGCCGGCTCCGTGGGCCGACCCCTGCCTCCTCTGACGGTGCGCACCCGCGCCACCGGCGAGGTGGAGGTGCGCGGCCACGGCTTCCTCGGCTACCTTGGCGAGCCCGGCCCGCCGCCCGGCGAGTGGCTCGCCACCGGCGAGCTCGGCCCAGACGGTTTCCTTTACCTCACCGGCCGCCAGCGGAGCTGCTTCATCACCGCCTTCGGCCGCAACGTCGCGCCCGAGGGGGTGGAGCGGGAGCTCGTCCTCCAGCCGGCGATCGCCCAGGCGGTCGCCTTTGGCGAGGGGCAACCGTGGAACGCGGCGGTCATCGTCCCCACCCCCGGCGCCACCGAGCCCGAGGTGGTGCGTGCGGCCTGGGGCTACTTCAGAATAAGAACCCGCCACGGACGGGGCTTTGCTGCCCGGTCCGCCACCCGGTGTAGATAGCGCGCCGGCCGAGGAATCCATGGATCTGCACGACGCCCGTATCCTCCTCACCGGCGCGGCCGGCAACATTGGCCAGGCCCTCGCCCGCGCGCTCGCCGGGCGCGGCGCCCGCCTCGCCTTGGTGGACCGCAACGGCGCGGCCCTCGAAGCCCTCGCCGCCGAGATCGGCGACCCCGCGGGAAGAGCCTTCCCGATCGCCGCCGACCTCCTCGACCCCGGCGACCGCGCCGACGTGGTGGCCACCGCCCGCGCGCGGCAGTCGAGCGGGACTCAGGCCGACCGGCCCCGCGGGATCGGGGGCGGGGAGGTGCGTCCCGCCCCCGCCCCCCGGCGCGGCGCTACCGCTCACCCCCACCCACTCCCAACCGCACGGTGCGCGGCGTTGCGCCGCCCATCGCAGGCCGCGCTTCATTCGTAGCGGAGCGCCTCGATCGGGTCCAGGCGGGCCGCCCGGCGGGCGGGGAAGTAGCCGAAGATCACCCCGATCACCGCGGCGAAGGCGACGGCGAGCAGGTTGATCGTCGGGTCGAACCGGTAGGGCACCTGCATCACCCCGGCGAGGGCGACGGAGGCGGCGGTGGCCAAGGTGACGCCGAGGATGCCGCCCAGGGAGGAGAGGGCCACCGCCTCGATGAGGAACTGCGCCAGGACCTCGCCCTCCAGCGCGCCGATTGCCAAGCGGATGCCGATCTCGCGGGTCCGCTCGGTCACCGACACCAGCATGATGTTCATGATCCCAATGCCGCCCACCACCAGGCTCACCGCCGCCACCGCGCCGAGCAAGCCGGTCATCACCTGGGTGGTGGAGGACAACGCCTGGGCGATCTGCTTGGTGTCCAGGATGGAGAAGTTGTCCTCCTCGTTGGCGGCGAGCTTGCGCCGCTCGCGCAGGAGGAGCGCCAGGCGTCGCATCACCGGCTCGGTGGCGACGCCGTCGGCAACCGAGATGCGCAGGCCGCTCACCTCCAGGTTGCCGGTGAGCCGCCGCTGCACCGTGCGCAGGGGCAGGATGATGGTGTCGTCCTGATCGGAGCCCATGGCGGTCTGGCCCTTGGCCTTCAGCACGCCGATCACGGTGGCGGAGAACTGCTTGATCCGGAGGGTGCTGCCGATCGCGCTCTGGTGGCCAAACAGCTCCTGCCGCACGGTCTCGCCGAGGACGGCCACCGCCATGCCGGCCCGTTCTTCCGCCTCGCTGAATACCCGCCCTTCTGCGAGCTGCCAGTTGCCGACCTGGAAAATCGCGCCCGTGGAACCGGTGACCGCGGTCGACCAGTTGCGCCCCTGGGCCACCACCGTGACCCCCTGGCCCACGGTCGGCGCCACCGCCTCGACCCCGGAGATTTGGGTGGCGATGGCCGCGGCGTCGGCGACCTTGAAGTTGGGGGCGGCGGAGGAGTCGCGTCCCGGCCCCAGGCGCTGGCCGGGACGCACGATGATCAGGTTGCTCCCCAGACTGGCCACTTGGGCGGCGACCGCCTGGGTCGCCCCGTGGCCCAGGGTCACCATGGTGATGACCGCGGCGACCCCGATGACGATGCCGAGGATGGTGAGGAAGGAACGGAACAGGTTCCGCCGGATGGCCCGCAGGGCGATGCGCAGGGCGTTGCCAATCATCGCGCCACCCTGCCGTTGCTGCGGTCGCTGGCCACCAACCCGTCCACGAAGTGCACCACCCGCTGCGCGTAGGCGGCCATCTCTGGCTCGTGGGTCACCATCAAGACGGTGATCCCCTGTTCGGCGTTGAGCTGGCCGAGGAGCTCCATGATCTCGTGGCTGGTCCGCGTATCCAGGTTGCCGGTGGGCTCGTCGGCGAGCAGCAGCAGCGGGCGGGTGACGGTCGCCCGCGCCACCGCCACCCGCTGCTGCTGGCCGCCGGACAGCTCCGCGGGCGAGTGGTGCTCCCAGCCGGTCAGCCCCACCTGGGCGAGGGCCGCCCGCGCCGCGGCGTGGCGGGCGGCGGCTGGCTGGTGGCGATAGAGCAGGGGAAGCTCGACATTCTCCAGGGCCGAGGTGCGGGCAAGGAGGTTGAAGCCCTGGAAGACGAAGCCCAGGTAATGGCGGCGCAACAAGGCACGCTGGCCGCGGTCGAGCCCCTCCACCTGCACCCCCAGAAAGCGGTAGCTGCCGGCGGTAGGGGTGTCCAAGCAGCCGAGGAGGTTCATCATCGTGGACTTGCCCGAGCCGCTCGGCCCCATCACTGCCACGAACTCGCCGGTGTCGACCTCCAGATCCACGCCGCGCAGGGCCTGAAAGGTGGCCTGACCACGGCCGTAGCTCTTGGTGATGGCGGACAGCACGATGAGCGGTGGCTCTGCCGCGGCCACCCCCCCCTCTTCGCCCATCGCCCGCACCGCCCGCTCGCCCGTGGGCCACGCCCTCCGTTGCGCCGGGGCTCCACTCCGCTCCCGATTCATCGCCCACCCCCCTCCAGGGTGTCGGTGATCACCGCCTCGCCCATCTGCACGGGACCGCCAACCACCTCGGTCATCTGGCCGTTGCTCAGCCCCACCTCCACCTCCACGGCAACCGCCTGGCCGGCGCGTAACACCCACACCCTGGGCCGGTCGTCGGGGTTGGCCTTGGGCGGGAGGGGGGAAGGCGCGCGGCGCGGGAAGCGCGGCACCATGGCACCGACCAGGCCGTTGCCCTTGGGCTTGGGCTTGGGGGTGGGCCCGGTGGGCGGGCTGTAGCGCAACGCCGCATTGGGGATCAGCAGCACGTCCGGGTGGTTGGCGGTGATGATCTCGGCGGTGGCGGTCATCCCCGGGCGCAGGCTGAGGTCGCGATTCTCGACCTGGAGCACCGCCCGGTAGGTCACCACTTGATTGGTGGTCTGCGCGCCGTAGTCGACGCGCAAGATGGCGGCGGGATAGCGACGTTTCGGATAGGCGTCGACGGTGAAGGTGGCCGGCTGGCCCGCGTCCACCTGCCCCACATCGGCCTCGTCCACGTCCACGTGCAGCTCCATCTGGGCGAGGTCCTCGGCGAGGGTGAACAGCACCGGGGCCTGCAACGACGCGGCCACGGTCTGACCGGGCTCCACCTTGCGGGCGAGGACCACCCCATCAATGGGCGCGCGGATAGAGCCCTTGAACAGGTTCGTTTGGTCGGACTTGAGGGTGGCCCGCCCCTGCACCACGCTCGCCTGGGCGCTGGCCGCGTTGGCCACTGCCCGTTGCAGGTTCGCCCGCGCGGTATCCAGCTCGCTCCCGGACGGCACCTTGCCGCCGGAGAGCTCGGCCACCTGCAGCAGGCGCGCCAGCGCCCCCCGGGCCTCCACCACCGTCGCCTGCGTCTGCTGTACCTGGGCCTCGACCGCGGCCAGGTTGGCCGCGGACCGGGCCACCGCATCCTCGAGCCGGGAGAGGTCGAGACGGGCCAGCACCTGGCCCTTCTTCACCCGGTCGTTGTCCTCCACGAACACCGCCTCGACGATCCCGGACAGCTCGCTGCCCACGTCGACCTGGTTGGTCGGCTCCAGCTTGCCGGTGGCCGAGACAATGACCGTGAGGTCGCCGCGCCGGACCTCCTCGGTCTGGTAGCGCACCGCCTCGCCCCCGTGGTCCGGCCGCAGGAAGAGAGAGCCCACCCCACCGGCAACCAGCGCGACCAAGAGCCACAGCCCGGGAGGCAGCCTCTGCCGACGGGTGCGGCCGGCCGCGACACCCAGGACCGCGGCGATCTCCGGTGGCTTCGTGACCCCTGGGTCGTTCATGGGCGCGCCTCGGGTTGCATCGTCTCCTCCGCGTCCACGGCCTCGCCCCCCGCCGACCCAACCTCGCGGGCGCCAGCGGCGGCCGTTCGGGTCGTCTCCTCCGGGGGGGTCGCCTCGCCCACCTGCGATGGGGTCGGTCCGAACGCCTCCCCCCCCGCCTCGTCCCAGCCGCCACCGAGGGCCTTGTAGAGCTGGATCAGGGCGGTGGCGACCTCGCCCTCGCTGGTCGCGAGGGCGTCGTCCACCGCCAGCCGGCTGGTCTGGGTATCCAGCACGGTCTGGAAGTCCACCAGACCGGCGGCGTATTGGCTTCGGGTCAGGGTGGCGGCGCGGGCGGCGGCCGCGGCCGCATCTTGCAAGGCTTGCCGGTGGTGGCGGCCGTTGGCCAGGGCGACCAAGCCATTTTCCACCTCCTCCAGGGCGGTGAGCACCGCGGCTTCATAGGCGGCCCGGGCCTGGTCGAGGAGCGCGTCCTGGATCCGTACCTCCTGGCGCAGGCGGCCAGCGTCGAAGATCGGCGCGGCCACCTGGGCGAGCAGCGAGCGCGTCGTCGCCTCGCCGCCGCTCAGGCCGCCCACCGTCAACGCCTGCAGACCGAGGGAACCACTCAGGGTGAGGGTGGGGTAGCGGTTCGCCTGGGCGACGCCGCGCCGCGCCGCCGCCGCTGCCACCTGCCGTTCGGCAACGCGCACGTCCGGGCGCTGGCGCAGGGTGTCGGCGGGGATGGCCACCCCCACCGCCTCCGGTACCACGGGGATCGCCCCCGGCTCGGCCAGCAGACGGTCCAAGCTGCCGGGCGGCTTGCCCAGCAGGATCGCCAGGCGGTGGCGTGCCGCCGCCAAGGCCGACTCCAAACCGGGGAGCTGGGCCCGGGTTTGTTCGGCCCGGGTACGGGCCTGATCCACGTCCACCACGGTGGCCAACCCGGCCTGGGTGCGCCATTCGGTGAGCTCGACGGTTTCGACCTGGCTCGCCAGGTTCGCCCGGACGATGGTGAGACGGCTCTGGGTCGTGCGCAGCTCCACATAGTTGCGCGCCACCTCCGCTGCCAGGGAGACCTGGGCCCCGTGCAGGCTCGCCTGGCTCGCCTCCAGATCGGCCTGTGCCGCGGCCGCGCCACCGCGCAGGCCGCCGAACAGATCCGCCTCCCAACGGGCGTCGAAGCCGGCGCTGTACAGGGTACGCGCGCCACTTCCGCCGGTCGCCCGGCTGGCCTGGGTGCGGCTGGCCGAGGGCGTGGCGGTGACCGCGGGCAAGAGGGTCGCCCCGGCCACCGCCCGGCGCGCGCGCGCCTCGTCGAGCCGCGCCGCGCTTCCCTGCAAATCCGGGCTGTTGGCCATTGCTTGGCGCACCAGGTCGGACAAGAGGGGATCGTCCAGGCGACGCCACCAGCGGGACAGATCCTCGGCGGGGTGGGGCTCCCCCGCCACCGCCTGACTCCAGGCGGCGGGGACCGCCCCGGCCGGCAACAGGGAGTCCGGCCCCCCCGCGCAGCCGCTCACTCCCAAGGCGATCGCCCACCCGGCCGCCAGGGCGTGGTCGCGAAACCGGCGGGGGAAGGGGAGAGGGGCCATGGGGGTGGAAAAAAGAGCGCGCCGGCGGGGCGCAGGATGGCAACACGAGCCTCCCCCTGCGCAACCACCGCCACCCGGAGCGCACCGAGCGCGCGCGCCGGCGGCAGACCGCGCCGAACCAGGGCGCCCCCACGCCGAAAAGGAAGGGGTAGGGGAAGGAGAAGTGGCAGGGGCAGGGGAGGGGCGCGGCCAAGGAGGTGGCCGCGCCCCGGTGCATGGCGCGCCCGGCCGGCAACCTGAACCCCCCTCCCCCAGGACCCACTCCCCACCCGCGCCGCCTGAACCTCCGCGACCGGGGGTGGCGTGGCGGGCTTGCCACCCCCCCGAACGCCGGCCTGCCCCTCCGCCGCCCTGATCGGGAGGGGGAGGCCACCTCCCCCCCCTCGCTACGCGAACAAGGCGCCGGCTGGCTCACCCCCCGTGGAGGGTGCTTCTCGCCCGCCATCCGACCGTAGGGAGGGACGGCTCCCTACGATCTACGGCCGCGGCCGCGCCCCCGCCACCGCCGCCGCGCCGGTGGAGAGGAGGAAGAGGAGGATGGCGACCCCGTTGACCAGCCCGCCCCAGGCGCGGGCGGGGAGAAAACCGCTGAGGTCGCCGGCGATGCGCGCCACCAGGGAGAGGTGGAGGAGCGCCAGGGGGAGGTAGAAGCGCGGGGAAAAGGGCAGGGGGCGGCCGAGGATGGCGGGGAAGATGATCGGCGCGTGGCCGAAGATCATCGCCATGACGAAGCCGAGAAAGACCGGGTGGAGGAGGAGGTCGTAGACCAGATCGCCGCCCGCTGGTGCGCCCACGACCAGGGTGAAGCAGCCGCCGGCGGCGAGCCAGGCGTAGCCGGAGAGGAGGCAGATCGCGACGAAGCGCACCAGGCCGTGCTGGCGCACCGTGTGGCGGGCGAGGTCGTAGCGGCCGAGCCACGCCGCGAGGGCCACCTCGCCGGCGCCAAGGAGGTGCCAGCCCACCTCGGGGGCGACGGCGGTGAGGAGGGTCCCGGCGAAAAAGAGGGCGGCGGCCACCACGAAGAGCCGCTCACCGAGTCGCCCCGGGGGGCGGAAGCGGCTCAGCTCCAACCGCTCGCCGGCGATGGTGAGGACGAGAAAGGCGAGCCACCACGCCACCACCTCGGCGACCTCCCAGCCGGCGAGCCAGAGGAGGTTGCCGGCCAGCCAGCAGGCCGCGCCCGCCCCCATGGTGGCGGTGTGTGGGGTGGGCTGGCGGACCCAGAGGGTGGCGTAGAGGGTGACCAGGCCGGCGGCCGCGAGGGCCATGGCAGTGGCCCCGGCCTCCCTGGGTAACCCCACCAGCAAAGCGAGGCCGCCGCCCCCGGCGAGGAGAGCCACCAGGTAGGCGCTCCGCCGCCCGACCGCCACCGCCCGCTCCAGGCAGATCACCGTGCCGAGGAAGCCGCCCGCCATGAGGGGGCCGTGGTAGGTGATCCAGCTCCCGGTGAGCAGGGGAAAACGCCAGTGAAGTCGCGCCAGGCCGCCGGCGAGGGCGGCGAGGAGGGTTGCCATCGCGAGGGCGAGGAGGGGGAGTCGGCGCCAGTGCATGGTCGTACCCGCCACCGTGGGGCGCTTCCGCCCCTACCCGCCCAGCGCCGCGCGCGCCGCGTCGTTCATCCGCGCCGGTGTCCATGGGGGCTCCTCCACCAGCTTGACCTGCACCCGCGTGGCCGCCGGGAGGGCGCGGCGGATTGTGGCCTCTGCCTCGCCCTGGAGGTGGCTGGACAGGGGACAGGCGGCGCTGGTCATGGCGAGGTCCACGGTGATCGCCGTTCCGTCCACGACTATCCCGTAGACCAACCCCAGGTCTACCACGTTGACCCCCACCTCCGGGTCGACCACCTCGCGCAGGGCCGCGCGCACCGCCTCCGGGGTCACCCTCGCCTCGCTCACCGCGCCCCCCACGGCGGCTCCAGGCGGGTGAGGATCGCCCGCGGCTCGACGCGCTCGATGAGGGTCGGCCACAGCTCCGCGGCGCCGGTGTCAAAGCAGGTGGCGGCGTTGGCGGTGGTGACGTGCCAGCCGCCGCCCCGCACCTCCGCGTCGAGCTGGCCCGGCCCCCAGCCGGCGTGGCCGGCATAGGCGTGGACGGTCACCCCGGGCGGGACCCCCTTGAGCAGGGCGAGGAGGGTGGTGAGCTGGCCGGAAAAATAGACCGAGTCGAAGAGAAGCCGCGCCTGGGCCGCGGGGAGCGGCGCGGGCGCGCGCACCAGCAGCCCCACCTGGTAGCGCGCCACCGGCCCACCCAGGTAGAGGTTGATGGAGAGGCGCTTGAGGGCGTCGATCTCCGGGATCGCCGAGGCGAACGGGACGGGGGTGGGGCGGTTGAGGATCAGGCCGGTGGCGCCGCTGGCGGCGTAATCCACCACCACGACCACCGTCTCGCGAAAACTGGGGTCGCGCAGATTCCGGCTCGCCACCAGCAGGCTGCCCGGCCGCAGCCCCGCGGCGGGCGGGGCGGCCGCACCCCCCTCGCCATTCGCCGGGGCGGGGACAAGGAGGGCGAGCCACAAGAGCGCCGCGGGCAGCGCGCGGCGGTGGGCGAGGCGCAAGGCGCTCATCCGCGCCCCATCTCCTCCAGCCGCCGGATCCGCTCCGCCATCGGCGGGTGGGTGGCAAAGAGGTTGCTCAGGCCGCCGCCGGCGAGCGGGTTGACGATGAACATGTGGGCGGTCGCCTGGCTCGCCTCCATCGGCGCCTGGCGGTTGGCGGACTCCAGCTTCTTGAGTGCCGCGGCGAGGGCGTGCGGGTCGCCACACAACCGCGCCCCGGAGGCGTCCGCCTGGTACTCGCGCGACCGCGAGATCGCCATCTGAATGAGCATCGCCGCGAGCGGCGCGACGATCATCATCGCGAGCAGGGCGAAGGGGTGCGAGTCACCGTCGCGGTCGCGCCCCCCGCCGCCGAACAGGGCCGCCCACTGGGCCATGGTGGCGAGGTAGGAGATCGCCCCGGCGAAAGTGGCGGCGATGGTGCCGGTGAGGATGTCGCGGTTGGCCACGTGGCTCAGCTCGTGGGCCATCACCCCCATGAGCTCGTCGCGCGTAAGCATTCGCACCAACCCGTCGGTGGCGGCCACCGCCGCGTGGGCTGGGTTGCGGCCGGTGGCGAAGGCGTTGGGGGTCGCCTGGGGGAGGGTGTAGACCTTCGGCATGGGCAGGCCACCGCGCCGGGTGAGGTCGCGCACCACCTCGACCAGCTCCCCGCCGGTGACCTCGCGGCCGCGGTACATGCGGATCACCATCTTGTCGGAGAACCAGTACGAGCCGAGGTTCATCACCCCGGCCAGGACCAAGGCGATCAGCGCCCCGCCGCGCCCGCCGAGGGCGTCGCCGGCCCACAGGAGGACCGCGGTGAGCAAGGACATGAGGAGGAGGGTGCGCAGGGTGTTCTTCATGGGGCTCCTTTCCCGCAAAGCCGGGGCCGGAGAGTCGGCCCGATGACGGGCGCAAATATGGGATGGCGCCGCGCTGAGCGCCACCCGCCGGCTCCCCGCGAGCCGCTTGGCCGCGCCGCGGCGGGGCGCCGAGCGGGGTGGACGATCGCTAAGGAGGTGATCGCGCCGCGCGCTCGGATCGCGGACCGTGTTGCCTAGGGCGCCGCCCCACCCGGCGCCACGCACGGTTCGCCCTCCGGACTCGCGCCCGCCGCGCCGCGGATCGATCGCCCAAGTCCGACCGCCGCCTGGCGCACCGCCGCCGCCTTTGTTCTCATCCCCCTCTGCGGCGGGGTTGTGCCGCGGCCCGCGGAGAAGACGCCATGCCCAATCTCGGAGTGAACATCGACCACGTCGCCACCGTGCGCCAGGCGCGCCGAGGTAGCAGCCCGGACGTGATGACCGCCGCGGTCCACGCCGAGATGGGCGGCGCCGACTCGATCACCGTCCACCTGCGCGAGGACCGGCGCCACATCCAAGAGGCGGACGTGCGCATCCTGCGCCAGTCCATCGCCACCCGCCTGAACCTGGAGATGGCCGCCACTGGCGAGATCCTGGCCATCGCCCTGGAGGTGGTCCCGAACCAGTGCACCCTGGTCCCGGAGCGACGCCAGGAGCTCACCACCGAGGGCGGCCTCGACCTCACCACCCACCACGACGCGGTGGCGGCAGCGATCGACCGCCTGCAAACCGCGGGGATCCCGGTCTCCTTGTTTATCGACCCCGACGAGGCGGCGGTGGCGGCGGCGGCGCACCTCGGGGCGCGGGCGGTGGAGCTGCACACCGGCGAGTACGCCGCCCACCCGGGCGAGGCGCAGCTCGACCGCCTCCGTCGCGCCCTGCACGCGGGGCTGGCGGCGGGGCTCACCGTCCACGCCGGCCACGGCCTCGACTACGACAACGCCGGACCGCTCGCCCAGCTCCCCGGCTTCAGCGAGTTCAACATCGGCCACGCGATCATTTGCCGCGCCCTGTTCGTCGGCCTGGTGGAGGCGGTGGCGGAGATGAAGCAGTTGGTGCGCTACAACGGCCACGACCCGCGGGGCATCCGCGGCAACCGGCCGCCGCGGCGGTAAACGGTGGCCCGCCGGGCGCGCTGCCTCGATCCCGCCTCGCCCAGCGCCTCGAGGTCGGCGCCTCCTTGAGGCGCCCGCGCGCACGCTTCTTGGCGATTCGCGCCGCGCGGCGGGTGTGCCCCCTCTAGTAGCGGTAGTAGTCCGGTTTGTACGGCCCCGCCACCGGCAGGTTGAGGTAACGGGCCTGCTCGGCGGTGAGGGTGGTGAGCTTGGCGCCGAGCTTGGGGAGGTGCAGGCGCGCCACCCTCTCGTCGAGCTGCTTGGGGAGGGTGTAGACCTTCACCGCGTACCGCTCCGGGTGGGTCCACAGCTCGATCTGGGCGAGGACCTGGTTGGTGAACGAGTTGGACATGACGAAGCTCGGATGTCCCGTGGCGCAGCCGAGGTTCACCAGGCGGCCCTCGGCGAGCAGGATGATCCGCTTGCCATCCGGGAAGACCACGTGGTCCACCTGCGGCTTGATGTTGTCCCAGGGGAGGTCGCGGATCGCGGCAACGTCGATCTCCGCGTCGAAGTGGCCAATGTTGCAGACGATCGCCTGGTCCTTCATCCGCTCCATGTGGGCACGGGTGATGACGTTGCAGCAGCCGGTGCCGGTGACAAAGAGGTCGGCGACCGCGGCCGCGTCGTCCATGGTGGTCACCTCGTACCCCTCCATCGCCGCCTGCAGGGCGCAGATCGGGTCGATCTCGGTAATCAGCACCCGCGCCCCCTCGCCGCGCAGGGACTGGGCGCACCCCTTGCCCACGTCGCCGTAGCCACACACCACCGCGATCTTGCCGGCGATCATCACGTCGGTGGCCCGCTTGATCCCGTCGAGGAGCGACTCGCGGCAGCCGTAGAGGTTGTCGAACTTCGACTTGGTGACCGCGTCGTTGACGTTAAACGCCGGGATGCGGAGGCTCCCCTGGCGCTCCATCTCGTAGAGGCGATGGACACCGGTGGTGGTCTCCTCCGACACCCCCCGCACCCCCTTGAGTAGCTCCGGGTGTTTCTCGTGCATCACCTGGGTGAGGTCACCGCCGTCGTCGAGCAGCAGGTTCGGGTGCCAGTCGCCGGGGCCGCAGATCGTCTGCTCCACACACCCCCAGTACTCCGCCTCGCTCTCCCCCTTCCAGGCGAAGACCGGAACCCCGGTGGCGGCGATCGCCGCGGCCGCCTGGTCTTGGGTGGAGAAGATGTTGCACGAGCTCCAGCGCACCTCCGCGCCGAGGGCGGTGAGGGTCTCGATGAGGACCGCGGTCTGGATGGTCATGTGCAGGCAGCCAGCGATCCGCGCCCCGGCGAGGGGCTGCTGGCCCGCGTACTCCGCGCGCAGGGCCAGCAGGCCGGGCATCTCGGTCTCGGCGATGGCGATCTCCTTCCGCCCCCAGCCCGCGAGGGCGAGGTCGGCAACTTTGAAGTCGGGGGTGGCGGTAGGGGTGCGCATGGGTTCGGTCTCCGGAGGAGGGAGGGTCAAGGGTCAGGGGTCAGGGGTCAGGGGTCAGGGGTCAGGGGTGGGGGGTGGGGGGTGGGAGGAAGGATGGCCGCGACGCGCCCCGCAGATTAGGGCGTGGGGGTTGCCCATGGCGTTTCGGTCGACCCGCGCGCCGACCTCGCCCCCGCCCCTCCTCCCTCCCCGCCGGTTCAGATCTTGCACGCGGTCCGCAGGTCGGCGACCCGGTCGGTGCGCTCCCAGGTGAAGCCGGGGCCGGTGATCGTGCGGCCGTCGTGGTGGTCGTTGTAGTCGACCCAGGTGATCTCCTGGCACGGCCGGCCGAAGTGGCCGTAGGCGGCGGTGGGCTGGTAGATGGGGCGCAGCAAATCGAGGGTGCGGATCATCATCGCCGGCCGCAGGTCGAAGACCTCGCGCACCGCCTTTTCCAAGATGGTGCGCGGAACCTGCTCCGTGCCGAAGCCATCCACCAGCACCGAGGTGGGCTCGGCCACCCCGATCGCATAGGAGACCTGCACCTCGCAGCGCGCCGCGAGCTTGGCGGCGACGATGTTCTTGGCGATGTAGCGCGCCATGTAGGCACCCGACCGGTCCACCTTCGACGGATCCTTGCCGGAGAAGGCGCCGCCGCCGTGGCGGCCGACGCCGCCGTACGAGTCGACGATGATCTTCCGGCCGGTGAGGCCGCAGTCGCCCTGCGGCCCGCCCACCACGAACCGGCCGGTGGGGTTGATGTGGTAGTGGATCTGCTCGTCGTCGATGAACTCCGCCGGGATCGCCCGCTTGATGACCCGCTCGATCATGTCCTCGCGGATCTCCGCGAGGGTCACCGTGTCGGCGTGCTGGGTGGAGACCACCACCGTGTCGACGCGCACCGGCTTGCCGTCCTCGTACTCCACGGTCACCTGCGACTTGCCGTCCGGGCGGAGGTAGTCGAGCTCGCCGTCCTTGCGCACCTGCGCCAGCCGCCGGGTCACCTCGTGGGCGAGGTGGATCGGCATCGGCATCAGCTCCTCGGTCTCGTCGGCGGCGTAGCCGAACATCAGCCCCTGATCGCCGGCGCCCTGCAGCTCCTCGCGCTCGCGGTCGACCCCCTGGGCAATGTCGTGCGACTGCTCGTCGATGGAGGTGACCACCGCGCAGGTCTCGAAGTCGAAGCCGTAGTGGGCGGAGGTGTAGCCGATGTCGCGGATGGTGCGGCGGACAATCTTCGGCACGTCGGCGTAGGCGGTGGTGGTGATCTCGCCGGCCACGAACGCCATGCCGGTGGTCACTAGGGTTTCGCACGCCACGTGGGCGTGCGGGTCGTCGGCGAGGAGGGTATCGAGGATCGCATCGGAGATTTGGTCGGCCACCTTGTCCGGGTGGCCCTCGGTGACGGACTCGGAGGTAAAGAGGTAACGCTCGCCCATGGGGGGTCTCCTACAACGGGGAATCGACCCGTGCCCAATCGGCCACGGGGAGGGTGAACGCTAGGCAAGGCGGCGCGACGGCGCAAGCACAGAGGGGCGGGGCGGCGCTTGTGGCAGAGGGGATCCACGGAGAGAGAAGACGATCTATTCCCTTGTTTCCGCCCCTCCACAGAGGGGAGAGGAGTCATCAGCGGTCCGCTTCCAGCTCTCGGTGGTCTGCATCTCGGATGGAGATTGGGTGCGACCGGGGGCCAGCAGTGGTTGGCATGGGTTTCACCACGATGCGCAGGCAGGGGAGGGGTGGGGGTGGTTTGTCGCCGTGGCTGCCCACGGGCCGATCGCGGTGGCCACTCCTCCGACCCGGACCACGGAGGACCACCCTGCTCCCGTTGCGCCGTTTCGCGCCCGCGCCGCCTCCCCCTATACTGCGCCGTTCCGCCCCGTCCATCGCCGCGGCTGGAAGACGCACCTCTCGCCCCCACCCGCCCGTGCTCGCCGCCGCTCGTTTGTCCGCCATGGCCCTTCGCTCCCTCGCCCGCCAGAAGGTGGTCTGCTTCGACGGCGCGATGGGGACGTCGCTCCAGCGGCTGGGGCTCACCGCCGACGACTTCGCGGGCAAGGAGGGGTGCAACGAGCTGTTGGTGCGCACCCGGCCGGAGGTGGTGGCCGCGGTCCACGCCTCGTTTCTGGAGGCGGGCGCCGACGTGGTGGAGACGAACTCCTTCGGCGCCCTACCCACCGTGCTGGCCGAGTACGGCCTCGCGGACGATGCCTTCGACCTCGCCCGCCGCGCCGCGACGCTCGCCCGCGAGGTGGCGGATGGCTTCGCCACCCCCGCGGCGCCGCGCCTAGTGGCGGGCTCCATGGGGGGCGGGACCAAGCTCCCCACCCTCGGCCACATCCGCTTTCGCGACCTCGCCGCCGGCTACACCACCCTCGCCCGGGGGCTGATCGCCGGCGGCGCGGACCTGCTTTTGATCGAGACCGCCCAGGACCCCCTGGCGGTGAAGGCGGCCCTGGTGGGGGCGCAAGCGGCGATGGCGGCCGAGGGGCGGGAGGTGGAGGTGGCGGTCTCGTTCACGGTGGAGACCACCGGGACCCTCTTGGTGGGCACCGAGATCGGCGCCGCCTGGGCGATCGTCGAGCCGTACCCGGTGGCGATGGTGGGGATGAACTGCGCCACCGGCCCGGCGCAGATGTCCGACCACCTGCGCACCCTGTGCGCCGAGTCGGACCGGCTGATCTCTTGCTTCCCCAACGCCGGCCTGCCGGAGAACGTGAACGGCGAGGCGGTCTACCCCCTCACCCCGGCGGACCTGGCCACCGCGCTGGCCCACTTCGTCCGCGACCTCGGGGTGAACGTGGTAGGCGGCTGCTGCGGCACCACCCCGGACCACATCAAAGCGATCGCCGCGGCGGTGGCCCACCTCACCCCGAAGGGCCGCACCCCGCACTTTGCGCCGTCGGCCTCTTCCCTCTACACCGCCCAGCCCCTGGCCACCGAGCCGCCGCCTTCGATCATCGGCGAGCGGCTCAACGCCAACGGCTCGCGCGCCTTTCGCGACCTCCTGCAAGACGAGCAGTGGGAGGCGATGGTGGCGATCGCCCGCGCCCAGGCGCGGGAGGGCGCCCATCTGCTGGACGTGTGCGTCGCCTACGTGGGGCGGAATGAGGCGCGCGACATGGAGGAGCTGGTCCGCCGCCTGAACACCGCCGCCACCCTGCCGCTGGTGATCGACTCCACGGACGAGCTCGTCTTGGAGGAGGCCCTGGCGCTCTGCTCCGGGCGGGCGGTGATCAACTCGATCAACCTGGAGGATGGCGAGGGGCGGGCGGAGCGGGTGATGGAGCTCGCCCGCCGCTTTGGCGCGGCGCTCATCTGCCTGACCATCGACGAGGAGGGGATGGCGAAGACGGTGGCGCGCAAGGTGGCGATCGCCGAGCGGATCCACCGCCTCGCGCTCGACCGCCACGGGCTCAGGCCGCACGACCTGATCTTCGACCCCCTCACCTTCACCCTCGGCTCGGGCGACCCGGCGTTTCGCACCGCTGGGGCCGAGACCCTGGAGGCGGTGCGCCAGATCAAGCAGAGCCTGCCCGGGGTGCTCACCGTGCTGGGCGTCTCCAACAGCTCCTTCGGCCTGACCCCGGCGGCGCGCCAGGTGGTGAACTCGGTCTTTTTGCACGAGGCGGTGGCCGCGGGGCTGGATTTGGCAATCGTCCACGCGGCGAAGATCGTGCCGGTGGCCAGGATCGACGAGACGGAGCGCGCCGCGGCCCTCGACATGGTCCACGGGCGGAGCGACCCCCGCTGGCCCGACTCGGACCCCCTGCGCTTCCTCCTCGCCCACTTCGAGCACTGCCCGGCCGCCGCCCCCGAGGCGGAACGGCAGGCACGCGCGGCGCTACCGGTGGGCAAGCGGCTCACCGCCCGGATCGTCGATGGGGATTCGGTGGGGCTGGAAGCCGATCTCGACGAGGTCCTCGCCACCACCCCGCCGCTCACCATCATCAACACCGTCTTGCTCGACGGGATGAAGGAGGTGGGGCGCCTGTTCTCCACCGGTGAGATGCAGCTCCCCTTCGTCCTCGCCTCGGCGGAGGTGATGAAGCGGGCGGTGGCGCATCTGGAGCCGCACATGGAGCGGGCCGCGGGCACGGCGCGCGGCACCCTGGTTTTGGCGACGGTGAAGGGCGACGTCCACGACATTGGCAAGAACCTGGTGGACATCATCCTCACCAACAACGGCTACCGGGTGGTGAACCTGGGGATCAAGCAGCCGGTGGAGCAGATCCTTGCCGCCGCCGCCGACCACCACGCCGACGCGATCGGCCTCTCCGGCCTGCTGGTGAAGTCGACCCAGGTGATGAAGGAGAACCTGGAGGTGATGAACGAGCGCCACATCCGCCTGCCGGTGCTCCTCGGCGGTGCAGCGCTGACCCGCCGCTTCGTCGAGTCGGTCCTCGATCCCCTCTACGGCGGCCGCGCCTTGTACGGGCGTGATGCCTTCGACGGCCTCCAGCTCATGGACCGGATCATGGCCGGCGAGTTCGTGGCCGCGCCGCCGGCCGCTGCGGCCACCGCTGCGGCCCGTCCGGCCCCCGTCCCCGCGCCCACCCTCTTGTCCGCCGCGCCCACCGTGGCGCCGGCGGAGCACATCCCCACCCCCCCCTTCTGGGGGTCGCGGCTCGCCTACCCGCCGCTCCACGAGGTCTTTGCCTTTCTCAACGAGACCGCCCTGTTCAAGGGCCAGTGGCAGGTGCGCCAGGGCCAGCGCACGAAGGCTGAGTACGACCACCAGCTCGCCAGCCAGATTCGCCCGGTCTTCGAGACCCTGAAGGCGCGCGCCATCGCCGAGCGGCAACTCGTCCCGGCGGTGGTCTACGGCTACTGGCCGGCGAACGCCGATGGCGACTCCCTGGTGGTTTTCGACCCGGACAGCGGCGCGGAGCGCCTGCGCATCGCCTTCCCGCGCCAGGCCACCGACCCGCGCCACCTCTGCCTCGCCGACTACTTCCTGCCGCTGGCCGCGGGCCGGCGCGACGTGGTGGCGATCCAGGTGGTGACCGTGGGCGGCCACGCAGCCGAGGTGAGCCGGGCCCTGTTCGAGTCCAACCAGTACCAGCAGTACCTCTACTTCCACGGCCTGATGGTGGAGACCGCCGAGGCCCTCGCCGAGTACTGGCACCGGCAGGTGCGCCAGGAGCTCGGGATCGCGCACGCCGACGCGCCGGCGATCAAGGCGCTCTTGCACGCCAACTACCAGGGGCGCCGCTACTCCTTTGGCTACCCCGCCTGCCCCGACCTCGCCAGCCAAGTCCCCCTCTTCGCCCTCCTCGACGCGGCGCGGATCGGCTTGCAGCTCTCGGAGGAGCACCAGATCCACCCGGAGGCCTCCACCGCCGCCCTCATCTGCCACCACCCGGCGGCGACCTACTTCGATGTGGAGTGACCGGAAGGGGGGAGGGTCGATGGAGGGCGCGGGGTGCAGGTGCCTTGCGCCGGGGCGCCTCGCCAAGGGAGGGAAGAGAGATCCCTTGCGCCTTGGCGTCCTGGCGCCTTGGCGTTTTGCAGGACGGGGAGGGGGGGTGAAGGACCCCAGCCACGGAGTCGTCCACCCCCCGGCAAACGACTTACCGCAAAGACGCAAGGACGCCAAGGCGCAAAGCGGGGCGATCGGTCGCGACCTCGGCGGCGCTGCCTGGGTGCACTCCCGGCGGAGCCGGTCGCCCACTCCAGCGCGTTTTTCGTCTCCTCCCCCTCCACGCTTCGTGCCCATGGCCGGCCCTCTCTACAAAACATCTTCCCATCGTGACCTCGACGCCGCCGGGGACGCGGGGGGGTGCGGAACGGAGTCAGTTGGACGTTGCCGATTCTCGCGACCGAAGGCGGGCTCGATCCCGGACGGGGGGGGGTGCGCGGCGCATCATCGGGCTAGTGCGCCGAAGAACGGGGCTTGCTCCACGCCCCGCGCCGCGTCGTCGCCGAGATCTGCTGCTGCTGCCATCGGGCCAAGGCCGAACGGCTCCCCTGCCCTGCATCGGCCGGCCGCCCCTGTTGTTGGCCGCCGTCCCTCCCGACTAGAGCCCCCCGCCGCCGGAACCCCCGCCCGCCCCCGCCGCTCCTGATCCTTTCCAGTCGCACCGTCCCCCGTCGTTCGCCATGGTCCCCCTCACCCTCGAGCTGTTGCGCCGCCACGTCGGCCCTGCCTTCCTCGAGCGCGGCCTCCTCGCGTTCCAGGCTGGAAGGGTGAACCTGAGTCCCGGTGAGGGGGGGCGGATCACCGGCCTGGTGGAGGGGGGGCGTGGCCGCCGCTTTACCGCCGAGATCACCGTCAGGGAGGCGGCCGGCGGCGAGGTCGCCCTCGACTCGTTGTGCACCTGCCCCCTCGGCACCGCCTGCCGCCACGTGGCGGCGGTGGGGCTCGCGACCCTGGGGGCCCATGCGGAGGTGGCTCCCCTCGCCACCGCCACCCAGGGGCGGGAGCGCGCCCACCGGTTCGCCGACTGGGAACGGGCCCTCGCCGGCGCGGTGCAGGCGGAGGTGATCCCCTTTGCGCCGCCGCCCCAGTGGCCCGCGCCGGTGGTGCAGGCGGTGGCGGAGGAGGCCGCTTACCTTCTCCTCGCGCGGGTCGAGGGGAAGCTGCGCCTGCGGGTGGTCTGCGCGCTGACCCCGGGCGGGGAGCGGCGACCGCTCCCCTTCCACCAGCTCCCGCGCATGCGCCTGGCCACCTCCGACCCCTTCGGCCACTACCTCCTCTCCGTGGTCGGGGCGCTGCGCGGCTGGGGGATCCATAGCTACCTAGAGCTGGAGGCGGCCACCGCCGGCTGGCTCGCCATCCAGGGGCTGGCCACTGGCCGCCTCCTCTTCGAGGACCCGAACGGCCCCCCCCTCACCGCCGGTCCCGCCCGCGCCCACGGGGTGGCGCTGGTGGAAGAGGACGACGGCTACCACTTCCACCTCACCTTGCCCCCCGAGGGCTTCGACCCCGAGGTCGGGGGGGAGTGGCCGTACGCGACCGGGCAACAGACCACGCCCGCCCCCGGGCTGGTCGCCCTGCCCACCGTGCCGCCCCTCTACCTCGACCGGGATCGCGGCGAGCTCGGCCCTCTGCTGACCCCGGTCCCGCCGCTGGCCCTCGCCTACCTCCTCACCGCCTCCCCGCCCCTCTCCCTGGAGGAGGCGATCCGCTTTGTCCAACGCTGGGGCGGCCGCACCTGGCACGCCCCCGGCCGCTTTCCGCCGCCGGTGGGCGACACGGCCCCGTGGGTGGAGGGCGCGGTTCCGGTGGTGCGCCTGGTGATGGAGGAGCATGCGTCGGACCGGCCCGGCGAGCTCCTGCCGCAGGTGGAGGCGATCCTCAGCTTTCGCTACCCCGGCGCGGCGCCGGTGGTCTATGGCACCGCCCAGGCGCCACGCCAGGTGGATGGCGACAAGATCGTGCGCCTAGTGCGCGCCCGCGCCTTGGAGGAGGAGATGGCGACCGCCTTACGCGCCGCCGGTTGGACCGAGGAGACGCGCCACGGCGCGACCCGCTTCCTCCAGCGCGACATCGCCGGCCACGTCCGCTTCTGCCAGGTCCACCTTCCGGAACTGGAGCGCCAGGGGTGGGAGGTGGAGAGCCACCTCACCACCTTGAAGGTGAGCCGCGAGCGCGCCGAGGTCCGCGGTACGGTGGCCACCCGCGACGCCGGCTTCGCCCTCGACCTCGCCGTCGGCCTCGGCGACGAACGGCTCGACATCACCCCCCTGCTCGCCGGCTACCGCGAGGGGGAGGAGGTGGGACGCAACCGGCGCGGCGAGCTCTTCTCCCTGCCCGCCGAGCAGCTCGATCGGGTCTTGGAGGTTCTCGAGGAGCTGGGCCAGGAGGGGCTCGACGAGCCGCTCTACCTGGAGCGCTACCGGGTGGATCAGATCGACGCCCTCGACACCGCCACCCAGCTCACCGGCGACGACACCTGGCGGGAGATCGCCGACGGGCTGCGCGACTTCACCTCCCTCACCCCGGTGGCCCTGCCCGCCGGACTCCATGCGACGCTGCGCCCGTACCAGCACGAGGGGGTCACCTGGCTCGACTTTTTGCGCGCGCACGGCCTGCACGGCATCCTCGCCGACGACATGGGGCTCGGGAAGACGGTCCAGGCCCTCGCCCTGCTTCTGCGCGAAAAGGAGGCCGGGCGGCTGGACCGGCCGTGCCTGATCGTCGTTCCCACCTCCCTGGTCTTCAACTGGGAGGCCGAGGCGCGCCGCTTCGCCCCCGCCCTGCGCGTCCTGCCGCTGCACGGGGCGGGGCGCAAGCGCCACTTCCACGAGATCGCCAGCGCGGATCTCGTCCTCACCACCTACGCCCTGTTGCGCTGGGACCGCGAGGTCCTCGCGACCCGCGACTACCACTACGTCATCCTCGACGAGGCGCAGGCGATCAAGAACGACCGCACCCAGGTGGCCCATCTCGTCCGCCACCTGCACGCCCGCCACCGCCTCACCATGACCGGCACCCCAATGGAGAACCACCTCGGCGAGCTGTGGAGCCAGTTCGCCTTCCTCATGCCCGGCTTCCTGGGCGCGCGCAAGCGATTCACCGAGCTCTTCCGCAACCCGATCGAACGCGGCGAGGCGGGGAGCGAGCGCAGCCTCCGGGCCAGTGAGCGGCTTGCCCGGCGGCTGCGCCCCTTCATCCTCCGCCGCAGCAAGCAGGAGGTGGCGCTGGATTTGCCACCGAAGAGCGAGATCCCCCTCTACTCCGAGCTCACCGGCGAGCAGCGCACCCTCTACGAGACCGTCCGCCTCGCCTATCTGGAGAAGGTCCGGCGCGAGGTAGAAAACCGCGGCGTGGAGCGGGCCCAGGTGACCATCCTCGACGCCCTCCTGCGCCTGCGGCAGGTGTGTTGCCACCCGCAGCTCTTGCCCTTGGAGATGGCCAAGCGGGTCCACGCCTCGGCGAAGATGCGGCAACTCGCCGAGCTCATCCCGGAGGCGGTGGAGGAGGGGCGGCGGATCCTCGTCTTCTCCCAGTTCGTCCGCTTCCTCACCCTCGTGCGCCACTGGCTCGACCAGCACCCCTTCACCTACTGCTACCTCGACGGTGCCACCCGCCAGCGCCAGCCGGTGGTGGACCGGTTCCAGGAAGGCGACGTCCCCCTCTTCCTCATCTCGTTGAAGGCGGGCGGCTCCGGCCTGAACCTCACCGCCGCGGACACGGTGATCCACCTCGACCCGTGGTGGAACCCGGCGGTGATGGACCAGGCCACCGACCGGGCGCATCGCATCGGCCAGGACAAGCCGGTGCAGGTCTACAACCTCATCACCCGCCACACGGTGGAGGAGCGCATCCTCCAGCTCCAGGCACGCAAGCAGCACCTCGCCACCGACGTCCTCACCGCCACCCCCGAGGGCGGCCACCAGCTCACCCGCGCCGACCTCGACGTCCTCTTCGAACCCCTAGAATAGAGGCGCGCCACGCCTCTCTGGGCACACGCCCCCCGTGAGCCCGCAGGGTCGCAACTTCGAACCCCTGGCACCGGGGTGCGCGGCGCCTCCCCTTTGAGGGGGGTCAAATAGGGGGGACGGCCAGGCAAGTAGGCAGTAGAGGGTAGAAAGGGGTGGGCGGCTTCACACGGAGTGCACCCCAGCGCCTCCCCCCTTCGTCTCTTCGTGCCTCCGTCTCTTCGTGCCTTCGTGTGCGCCCCGCGGCGACGGTGGGTGGGTAGCTTCACACGGAGTGCACCCCAGCGCCTCCCCCCCTTCATCTCTTCGTGCCTTCGTGCCTTCGTGTGCGCCCGCGCCGGCGGTGGATGGGCGGGCTCTCGTGGAGACAACAACGCCGGGGGGAGTCTCCCCCCTCTGTCTCTTCGTGCCTTCGTGCCTTCGTGTGCGTCCCGCGCCGGCGGTGGATGGGCGGCTTCACACGGAGTGCACCCCAGCGCCTCCCCCCTCCGTCTCTTCGTGCCTTCGTGCCTTCGTGTGCGCCCCGCGGCGACGGTGGGTGGGCGGGCTCTCGTGGAGACAACAACGCCGGGGGGGGGTCTCCTCCCCCCGGCGTCGCCCGCCCTGCGCGGGGCGGTTGTGCGGTTCGACTTCGCCTACCCGCGCCGCCGGCGGGCCAGGCCGATCACGCCGCAGAGGGCGCTGGCCACCAGGGCCATCGAGGCGGGCTCGGGGACCGCCTGGACGGTGAGGCGCGCGATGTCGATCCCGTTGGGATCGAGGAGGTAGGCGAGGTTGAAGGCGAGGCCGCCGCCCAGGGCGGGGAAGGCCAGGGAGTCAAAGGTGCCGCTGATCGTGGTAGCGGTGAGGAGGTCGAAGGAGTCACCCGCACTCGGCGCGAACAAACCGCCGCCTAGATCGAACAGAACCACATCCAGCGTACCGCCCAGCGACAGGGTGCCGCCGACGTCGAAGGCATCGTATTCGGCGCCGCGAAGCAGGCCGCCCAGCTCCATGGTGGTGAGGCTCAGCAATCCGAGCGACATGTCGCCTTCGACCGTGACCAGCGCCGGGCTGTTGCCGGGACGCAGATCGCCTTCGAAGAAGACCGTGCCAGTGCCGGTGTAGGCGCCGGCGCCGGAGACGGCACCGAAGAAGACCGCCTGGCTGCCGGCGCTGACACGGATTTCAGCGCCGTTGTGCGTGACATCGTCGTGGAAGGTGGCGGTGGCACCACCGGAAACCACGATCTTGCCGGCGCCGGTGTTGCTCACGTCGCCGATGAAGTCGGTCGTGCCGCTCACGGCGACATTGCCCTGGTTGGTCAGGCCGGTAGCGCCCGTCGTCCCGGTGGCCACGACACCGCGGCCGGAAATGATGCCGGTATTGGTCAGCCCTTGTGGCGAATCCACCGAACCGCCGAGCAGGGTGATGCGGCCATCACTGGTGTTGCCCGTACCGCTAAAGACCAGGGCGTCGCCCGCATTCGCGCGCACCTCGCCGCTGCCCATGTTGTTCAGGGTGGCGCTGACCTGCCCGCTGCCGGTGATCTTGCCAGCATTGTTCACGGTGCCGCCGCCAAGGTTGGTGTTCACGCCACCGAGCGCCACCTGGCCGTTGTTGTTGGTGGTACCGGAACTGAATGCACTGTCGTTCAGCGCCAGCACCGAACCGCTGTCGATGGTGGTGGTGTGGGTGACGTTCACGGTCTGATTGCCGCCGAACTGCACGGAACCGCCGAACAGGCCGCCGGCGCCAACGACCAGGTTGTCATTGGTGAGATTGAACGTCCCCTTGTTGAAGGCAAAGCCGCCGTTGTTCGCCAACGAACCGGTGGAGAAGGTGCCGCCGTCGAGGGTCAAGGTGTTGGCGCCGCCCAGGGTGGTGGTGCCGCCCACGCCCAGGGTCTTGACCCCCGTCAGCACCAGGTTGCCGTCCAGCAGGCTGGTGGCATCCAGCAACAGATCACCGGCGAAGTTCAGCGTGCCGGCATTGAAATTGAACGTCCCCGTGCCCCCACCCTTGGCCAGGCTGCCCACGGTCAGCGTGCCACCGCCGAGGTTATAGGTGCCGCTGGCGCCCGCATTCACGGCAAGGGTCAAGGTGGTCGCCACCGTGTTCGTCCCGCCGGTCTGGGTGAAGGCGCCGGTGCCGTCGTAGCCGACGAACTCGGAGCCCGCCGCGAGGTCGCCGCCGGAGAGGGCGTAGGTGCCGCTGCCGGTGGAGTTGGAGCCGAGGTAGAGGCTGAAGTCCACCGTGTTCGTCCCGCCGCTCTGGGTGAAGGCGCCGGTGCCGGAGGAGCCGACGG
>Ga0210025_1000781_pt1 | contig 38676 bp, 24 predicted proteins | sample CryGeyme20150102_FD_183989 | JGI IMG/M metagenome (GOLD analysis project Ga0210025, IMG submission 183989) | Groundwater microbial communities from Crystal Geyser aquifers in Utah, USA - Crystal Geyser metaG 2015-0102 (SPAdes) (version 2) | ecosystem: Environmental > Aquatic > Deep subsurface >... | reverse complement strand
GGATACATCATTGTCTAGGTCTCATGGAGAGCTATCGATTGCACTACTTTATTTGTGTTTTTGAGGTCATGTGCTTCCAAAATATTTTTCTACGTGAGTTCAGTACGGTAGTGTCATCCTTACTCTAGTTGGTAGCTTGTAGTCCACTGTAGGGGACACAATTCAAAGAGATGGCGAGTTTCGGCAACTGAAGCTAATCTACTACTACGGTACCTGGTACTACAGCACTGGATTTGGGTACTACTACTGTCACCTCAAATCTCGAATACTGGCGTGATTCTAACACGGTACACTCATTTGCGCTTCATAAGTGCCACAGAAGAATTCAGGTTGTTTACATTTCTGGTCAGTACCCTCATTTACGCAGAGGTAAGTACGCTAGTAGCTACAAGTAGGAACCAGAGCGCTCGCACCAACAACCATGAAAGTGATGAACGATGATGAAATAGTTCGCGAGCTTGCAGGAGCGCACATCAGGTGCGTAGAAGGAAAATGCAGTTCCATGCCGTACGTGTTCATTGTGGTCCGTCACCACCACAACCATCAAGAAGAGCGTACAAGCGTTCAGGCACAGGATGCGAACTGCCTGGAGTGTGAATTCTATGTTTCCGACGACTATGACCGTCTAGAAGAAATGTACCATAGGGAATCATTTGTTCATATGGTCAGAGCCATTGTCCAAAGTAGTACCAGTGGGGATCCGTTCTCGAAGAAGATCCATGGAGGAATTGAGGAGTTGCAGGAGCTTCTCGAACAAAAATATCGTGACATCGAAAGTTCTTTTCGAAGCCAAGCCAAACAGGATCCCGCTGGTAAGAAGGTCGAGACAGAAACAACAGCAGATGGCAAACAGCATAACAACTCTGGTACGACCGGGACCGCTGCTGCGGCTGCTGCAGGAAGTGCAGCTGCAGTGGGAGGCACTGCAGTAGGCACTTGGTTAATGGGCTATACTGCCACCGGTATTACCGCTAATAGCGTGGCAGCAAGTATCATGTCAATGGAAGCTGTTGCTGGTGGTGGTGGTGTTGCTGCTGGTGGATTCACTGCCACCATGCAAACAATTGGTGCCGTTGGTGTGATGGCCAGTCCTGTTGGTTGGGCAGTGGCTGCAACGGGTGCTGTTGGAGGTGCTGGTGCTGCCTGGTATTTGTCAAGGAATAAGTCTGACCGTACAGAACCCCAAGATAGAGACCAGGCGGCTTCGGAAATATCCAACAAGTGAAAATTGCAAATGGTAGTAGTATAACTGTATTGAATGCAGAAACTTTATTTTTGCCACCAACAAGGCGGCGGCGGTGGTGGCTGTATGAGAAACGACAAACAAGGAGGATCCCTATGATAAAAAAAATAAAATCCCATGGCTTCCTTATATTATATCATTTTTTCTGATGCCTGCCTAGGCAGTAGGCAGTAGGCAGTAGGACTAAAGTACAGAGTCGTGTTGGCTGGTTGAGGAGGTGCACTTGCTCGCAGTTGCATTGGGGATTGGATGCTGCTGGAATTTTTGCCAACAGTCCTGCTGCAGCACCCATAATATCAGCCAGCTGTTGCTGCTCGAGGACTCACTACTACCGCCATCATGCAGTCCACGCAACTGGTGCGTGTTGCTGCGGCCGCTGGTGGGGTACTATCGCTGTAGGTGCGGCAATAAAATATAGATTACACATTACACCATGGTTTAATACCCGAGTACACCTATACTAAAAATGAGACGTATAGAGGATTAAGTGTACTGGTGTGTGTCTTGTATGAAGAAGTAGTTTCTACAGATTGAAAGGAGTGAAGGGTTGGTTGAACCGCAGTGCTTCGTGTAAGTGTTTACAGAGGAGGAGGGGGAATACTACTAGCTAGTCTCTAGTGTACTACTCCTACCTGATACCAGTTGTACTCCCTGGTACTAGCTAGCCAGTAGTAGCAGCAGTACAAGGTGGCTGGCTGGTACCGTAGCCCCAAGCGTAATAAGTACTCGTATTTTGTATCATGAAGTCATCGTCATCATCTTCTACTACTACTACTACTACTAGCTAGTAGTCTACTCTCTTGGTAGTAGAGAGCCAGGCAGCAGTAGTGATGATCTCAAACTGAAACCCGCAGCACCCAATACGGCACATCAGAAGAAGAATACCAGCGAAAGAATCGAGATGGCGAAGTAGACTACTACAGTAGTAGCTAGAAGACCCTACCAGGTACTACAGTATTAGTCTACTCGTACATAAAAGACAGAGAAAGCAGCTTAGCTAGCTAGACCAGACACATCTCATAGATATCAGATACAGTACCAGTTACCAGCATACCAGACTAACACCACTTAAAATACTAGAGTAAGAGTAAGAAGAAGAAGAAGAAGAAGAAGTATGAGACTGGCAACCACAACCGCAGCAGCTGAAGCTGCAGCTGCAGCTAGGCAAAGACGACGCAATCTTATTCTCTGTTTTAGTGTTGCTTTTGTTGTTTTGACTGCGACGGTCTCGGTTGTACCGACTATGCCTGTTGTACAAGGTCAGATACTCACTACTAGTCCGATCAAGAACGGCGGTGACGCACTAGACACACTTCCTCTTCCTACTGTTCCAGCAACCACAGCAACAGCAGCAGCAGCAGCAGCAACAGCAACAGCAGCAGCAACAAAAGCGTTTCCTGTTCCCACTGGAAGTTTCACCACTCCCATTCCCATTGATGACACGCAGTGCAACATTGAAGATTTGGAAGAAGCGAACGACAGTCAACTGTACACGATTTTACAGGAGCTCGTCTCGCGCACGGAGTACTTTCAGCATTTTGCCGTGGATCTCGATCGACGCTGTCCTCTGTCGGCGGATACTGATAAAGCTGATGAAGCTGATGAAGAAGAAGAATTTGTGTGCACTGGTGGAAGTGCAGACGAAACAGAAGGAGAAGCAGAGGAACATGATCAAGGCAGCTTTTTGGATGCCACTGGAGGATTCAGTTTTTTGACAGGAAAGAAACAACAACAGCATGAACCTGCTTGTTCGGTAAACACAGGAACAGCAACTGGAACAGCAACTGGAACAGCAACTGAAACAGCAACTGAAACAGCAACTGAAACAGCAGCTGGAACTGGAGCTGGCTCTACTCACAGCACCACTCACAGCACCACTGCTACCAGTACCAATGACAATGACAATGCACCATCACCGTCCACACACAGTCAGGCACTGCAGGATATATTTGAACAGGGATTTGAATCCAAGGAACAAGCAGGAGCCTTCCAGTGGAAACAGCAGACCGATTTGGTCAAGAAAAATTCGTACAATCAGGATTCGCCATCACAACCACTGCATGCAACCATGAACAAGGAAGATTGTGCCGATCTAGATGCCGAACACATGACAAGAACCAATCAACAGTGGTTGCCAGAATCATTTTGGATGGACATGTGCTCACACTTTAAGGAGGGAAGGAAAACGAAAATTGTAAACCTCACACTCAATCCAGAAAGAAATACCCAGTACAATGGAACACACTTGTGGAATGCTATTTATCACGAAAATTGTATTGGCATTACCAATTCTAACACAAACGGAAAAGAACCACAGTGCTTTGAGGAACGGGTCCTTTATCGGCTGCTGTCGGGACTTCACACATCCACGACACTCTCGATTGCTAAGAACTATTACATGCCATCCAAACGAAAGGGACGGACCAACTGGGAACCAAATCCAAACTATTTCATGGAAAAATTCAAAGATCACCCAGAATACATTCGAAATCTGCATTTCAGTTATGTCGTTTTACTTCGAGCTCTCAAAAAGGCAACACCATTTTTGTACACTTACGAAATACGCACTGGAAATATAGTGCAGGACGAAGCCGCGAACGTACTGCTCAAACGTCTTCTTGACTCCTCTATTCTGCAATCATGTGGGCAGGTATTTTCCGCATTCGACGAAACACTCATGTTTCGACAACAGCAAAAACAGACGCAAGAACAAGCTGCTGCCAATGGAATTACATCGGATCAATTTTTTCAACAGGATACCGATAATCACGATGCCGTAGAAAGTGTTGCACTCCAACAATCATTCAAGGGAGTATTTCATAATATTTCAAGTATCTTAGATTGTGTACAGTGTCAACAGTGTAAACTCCACGGGAAATTGGCGATGCTCGGATACGGTACAGCGCTCAAAATTTTATTCATTCGACCATCAGCACTGCAGCTTGAACGCAATGAAATTGTGGCGTTTATCAATACCATTGCAAAATTGTCACAATCTATTCGAGAAGTTAGAGAAATGACACATCTCTACTGGATGCAACAACAAAACAAAGATATACGAAGTACTAGTACGGCAGGTACCACAGCAACAATACCAACAACAACGACAACGACAACGCATGCACCTTTGCCAGATGGTACAACAACTTGGTCTTGGGATTCCTGGAATGCTGTCGACATTGCTGTAGGGGCCTTTCGAGCATTGGCCAAGCAACAACTCATCTCAAAACAACAAGAAACAGATCTCATTATGGAAGCCATGGATAAGAAGGATCCATCTCTCTTGATTCTAACCAAGCATTATTATTCTGCTGATTCGGGTGGAAATACTGATCTGATTCGGTTGCGAGATTTATTGAAGAAACGAGGGTTGCTCGATGGTACCTCGTCGTTATCGTCGACGGCGACACTAGTCGCCCAAAATCCGCTGGATTATCCTGATGCCATTGTTGTCGGTAGTGGACTAGCAGGGTTATCGGCAACACTTGAAATTTTAGATCGTGGTGGTTACGTCGTTTTGCTTGAAAAAGAACATTTGTTGGGTGGCAATTCCAATAAAGCTTCGAGGTAAGAGACGGTGTGTTTTTCCTCTCTGTCTGTCTTTGTGAGAATACGCATTGCTCTGTAGTGTTTGATGACGTATCGAGCTTATACACACGCACACGCTCTCCATATTCACCCGTGTTATTACACCAACAGCGGCATCAACGCTTGTTGTCCCAACTCAACCTTTGCCGAATTGGCACATGATTCGCAACAAGTATTTATCAATGATACCATTCGATCAGCAGGAACTGCTGCGCGACCAGATTTGGTCAATGTTTTAGTTGAAAATTCCGCTCGGGCTGTTGAATGGCTCCAAAGTCGCGCTGGAGTGGATTTGACATTAAAGGCGCAGCTCGGAGGTCACTCCTCTAAGCGCACGCATCGACCTTCCAACGGTATGGCTGGAGCCGAGATTATTTATGGAATGGCCAAAGCTGTTCGCAAATATGAAAAGACGGGACATTTAAAAATTATCGTCGATGCCAAAGTGACGCAACTGTTGACGGAGGATGTAGTGACCGTTAATGGCACGGCTGAAAAAAATGTGGTAGGCGTCGAATACGAAAATATCAAAGATGGAAGCAAGCACACCATCAAGTCTGCTTTCGTGGTCATGGCGACGGGTGGCTTCGCTTCGGATCGTCGCCCTGCTTCGTTTCTCGGGAAATATCGACCCGAACTGTTGCAGTTCCCGACCACAGCAGGAGCTTTTAGTACCGGGGATGGTATTGCACTGGCCACAGCGCTAGGAGCCGATACGACCAGTATGGATCAAGTTCAGATTCATCCAACCGGCTGGGTCGATCCTTCAGATCCAAAGAATCCCAGCAAAACTTTGGCAGCCGAATTGATGCGTGGTGTCGGAGGCATTTTATTAAACGGCAAAGGGTAAGCTTGGAATTAGTCGACGATTCTTCTGGTTATGCTCTGCTTTCTCTTGTTTTATCCCTGCTTACCTGTCTTAATGTTTAACTACCACGAAGTCAACGATTTGCGAACGAACTTGGTACTCGAGCCTATGTCACGGATAAAATGCTAAGTCACAATCGGCGATATAACATGACCAAAACCTGGGACGCGAGTGCTGAAATTCCTACCTTTGCTTTGATATTATCTTCAGCGGCTGCCGCCGATGCTGGCAAGCACGTGGACTTGTATTCGCACAAAGGACTCTTGAAGCGATTTGAAGGTGTCGAAGCATTAGCAGAATGGGCCGGCCAACCTCTCAAGACGATTATGGCAACTCTCGAAAAGTATCGTGCACATTCATTAGAGGGCAAGGACGAATTTGGAAAGGCGACTTTTGGAGGAATGTTTGCGGACGACCTGTCGAAGGAAATCTTTTACGCTGGAAGGGTGACGCCTGTTCTTCATTACTGCATGGGCGGCATCAAAATTAACACACACGGAGAAGTTATCGATTCTGAAGATAGAGTTATTCCAGGTTTGCGTGCAGCTGGAGAAGTAACAGGCGGCGTTCACGGCAACAACCGATTGGCTGGTAACTCGTTGCTTGAGTGCACGGTGTTTGGGAGTTTGGTCGGTCGCGAACTACCCTTGTTAGAGCGTTCAATAGGAAGTACTGCTTTTTCAAGTGGTGGTGGGATTGGTGACAGTAGTAAGATGTTATCAAGCGGCAAGGAAAGAAAAGTTACATTAACTGAGCTTGCAGAGCACAATGCAGAAGATGATTGTTGGATTTCCATTCATGGCACCGTGTATGATTTGACGGACTTTGCTGAAGAGCATCCTGCTGGGGCTGAAAGCATTCACAAGCTGTGTGGCATGAACGGAACCGAAGCCTTTCAAGCTGTGCACAATATGGGATTGCTGGAGGACTTTGATGACGAAACCGTAGGTGTTTTTGCCGTGGAGGAGGAAGCGGGCAATAACGAAGACGAGGAGGAGGAAGAAGAATGCAGTAAATGTCAGGTACATATTGACGACACTGCCATTCCATTTTTATAGCAACTGCTCAGCAGCTTGTGTGCATTTGATAACGGGATAACTACATCAAGATTTTCAGAGAGACGTTCTGGATAATTATTGCTTGCTTTCATCTAGCTACATGGGAGCATTGTCGCAACTACCCAGAGTTTTTGGCTGGGAGTTGCTGAGTAATACAATGAATATTTCCGCCTCCAATCAAAACTTCTTTGCTTGGAACACCCAGGACAATTCGTTCTGGCCCAAAAATATTCCGGAGAACGGTTAGAGCCTTAGTATCTGCTTGGACGCAACCAAATTGAGGAACAATAACAGCTTTGTTTGCTATATAAAAGTTGACATAGGATCCTGCCATGCGCTCTCCTACTTGTCGGGCGGGTTCTCCGTGATACAACTCCAGAGATTCTACTTCCTCTTCGGTATAAAACTTGTAAGTTATGGAAGACAAAAAAGATAGGTGTGAGTGAAATTGCCCAAAAAGTTGTTAATTCCAAGGTGATACGTTGGATGCAGGGAACCTACCATTGGTGGAGGAAGAGGAAGCTTGTGAATTGTCAATTTTCGTCCGCGAGCGTCAGTCTCCCTTTCCAATAACGCCAGTGCTTCCCGACATCGCTTGTAGTTGATACTGTCATTATCGCCATCATCCGTCCAGCTCAAGACAAGGTGTGCAGGTTTTGCAAAACAGCACCAATTGTCTACATGGCCGTTGGTATCTTCATCGCCATCGACCCCGTAAGGTAACCAAATCATCTTGTTAGCTCCCAAACTTTGTAGCAATATGGATTCAATTTCTTGTTGCGACTTCGTCGGATTTCGGTTGGGATTCAGAAGGCATTCTTTTGTTGCCAAGACTGTTCCCTGTCCATCCACATGAATCGATCCACCTTCCAGTATCAAGGGAATCTTGCGAGTGGTTAGTAATACTGCTTGCTCTTGCTTACTGCTATAACGGCTCTTTTGAATGTTGTTCCATTCTTTGCACATGAGGGAAGTTGCAACCTGATCAAGATTGCAGGGCCAGTAGCATCCCTCGTTGGGTCCTCCCCATGCATTAAACCCCCAGTCCAAACCCACAATATTCCTATCGTTTGTAGTAGACAGAACAAAAGTTGGTCCTATGTCTCTTGCCCAAGAATCATCGCTAGGGCAGACACGAGTTGTAAGTTTGTGTGATGTTGATGGCTGCAGTTGCATTTCTTTGTCCACAATCTGCTGAACTTCTTGTGCCAATTCTCTTGTACGACAAAAGAGCACCACATCTTCGCATCCTTCAACTGCAATAGCAATGGCAATTTTGCGGAATTCTTGACGTGCCTTTTCCAGACGAAATGTAAAGCCAGAATGAGGATACACTATGAAACAGGCATCGTGCGCTTCCCATTCTGCTGGCATGCGAAAATAAGTATTGCTGATATCAAAAGAAATGATTTGTTAGAATTTTTCATATTTAAACTCCCCTGCACTTTCCTGCACTGCCTACATTTTAAGTTTTTTCTTACAAGTCTACAACACTGATGATCTGCTCCAAACTGGCTTGCCCGTCCGCCTTGACAATATTTTCGCCCTTCAAGATTCCAGGCTCGACACAGATCATTTCTTTGTACTGGTCATCTCCAAAATCAGACATAGCCTTAGCTTTTTCTTTATACGGATTCCAAACGACGCATGACACAGCAACCGGCGATCCCATAACTTGTCCCTTCGCCACTAGATGAAATGAATAGGGAAGCCCGACATGAATGTCAATGTTTAGTTCTGGCTTGTCTTCAGGTGGGTGGTAGACGCTGTCTGTCTCCTTGGTAATGGTGATGGATTCCACCTGAGCCGATGCACACGAATTATTGGGGTCAACCTTGTCGATCAATTCGTAGACCTCAAGACCTCTGACGAAGCACTTGCTTGCATCAAGAGCCGCCTTGTTGTGGACGTTGTAGTACGAATGAAGCAAGGTTTGAATAGGAAAGTCAATCGATCCCGTGTTTTTGATGTCCAACTTGGTCGTAAGAGTCATCGCCGTCATGGTAATGGTGTAGAGCAATCGACACTGAGCGCCGGAGTCAGTGGCCCACAATCCCTTAGTACCGATGGCAGCAACCGAGGTGTCTCCTCCCTTGACATTCAATTCGTAGGTCACCGTGGCCTGCTCGTCCGTATCTGTGGCGGCATGACGACTCCATCTATTGTTTCTCGCAAAGCCGTGTCTATGGTTGATACGCACGGAGTAGAGGTGTACAGTAGGTGAGGTGATAAATGTTAGGTAGTGGATTCGATTGGGGTAATCGAGCAAGTGTGCGTGCCGTGTGGACAGAGGGGAGACAAAGGCATCCATTTGTGAACTTACTGAGGCATTTCGCTGTCGTCTTCGGGCGGTCCAAAGATGGGAAAGACAACGGGGATCCCTCCTCGAATCGCCTTGCTGCCATCGAGCTTGGCATCTCGACTGACAAACAAGGCCTCACACATGCCATCTGCTGGGGAGGGATGCCAGCTCAAAATAGTAGCACCGTGTTCGTGAATGGCTGCAATAGAGCCAGACTTGCTGTGGTAAAGCATAAACACTCCGTGTTTTCGTTCTGAAGAGTCGTCCATATTGCTTGATTCTCTTTCTGTGGTTGGAAGAAGTAGCTAGTAGGGAGGCGATGGAATGTGTTAATGTAGATTTCACGTGTGTGATGGAGGATGGAGGGGGTGAGAGAGACGAGATGAAAGAGTAGTACTAGTCTAGTCTAGTACTCGTACCACTCTTCTCAACTTATCTTTTTTGTTTCTATTAATTTGGCTTGACGAATGAAGCATCCAAAGCTTTGCTTGTTTGTTCAGTGAACATTCAGGCTACTACTACGATTAGCAGTTTACTGTAGCTGCCTGCTAGCTAGAGTACTACTAGAGTATTACTACTACTAGCTAGTCCTCCTGCTACTACTGGTCTAGAAGTACAACAACATGGACGCAGAGATCCAATCGAAAAGAGGAATGATAGGTCTAGCTAATACTCCCAAGCTACTCTAGTAGTAGTAGTAGTAGGAGGAGGAGTATTCGAACTACAGTACATACCGGTAGTAAAACCGTTAGCTAGTACATGTAATACGGATTAATCCATCCCAATTATTTCCTAGCTAGTAATACTTTTTAGTCGACGTGAGCTATTCAGAATATCTCTAGCTGGCTAGTGGCTTTCTTTAAGAGCTGAGGGAGACAATCGCAAACTGTTACCATGAGTAGCAAGCGTTGCAGGCCCGTCATTTACACGTGTTGCCCCTCATCAGGTTGATTGTCAGCCGGTAATAATACGTACGCTGGCGTGTGAGTGAGTGTGGTACCTGTCGTTCCTCGGTCGCATCTCACACTTCATCACGCTATAAAGCCGCACAACGAGGAAATGATTGCTTCTCACAAGTAAACCAATGCCGAAGTTAGACAGGAGAATGCAATAACATTTTGTGCGATGTTTTGTGGTTGCGCCTCAATTCTCAAAATCTAAAGCAAGCCGGTCCGATACTGCACTTATTCTGAAGTGCGACGGTGCACGAACGTTTGGGATTCTGCGTTGCCGCAACATAATGAAAAAACGCAAACCAAAAACACACGAATACTTTACCGGCTCTGGAATAGATTTGGAATGTTGCGCTTTGCTGGCATTTTTGAGTTTTCGGCGGGCCGTAAAGATTAGGTTCTCGTTAACAAGTACAAAAAAAGTAATTTCAAATACAAATAAAATATAGGCAACAGCCAAAGCAAATCAAAGCAGAGCGAAAAACGTTGCTCGGTCCATGACAGAATAAATAATCATTTCACGACACGGTGTTGCTTTACCCTTGTTGCTCGGCGTCTTACGGTGACATAAGTAATTCGTCTGCTTCTTGTTTTCCTGGCAGCTGGTTTTGTTCGTCCATTGAGAGCAGTCTTCCTTCCACAAATACCGCTTTGCCAATGATTGAAAATTACAAAGACGTCAACGACATATATAATAGCAATTGCAAATCAAGTGCCATGCGAGGCAGGTCATGATACTGAAATCGCATCAATACTTGCCACAATGTTTGTATATTTTCGACTGATTCCTGCTCTCGGTGGTTCTTGCCTCCATTTCCAGTATTTCGGTCTTCCTTAATCCTTCATTAGAGCAATATCTTCCTTCCGTCTAGTACGTCAAAAACGTTCTTCTTCTATGTTCCTCGTGTCATCCAGGCGGGCAAATTTGACACCTTTCTTCGGCTAGTCTCTCGAGGTGCTGCTCCTCCATCGACTGGAGCCGCAGTTGCAGCCCCGTCTGCTGCAGCTGGGGCTGCAACTGCCGCACTGGTAGGAGCAGGTGCACTATTGGCTGGTGGAGCCGTGATGCCATTGGGGTTGACACCGTAGGGATTGGGCGTGCCTTCAGGTGGCGACCAAGTACCGTAGTACTGCCTAGCAGCCGGCTCTCCATAATAATAAGCATAACGAAAGAACTCTTCGTGGTAGGCATTGGCATCAGGTCCAGGAGCTGGCGCAGCTGCTACCGGATTTGGCGCGGGCGCGGCTACTGCTGCCTGCTGTTGGGCTTGTTGTTGAGCTGCGTAGTACGCAGCCCATTCGGCTGAGTAGTCTTGTTGTCCACCGGCTTGCTGCTGCTGTTGGTATCCACCACCGTACTGCTGCTGTTGCTGGTATCCTCCAGGTCCTCCAGCCGCTCCTGTCATGACACTGGAACTGGATTGTTCCAAAACGATTCGATCAATCATTTGTTTCACCATTTCGCAAGCTTCCGGGGTACCCGAGACTGTCGCAATGCGAAATGGTTCTCCCGTAGGCTGGCCAGGAATTTGAATGCGCGTTCCACTCTTATTTTGCATTTCCTTAATGACGCAACCTTGTCGTCCAATACAAAGACCAACATCCTTGTCCGGGATCTTCAAAAAGTAGTCGGATAAGAAAAGAAGCGCGTGGGGTTGAGACTACAGAACGTCGAAAACAAATTACGAGACTCGGGAAAATATTAAGAAACGTGCAACGTACAGCAACTTGAATCGTCTGAGAAACACCAGCTCCTGTTCCGCCCATTCCTCCGGTACCATAACTGCTGACGTTGTTGTTGTTATTGTGCGTCTTCTTGGTAGCCAAAATAGAATTAATCATGGCGACTCCCGCTTCGGCACCGTCAGCACTGGGATGCGTGACACTGACCGTTCGAACGGCAGGATTGTCGGCGTTGCCGGTTTGTGGAATTTGAATGCTAGCGCCCGTGCGTCCCTGAATATCTTGAATAGTTGCTCCTCCCTTTCCAATAATGAGTCCTACATCGGCATCGGGCACATCAACTGTTCTCAGCTGATGTCCCTGATCGAGTGCTTGTTGCACTTTGGCGTCTTTGGTCATGCCAATGCCGGGACCTCCTACTGTCGCACCGATGTGTCGACCCGCCGACCCACCGGCAGCTTGAATACGATCTTCTACCATGGAGGTTATAATGCTTTTGCACTGCTGGAGTTGTTCTTGTGTCGGGGCACTAACGGTAATGATGCGCATGGTCTGACCGGGCTGCAGTTCGTGTTCCTTTTGAATTTGAACCTTGGCTCCTGTTCTGGCTTGCATGGAGGTAATGGTTTCTCCTCCTCGTCCAATAATGAATCCAACAATTCCATTGGGTACATGCACTTCTTCCGCCGCCCATTCACCTTGAGGTACGTCTGCACCGGGAGCGTGAGGATTCCCGATCATTTGCGCTACGGTAGCAGGACGATATGACCCATTCGAGCTTGCGCCTAGGTTTCCTGTCGTGGCGAGCTGTCGATCGTTCTGAGAAGGATCCAAGTGGCTCGGATCCGGCTCTTGAGAGACGTCAACGGTAACTTCTGCCTGTTCCGCTTCCTGCAGGAGTTCCTCGACGAGTCCTTCCGCCGCGTCAGCCAGAGGACGTGTTCCCACCACAAAACAATGGAGAGGTTCCTAGGTAAAGATCATTCGAGAAAAAGAAGAGAGAATTATAACAGTCGGTACAGTGCATCTGCAAACAAAAACGCAACAAACGGAATTTAAATACACTGCCCTTGCAAAATTCAGCAATGCGCCTACTCTTCTCGCATTGAAAGTCACCTACCTCTGGAATGCCCGGCAATGGCGCCTGTCTAGAACTTCCTCGTCCCTTAAAAGTAACCTCTAGCTGTTCGTCTTTATGCGCGGGATTCTCATCTCGTGCGCGAGCAATGAGTAGCGGCAATTTGGGCGACATATAGGTCACGTAATGCCACGCAGGACGTTCCTTGGTCACGTTCGTGATCCACAGGCGCAGTTGCACAGGTTCACTCTCTTGTTTAAGCTTCTTGGTGAGAATATCCATGCCGGGCAGGCTTACAGCAGCAGCAGCTGCTGCTGTCGTAGTTGTGGAAGCAGTCTCCGCCGGTGCAACACCCCATCGTTTTCGCTTCGAGCCGCTATTACCACTGGAACTCTCTGTAGTGGTAGCAGCAGTCGAAGTAGTAGTAGTCTGAGGAGCTTTGCCAAGTAACTTAGCGGCAATCTCTCTAGCTTTGCGGGCCGCTTCTTCGGCGGAGGGAAGGTCTGAGCTCATTTTTTAAGAATAGAGAGTTGAGATAGGGCTTATAGTTATTGGAGTAGAACGGTTTCTTTGTTGGTGTTGTGAGTTGTGAAATCTGATGAGTGCTGTGTTGCTCTTCAAGTGATTTCTTATGGTTATTTTTTACGATTATTATTTTTGTAAGGACAGGATCATTCGAGCTATTTTACCAGATAAAATCCTGTCAAAGCTCGTTAAAATTGGATTTAACATCCAGTGGCTACAAAACAGACCAGCCAATTGTAGGTACCGTAGTAGTAGCTAGCTAGGCTATGATTCACTTGTTTACAAAAGAAGTACCACCTCGTCTACTACTTGACTACTAGTAGTTTTCCAATTCAAGTAGCTACTTTGCTGTATTTTTTGTCGCATGTTTTCGCTTTGCATGGGATGGGGTATGGGCGTTACAGCCAACATCTCTAATATGCGGAAAATGTTTCTTTGCACTGCCCATCTTCGCACTCTTTTCAAAAAACTCTGTTGGTCTGCCATATGTAGTGGCGTGGTTGCGACGTTGCCGCGTTGCGACGTTGCCATGTTGCCACTCACTACTTGAGTGTGAATCAGGCGCTCCTTGGTAACACTTAGTAGCGCAGGTAACAATCGCAGTGCATCGGGACGTGCCTACTGACCTTTTTGATGGCTGACATGTATCCACCACGTATCCTTGTTCTCCCCTATCGATGTATTCTAGAATATTACAAAATCTTCTTCTTGGTTTGTGTCCGCGGGTTGCAGTATCAGTGTACAATTCATTAGAGCTGCAGATAAGCAGAGACGCATCGAAATCTTTCAATAATGTCCGAAGGGAGTAGTAATTGTAAGCAATAATCTCCTGTTCATCAGAAAGCTCGTGCCTTATGTATCACTACATAAGGTTTAATTCCTTAGCCAAATATGTGACATGAGCTCCAACAATTTTATCATCTAGTCATAGCTGTTGACAGGTACCATCGTTGGAAACGATGGTTCCGCATCCAGTTCAGCTCCACTTTCACTTCGAGTACCGCCGTAAAAACTACTACTCAAAGGACACGTTCGCATTTTTTCAAAAGCTTCATTGACTGAGTTGACTGGGTCTCGTTGTTCTTGTTGCTGAACCTGTGTACGTTCCTTTTCTACTTTCTTTTTCCTTTGTTTTGGCTTTACTTCAAGTGGTAAAAATCGTGGTTCTGGCGCTGTCTTTTTCCATCCACCTGATCCATCAGGTTCGGGTCCCGCCGCTGCCATTCTCGCCGAAGAGTTCATAGTATAAGCTCTCTTACTCGATGGACTATTCTTCTCGGTTTCTCGACGCAAAGCCTCTAGATAGAGTGAATTGGCAAAAGTCGCGTTGCTCTTGCATCTTTCACTGGGTCTGTGGATTTGCTCGTCACTGTTATCACCAGAACTTTTTAGTTTCTGTTTACCAACAAACCTGCGCAATCGTCGCAATCTACGTTGTGCTAATTGGATCAACTCTTCTGTCTTTTCCGAGAATACGCTTTTCGAACAAGATTCTTCCCGCAATCGTGCCACTCTTCGAGCGTCTTCTTCCGCCTTGTCCAATTCTTCTTCCGAAACATGAAATTCGCTGGCCAATAATTGTCGACGCATCTTTCCCTTGATGCGTGGTACGGTCATTTCAATGTTCGGAATGTGCGGCAGTGACTGGTTTGGTTTGAGTGACTGCATCAGTTTTTCCATTCGTCGTTGTCGTCGACGTTGTTTCTGGCCTTCGTACCAATCGAGTGGTGTGTCCGAGTGTTGAACATAGTCCCAATCAATGGTGAGAGGGGGTCCGCCATTGGAAACATCGGGATGATCCCCTACGGTTCGATTATATTCTCGTACATGACAGTGCCCAAACGTAACGGATCTCTGTGGTTTGAGGTGGTGTCGCTGTTGAGAGACAGTGCTAGCACCTTGTCGTGAGTCTTCTAGGGTTGCTCCATCTTGTTCCGTGAATGTATCATTATTTCGACTCAGATTATTGTAATACATTTTGATTTCATTAGGAACATCCGTCATAGCTTGACATGTATTGCCAACTGCATTCTCTGCTCGAAACAGTCCGTAAGGATCGAGGCTGTCCATGACACTTGTAGTATCCGGTAGATCTGGCAGGTCCCATTTAGGCACGAGAGAAATCTTATCCAGCACTTCTCGTGTCTGAGCATAAATGTCTTGACTAAGATTTGTGAAAGAAATCGAGAAGCTGCTTGTACTTTGATCATTGTCTGAGGTTTTGGTGTTTGCTTCGACATCACGGTGTTTGCCTTGCTGAGTGTCTTGCTGAGTGTCTTTGTCTTGTTGAGCATCTAGTAAGCTGCCGTTGTCAACGTCTTGAAGCATGTCAGACGAAGATCGCACTGAGAAGGACTTTCGTCGAGAAGCAGCACTGCTAGCATTGTTCGCATTGAGGTGACTTTTGGTGTTATATGGCCTCTTAGTCCTGTTCTTTTTGTGCCTTCCAAAGCTTAAAGACGGGGGCGTCATGGGAACGGTGATCACCATCTTGTGTCTTGTTGTCTCTCTGTAATGCTGCTGCGAATTGTTAAAGGTCAAATTTTGTACGACTTCTTTGCTCTTGAAATTTTGGTGTTTGGATTGCTTCTTATTTTTTAATTTATTACAAGGAAAATTTAAAAGTGAAGCAATACTCGGCATTCTAAAATGACGAGTTATGAGTGCCAAAGAAAGCCCAACGGCGCACTTCTTGTCTCCCCCACTCGGAGAGAGTAAATATAAATTATTAACCATTCAATATTCAATAGTGTCAATGAATGGAACCATACTATTATTGTGTGCGGGGCTGTTGGCCGGCACAATAGATTACTAAGTAGAGGTGCGCGCAGTTCTGTATGCTCCAGTAATTGCCTCAAGGTGGACATCAGAGGTGCGCCACCCGGCACCCAACACCCAGCACCTGGCGGAAGGATTGAAATTCATGCTTAAAATGAAATTAAAAAATGAAGGTTCTTTGCAAACTTCATACCGGCCGACTCGTATGAATTGAGGATTGAATTGATGAAACAAACCTCAAAAAATGAATGACGTCTCTCGTTCAGCGAATGGATGCATGTGCGTCTTCCTATATGTTCCCTGTGTGTCTCCTTTATACAAAAGCGGAAGTGAAGCTCGCCAGGCGATATGACAATTAGACTGGAGAGATTGTGTGACAGTCGGCTTACTTGGAGTGCATCGCCATCACATTTCATTAAGCGATGCACATTTTGCCTCGGAATCTTCTTTTTGCGGTCGTTTTCTGGAGTCTAGTTGTTGGTTTAGTAAATAAATACAGTAATGATCTAGCGTTGATTCTCAAGCTTTATGGAACTGATAGAGCTTATTTGTATAAACACCCACAGAGCTGCGATAATTCGCGGAACAAATCTTGTATGAGGTCCATCGCACATACATTATTATTTATTGACACGATCTAAAAATAATAATAACGAGGATCAGCTAGTCTACGAGTACTCGACTAAACTATAAACTACAAACTACATCCATCACAAACATCAACAGTTACTGCTCTGCTAGTAGTACTCGAGTACCTAACGTACTACTATAGCTAAAATCATTGTTGTTACAGTTGTTTCAGCTCACTTTTTCGTTGCTTAGAAGAAAACTTCAGTACATTTGCATTTTGCATCAAGAATCAAGATAATATATACTCTTTATTATATATTATATACATTGTATACATCTGCACATCTCACCATCTCACCATCTCACCGTACACCGTACGATTATCGACAACAAGAGCTAGAGCAACAGCAGCAGCAACAGCAGCAGCAGCAAGAATCAGTCAGTGTAACTCTACTACAACATGAGACTTTCCCTTCTTTTATTGGTCACTCTTTTGGCCCCCCACGTCCAAGCCAAGCTGGGAGCTCCTAACTCGGACTCCAACTCGGACACCGACACTGTTAGTAAAAGTGAAAGTGAAAGTGGCGTGCAACATGGCACTCCCACTCTGCGTCTCGTACGACAGCGAGAACTACAAAATGACTTAGTCTACTATGGGAGTAATCCTGTCGAACGCTTTCCTCTAGGGGTTTGTGAGGGTGATTGTGACGATGATGCAGACTGTCAGGTGGGACTAGTGTGCTTTCAACGAGATGGTAACAGTGATCCCATTCCAGGATGTTCCGGATCCGATAACAGTCGTAATGATTACTGTGTGCTGCCCTCCAATGCCGGGCAAACACCTTCTCTTCCCACTCCTACAGTACCACTATCCACGCCTGCTGCTGTTCCCATCAGCGACCGCTTCAGCAACGCCGGAAGCAGCAGTAACACTATCTCCTCCTCCAACGTACTCTCGCTGGTAGGAAATAATGGACAACCTGCATCTAGATTTCCACTGGGTATGTGCGAAGGACACTGCGAAGGGGATCACCAGTGCGCTCCAGGCCTTGTATGCCACTCACGAGTCACAGGACAAACTTTTCCCGGTTGTATTGCTGGTATCAATACCAACTGGTACGCCAATTATTGTTTATTGCCTCAAAACCAAAACAATCTGATTGCCACGCAGCCACAACCACAACCACAGCCGCGACCCCAGTCTCAACCAATATTCACGCCTAGACCCACGTCTAGACCCACGCCTAGACCCACATCTAGGCCTACATCTAGGCCTACGCCAGCTCCAGTTCCTCGACCTACCCCATCCGGTATTACACGAGAACAATCTATGGAATTGGTTTTAGCGGGAAACAACGGATTTCCAGCCAGTGCTTTTCCTTTGCAGCGATGTCAAGGAGATTGCGATACTGATTCCGAGTGTGCCCCGGGATTAGTTTGCATGAGTGATAGATCTGTTGCCAATATTCCAGGATGTGTTGGAGTGCGACAATATGCGGATTATTGTGTCAGCTCATCCGATACTGCACCACCTACTCCCCAACCTACGCCAGCTCCTACCAGACCACCGGTCACACCTGGCATTCCTACATCGTCCATCGCCATACCTGGTTTGGTCATTTCAACGCTTCCTCCTTCGCCGGTACCTACACTCAATCCCACTCCAAATCCTACTGCCTTTCCAACACCATTTCCAACACCTTTCCCGACCAACCGACGTGCACCCGATCCGACACCTCCACCTACGAACAAGCCAACGTTTGGCATTCCAACGATGGCACCAACCAATCCTGAACCATACTACGGCGTTCGGCTGAGATTGTACTGGGAAGAAGGATATACGTGGCAAGAATCTACGCGGGAAAAGTTTTGGTGTATGATGTCCGATTACAGGGTACGTAACGTGAAAAGAACAATCTCTAGCATATTGTACTTTTTGTAGTTGTTCTTGTTGCATATTTCATCTAACCTCTATTTCCGCTCTCCTTCTCCCTTTTCCTTTGTTCCTTCCGCTTGTTGTACGAATAAAAAATTACAGGGACAACCCGGCACTGGAAAATGCTGGAACGGCGAAAAGACCCAGCCTTGCAATTCAAATGAATTGTACATTGCCGACTGCAACAATGATAAGCGTCAGCTGTTTGACATTATGTTTGTTGACGATGGAGAAGTTATGCTGAGGGTGTCAGGCGACAATCGTTGTTTTCAACGTGATGGGTATAAAATTGTCTTGGCCGGATGTGATCCTACAGACGACCTGCAGCGGTGGATATCTCCTCGAGGTGCCTTCTTTCAACGTCGATTTGAAATTGCCAATCCTAGTATGAGTAATTACTGTGCCACGCAAGAGCATCATCCGAAACCAGGCGAAGTTGTCTGGTTGGAACCATGTATTTTGTCACGCCATCCCTTCCATCAGACCAACTATTGGATGCGATGGTAAAAATTGCTGGCTCTAGATCACTTCATGATGACGAGTTCATCAACGAGAACAACACTGACTGAAATCCAATTGATTTTGACCATGAATCGGACCGAAGCGCACCACACTATTATACTACTACTACTACTACTACTACGACTCCAGAAAATGGAAAACAAACAAATACAATAAGAATTAGGCTTGGCAATCTCCAGTACTCTTTGTGGTTAAACAGAATAACCTTTTCTTTTCTTTACTAAAACTAACTGCTGACTGTATCAGATGTATAAAAAACTACAGTTGAATTCAGCTATTCTCTGGTTTGGGATAATGTAGTAATACCATTCTTCACCGCGATGCACCAGCAAAATCTTCTTTTACGGAATGTGCAAATGCTCGCATAAATCCGGCCATCCCTCTCGGTGGAGGTAACGGAGGACCTCCTCTGGTACCTGGTGCTGCAGCCATACCGCCGTCCACTGCTTCGACCACGGTGGAGCTTGCTCGTTTGGTCATTTCTTCAAAGCTTTCCATGCCCTCCGATTTTATCTTGTTGATGTGACTATCAGTTTTCACGGCGAACCTTTGAAACGTCTTGGAATTGGCCAGACCTTTGATCAGCACTTCGTTGACAACGTGGTGCATCACGCGCTGTATGAATTGGTTGAGCGGCGCCATGAGCGATGCTTTTTGATTATGCTGAAGCGGGTTAGGCAATACACTTATCTGCACACACACACACACACACAAAATTGCAGTAGGGTTTGAGGTGAGATATGTTTCTGGACGTCGACTGCAATCAAAGCACCACCACAACTAAAACAACTAAAACAACTAGTCTACTAACAGTAATAGACCACTACTAGCACTAGCACCCGCAGGCCTTTCGCTGTTGATGACACAAAGTCGACGAATCCAAACATTTCACGAAATGTTAAAACCTCCTTGAAAAACAACACGTCGTTTCGTTCGTTCGTGTGCTTGTGTGCTTGTCCAATTCTTCCGGTCTGTCGTTGTTCGTTGGTACTAATTGCAAATTTGGTTCTCAACATCGGCCGTCTTTTTCGCCAAGCGCAAGGTCCGATACAGTAAACGATACAGTAATAACGCTTTCTTCTTATCTTACCTGAATATAATATCAAGTTTAACTATAACTAGACTATCGCTTCCAGCGAGAAAGTACTAGTAGACTATTGTAGCTACTAAGACAGTAGTAGCACTACTAGTTTTATTAATGATGTACTAGTACTGTACTCGTGGTGAAGGGGGGTGAAGGGGGGGGGATGAGACAGCGCAGTCGTGCAGTCGTGCAATAGACAAGTCATTGAATCTCCGGGTGTCTTTCGCAAAAAATGAAGTTGTTCTCGTTAGCAACAACACTGCGTTTCTTCATGTATTTTTGTTTTAGTAATGACGATGATGAGGCGATACTACTACTAGTAGTCTAGTACTAGAGCTAGACTAGCTAGTTGTAGATAAGAGAGCGCAGATGCAAACTTATTCACAATATTATTTCTATTTAAGTTTAAGTAGCATGTAATTCAATACCGAACTGTCTGCCCATGGTCCATTTCTCGGAAGCTAAACCTGCAACATCATCTTGTCTACTGCCTACTGTCCTCAATGTGATACTAGCATACTGGTACCAGGTACCAGGTACCAGGTACTTAGAACCTGGCACCTACTACTACTACTACTACTACTACGATAATACCTGGTCTTCTAGAGGACCCTAAAGGAGACTATGTAGAATTACTACTAAGATCTACGAGAGACACATCTCAACGAGGCAAATCACTAAGTTAAGACAAAGTACACAAAAAATAATACTAAGTTAAGCTGCTAAAGTATGCACTACAAGCACTATTAGAGGGTTCCGGATCCACTCACAAGCACAAGTCCACATGATGGCATCCTCATGTTTTGTTTTCACTGTCCTCGTCCTCGGATGCGAGGGGCTACTCTTAACCTGGGATCAGGAAGTCCATTGTAGTGTTTCCTGTCTCTTAACATAACAACCAAAATAGTAGTAACCGACACATGTCTTCCATAGATTTCATAGACACGATCAACAGCACTAGATGCTGACCAGCCTGCATCAACGAACTTTGCAATCACATCCCAGAAGACCTTCCTCTTGCTGTATTTCCTCTTCTCCCTGCCTCTTTCAGCTGGTGTAAAGTCTCTCGCTGCTTTGAGACCACCCAATCCATGAGTGTACTCAGTCCAGAGGCTGTGGAGGTCTTTTGGTCTTGCTGATAGTCGTGCGTTCGTCTGTACAGGTCCTTCTTGGTGTTCTTCGTTCCTCGTTCGTCCTAGTCCACCACCACCACCACCATCTCCTCCTCGCTGTCGAGGAGCAAACACCTGCAGCCTGTTAACATTCCTGTTGAGCACAGAGATCTGTCGCAAGAACTCTTGCTTCATCTCACCGGTGGACCTCTCAACCTTCTCTTCAAGTCTTGTTAACCGGACTTGGATGTTGTGGAGCTGAGCTGTAATCTGGTTGGAAAACTGTTGCCTACCAGCCTGATGTACCATCCGGTTCTGTTGTCGTGCAACCGGATTAACTTCGTTGGCAGCAGCTCCTCGTCCTTCTTCTTCTTCTCCTGGTGCTTCTTGTGGGACAATGGGTTCAATACAGACTTGATCACCAACCCGAAAGACAACAAGGAGACTCTTCTTGATTGGGTTAACATCCACTGGATACTCAGGAGGACGACAGGATGAATACCCATCTCGTACTCTTGTTCGTAGCCACTCAGGAATGCGATACTGCATTGCTGGCTCGTAGCACGCCCACAGGAGAGGGGGTCCAAGTACATCTGCCATCATGGACGTCTCTGGAAAGTACTTGTTAATTGCAGGACAAACATATTCAAGAAAAAAAGCACGACCAACAGCAGCTCCTGGTGTTTGAAATTCATACTTAACTGGACCGTCCATACAGAGCATTGCAGCTACCTTTGCATCAATGTATTGCTGTTCAGGGTTGATATACCTTGTTGAAACTCTGCCACCGGTGGCTCTCTTCCATCGTCCTCGTACATCAATCTCATCCTGCAAACCTCCTACCATCTTGATCCACGTTGCTGGAAATTTCCTGACAGAGTGAACACCAAGAGAGCCAGCTGTGAGACGAGACAATGCAAGAAAATCAGCCACTGTAAACACTTGTTTCTTAACAGCATTCGAATAAGCTGCAAGGCATCGCTTTGGAGCCTTCTCATCAATCTCATCTGTATACAAATACTTTGAATGCAAACTTCCATCTCGTGAAAACTTCACTTCCAGATAGATGGCAAGGTCAAGAAGCACACAGAACATGGGGTTCATGCTTCCAAGCATGATTTGGGGGGGGCAGTCTCTCTCGTCCTTAACGTTCTTGCTCCAATTCAACTTGGTTTGCAGAGCAAAATCAAACTGTGGATGCCTCTTCAAGTTCTTTGTTTCCATCTCGTGTATATCATCTCCTCTTCCTATCAAGTGAAACTGGTTCCGTAGACATGATGTCCATCTGATGTTGCGATGCGATCCACCCTCCAGTAATTCAACTGCTTTCTTAAACTCAGCCAGCGTCATGTCTCTCTTCACCTGAGAGGGCCGACCTTGTCTCCTCACTTGATGCTTTTTCACATCCAGGATGAACTTCAGAATGCTTCTGTCACGCGTTGGGTTGCCATAACTTGTTGCGTTGTTCCACTCTCCATGATGAGGCATGTAGTAGGACAATGCCTTCTTTGCGAATTCAATAGTATCGACTCTCCAGTGTGTTGGCCTGTCATTGGGACCAATTTCTTCTTTTCCATAGGTACAAAGAGTTAGCCATTTTAGAACTTGCTGTGGAGTGATTTGCTGCAAACGATTAGGAGGGAAAGGACCCTGTACTTTGGGGTTGTACCTGGTGTTGTCTAGGTAGCCAAGAAACCGGCACAGGTAGGGGAAATACTTCAAATGCGCCATGGTTCAAAAGAAAGAATAATATATTTTGTGTGAACCTACAAAAGACTAGATAACACTAGCTTTGGTACAGTCTTTCTATACTCACAGAACGTGTCCCACTTCAGCAATGTGCATCACTTCTAGTACTTGCTCTGTAGGTTCTACAGAGCAAAGGGGAGAGGTGTTTTTTTAGACTCACAAACTTGTCCCAAAACACTAGCTAATAACACGAGGGCAAATTTTGCAAAAAACTGCGCAAAATCCCCTTAAGTGCGCTAAACTATGCTTGCACTTAGAGAACAAGAGCAAGCTGAGTACCGGTCCTTTTTTTCATTGGGTTACTTAGGTTCAACGGTCCTCTTTTCAATGCTTTTGAGGGACTGTAGAGGGGATCCAGTGGTCCGTTAAGCACTACTCCAACTTAGGTCTTGTCTACCAGGGATACTGAAGTAAATTTGAGCAGTGTTGGCTATGCACGTAGGGTTAAGTACTAGGGGTACGTACCATGTACTGCTGGAAAAGAGACTTGGGTCCCTTTTTATATATAATACTAGTAGTAGCTAGTCTACTAGTCGTATGATCATCCTGCGGATTGCACTACTAGTAGAGCTTTCATTGTTTATCCGGGTGGATTGTGGTCATCACTTGAAAACCAGAAGCACTGCGGCCAATGCTGAAGCCAACACACTTAACTGACGAGCAAGCCCTACTCGCCGTCTGACAGGATCTCTCGCAAACATACAAAACTGAGAAGGAATTCTTCCAAGCAGAGGAGAGTACCTACTACTAGTAGACTGTAGTAGCCAAGAACCAACAAGAGCCAGTGCACTTCAATTGGATGAGATGCTGTTTTAATGATCAAGCTCAAATAATTAGCTACAGTATTCAGTAGATATGCAGTATTATTGCATCGCCTACTATTACCATCAATTTGTTGGGACGCAAAGCGCAAACAACACCAGCAGAAATCTTTTTATCCTCGACCACTCGACGCGGTTTAGGTTTTTAAGTATTCAGTACACATACAACAAACAACAAACAAAATTTAGAAAGAAAGGATTGAGAGAAATCGATTCTTGTTTATCCGGACAGGATGCCTATCACGCTGCAACGAAGTTCCAGCGAAGGTAGCTTCATGTTATGGCGCAAGCGAACGAGAAGCAGCAACGGCAACGGCAACAGCAATGGCAAGCACCGTCCTCTTCACTACCTGCCACCTTCTGCTTCTAACTTGCCACTGCCTCCGACGACTACCGCCACCGCAAGTCACCCGATTCCTCCGTCAGCATCACCATCACCGTCTACCTACAGCAGAACGAAAAAAAACAGAAGCACATTACATTCTATGAATTCCTTTGCGGAATCAACCGAACGATTGGTTCATCACGGCTATAACGTATCCGATGAGAACAGCGAAGGCAGGCGTCGTATTCCAAGCTTCAGTACGAGGAGAAACAGCCACCAACGGCATGATTATCAGTATCAGTATCAGGAGGGTATTCAACCCATTCCGAATCAAGACGAAGGCATTGAAGCTATTTTACCGCCTGTAACATTAAAGAAGAAACCTCAACCTGCCAGTCAACAGGAACTCCCCACTATAGATCCTCCTCGTCGACCGAAATGGATGTGTTTTGCACCCGATTCACCAGAGTATCCAATACCCAGCAATATCGTCACAACAGCTTCTTCGTCATCGGAACAGCTGGAGATTTCACAACCATACTTGAGACCAACGAATGTTAGCACGCATTTTGTATCATTAGGTCAAGAACAAGATGATGGCGAAAGGTGGGATTATGCCTTTGATGCTGATGTTTGGGATACGGCAGCTGCAAGCATGCGCTACGCCAAGGAACAAGAACCGACGAAGCTGCACCCTGATGATAATGATGATGGCGATGATGACGACGATGATGTGAACCAAACGAATGAGAGCTTAAATACTACCTTCATATCGAATTCTTCGGTGTCTTCTACATCGTCACCGCATCCCGATCCTGCCGTGGCACAAGCAGTTGTTGAGAGCAACACCAGCAAAGCCACTTGTTCTGACAGAGAAAGTGCAAAACAAAGATCGTTCGACACAAAAAAGAAGTGGAAGAAGCGATTATTTTCTTGGGGCAAAAATCGAAACAAGCTCAAACGCAGTACGAGTTTGGAATCAATTGGAAATGCTTCCAATGGAGACAGTCCCTCTGATAAGGATTTTCCCAACACGAAAGATTGGTTAGAAGAAGCAGACAATAATAAAAGAGGTATTGTGAAAAATAATACCGTACTGGCATGGGAAAAACCTCAAGTTGTGGAAAGAGATCAAGGTGAGCTTGAATGTGAATATAGGGGTAACATCAGTGTTCAAGATTGGTTCATGTCGGATGGACAAGAAGAAGATATGAACGGTGCGACCAAGAAGAACTACAACATGGCCCGAAAAGCATCCTTTGAACATGCAACGCGATCTACCAATAACAGCACCGACGAACAGGGTGTGTGTTGTGAAACCAGCAATACTTCCAAAAATGATAAAACAATCATGGGTCAGGAAGAAGATGACGTGGTGGATGCTGGCGACTTGTCCAAGGCCACTGTACCGGAAACGAACACGATAGAACTAGGCCAATACGCACGTGAGATGCAATCGAAACCGCAGAAAAAGAAGAATTACAAGCCAGCTTCTGCTAGAAAGTCTCCAACGAGCAGTCTACTGTGCGCCATACCAGGACTCGGTAAACGATATCAGGACGACGATGACGACGACTACCTCTGTCAAGGGTCATTCCCATATCCAGAATGTGATGGTATACCTGATTACGAGTCAGATAACAACTCTTACCTTGCTGTATCGTACTCCGAAGAAGGTGTGCAGTTAGTCATGCAGCAGTCGGATGATATTCAGCATTGCCCTCCATTGCGAAATACAGCACAGCCGACCGATGGTTTGCCCAAATCTGGCGAAGCTCCACCGACACCTCCTTCTCTAGAGAGGGAAACGGCAAAAATATCAGAGCCAACAATGGTTTGTTCTCGTCAAGCTTCGTCTAATCCTTTACCAAAACCACACGCGGGATTCCGAGAAACTGGGTGTAGGGATGAGGAGTCGAATCGTTTTTCCCAATATACCGACATGATGAGCGCAGATCTAAAATTCGTCGCCGAGAATTTAATGCGGACGTATAGCTTTGATGCGAGCACCAAGGCTAGCACTAAGTTGGGTGCCTCCTTCGGGCACCCCGCGGCTGCCGTACGGGAATCTAATGCATCCCAAGTTTCCGGACAGCGGCGCCTGTACAACCCCGGTTCGTTTGTCAACACAACGAAGGAGGAAGATGATGCATCCGAAAAAGTTTTCAATGCCATAACGCAAGGGCTGAACACCAGTACTGATTCATCGTTACGATCAACCACCCGAGTAGCTACCCCTAGAAACAAGGGGAGTCCCACGTATTCCAATTCGAGTGCGTTATCGCCGATTGAAGCACAAGAATCTCGAGCATTCGAAAGGGAAGTTCACAATGGCATTACCTACCATCACTATAAGCCAGCAGCTGCCCAGCCTGTCCTGCAGCCTCCCCCTCGAGTCATGTTTTCGGCAAAATCTTCAGATAAAACTTCATCAACGCCGGATGAGTTGAGCTTTCTTACTCCTCCTCCCATTAGGACGATGCGCGCCAACATCATGAACTCCGTGAACCAGGAGGACACAGGTGGCAGCAAGACGAATTCAGATAAGGCGAACAAGATACACGAGGAAGACTTTTGGATGTTCCGGCGACGTGACGATCCATCTGACGACTCGCGATCTGAAAGCACGCCCACCGCATCGGAATCTGTTCTGAACGAAGAAAACAAAACTCAGGAGAAGGCGAATAGAATGTACCGATACTATTGCCCTGCTCAGACGACCTTTCCGTATCGAGCTTCTCTTTCTAAGACTGGTGCAAAGTACCGCGAATTACTTGAAAGCACAACCTCAAAATATCAAAGCTCGTGTGAAACGCCCATGATACCAAAAATACCTGCCTGGAAATTACCACGACCTGCGGCGGCCTGGGACGAATCAACAGCTCCAACCTGGACCAGCAGCCGAAGCACTTCAACGTTGTCCTACTCTGAACTGAAGTATCCACAAGGAAGAAAAGGACCTTTTCTTGGTGTTGCCGCCAAAGAAGTTTGGGATGTCTACAGTCCAGTACAGCAAATTGCCAAAGAAATGGGTGCTACGTTGTGTGAAAATGTCTACAATCAACCCACAACTATTCCGTTTGACGAAACAACAAGTGATGATGACGATGAAAGCAGTCGCCAACCTTGGGCCATGGTAAAAAAATACGGGCAGACCAATAGGTACAAATGGGGCTCTCCCATGCATAGATACGACGATACTTGCTCCCCGCGTAATAGTTCCCATGATCAACTTTCTCAAGATGATGAGTCTTCACTTCATTCACAAGATATGAGCAAGGCCGATAGGAGCAAACCAGACCCACCTGAAGAAAAAGATCCCCGTCGGCAGCTCGTTTAGCAGGTGCGCAATTTCCAACCCCCTGAACTTTTGACTCCATCCCATGTGAAGAGTGTGCCTGCTTGTTAGTAGCCATAGGTGCAACAGTTTCAAGCCTCCTTTTCAATGTCTAAAGAAACGCGCCGCTTCATCTTCCTTGCTGCCTTTGCGCATCCTCGTGTGGTCTGGGTTGATATTTCGTGCATTCCTTAGGAGCCGAAGCTACATCGATAAGACAGCTCGCTTCTTCGAGTGTTTCGAGATCCGAAAGCGCATTAATTTAATTTTAGATGTACAATGATTGTACGTATATCATCACTATTCTATGAATGTATCTTTGCCGAGCGGACTCTTAAATCAGTGGTCCGGTATGGATGTACAAGGATCGATATTGACGTTGCCCGCAACAAGAAGAAAGTGACGACGACACGACAACGGCCTGAAGTTTACAGTTTCTTGTCTTTCTTGTTCACTTTGCTGGTTGATTCGGGTTTGCAGTTTCCGGTGTTTTCTATTGGAGGCCACCCGCTTACAGTAACAACGGAAAATCGTTCACGAATTCCCAAAGACCTGAAACATTGGAGAAGAGCAATCATATTCAAATGGCATTTCGCGCCAAGAAGCGACTGCAGGGATATTATGTGGGCAGTTCGGAGGCATTATTTAGTGAGAATATTTTCGTTCTAGATAAGCTTGCTGAGATCTCCACACTAATATAGAGCATTCAATAACAAGCAAATAAGTAAGGAGCCTGCTGCGGTGAACGATATTGCAATACTGTGAACTCCAGACAACCGATTAGGATACTACCGATTCAAAATATTGATAAATCTTCTTCCTACACTCACTTCTATCGTTTTTGCTTACCCTTCGTTCGTTTCTTCCTCTTTCCTCCTTTTGACGTCGGGCTGGGCTTTCGTACGCGCAGTGGAGGCGGCGGTAGAGGACCTGGAGCTGCAACAATTTGACATCTTGCAAGGGCATCTTGCGCCATGTCACGCAGTACAAAGTTTCCTCCTCTTTGAGCGAGGCCAGCAATCGCGTCGTGGTTTCCCACGCAAACAAGTTGATATTTTGCTCGCGTCACGGCAACGTTCAGCCTCTGTTTGTCCTTGATGAAACCCATTTGCCCGGACGTGCCCCTAACGAAAGACACGATAACCATGTCCGCTTCGCATCCTTGGCTTGCGTCGACTGTTGAGACTGTAACATTGAGATTATATTGCTTCAACTTGAAACGTAAATAATCTTCTTGTGCCTTGTAAAAGGTAATAATCCTGATTCGGTCAGGAGTGAACCAATCAATCGGAAGGTTGTGGTCCTCGACCAATTTAAGCAAAAGACCAATAATGGCCATTCCCTCAGCTTCATTCATGGTAGACATATGCTCATCCTTCTGTTCTTTACCCGACACCTGAACCCAAATGTAGGGTTCTCCTGTCAGTAGAGCCACATTGGAAGTATAGGCTTCATCGGTAACATTTGGGCCATCCTTGACTTTGTCATCGTAAAATTTCGCAAGTGGCCACTTGCTGATTTCTGGATGCATTCTGTATTGCGTGTCAAGCATTGTGTATTCGCATTTATTTTTGAACATCAAGCGCTCCTGAAGTGATTGGGTCAAGCCATATTTGACTGCATCGGGTGATTTCACGGTAGCTGGAAGCTGCTTTGGATCCCCCACGAGCAACAATTTTTTTGGCTCAGAGTTCAGGGCCACCAAAATCTCGGGCTCTGTACAAGCACTAGCTTCATCAACAATGAGAGCACATACTTGTCCCATTCGCCTCATGGGCATGGACCCTGTGGTCGATAGAGTGCTAAATATGACGTCAGATGATCCAAGAAGTTCTTGCACAACTTTTTGATCATCTGTGTCTCGCACTTCCTCTAGGACCTTTTTTAGGGCGCTTTTTAGTTCACGGTGTAATCGATCGTCCGAGTTTCTTTTTCTTTTTTGTTCTTGTTTTTTCACCTGCCCTGGAAAATTATCATCCTCGTCATCAGAGTCAAAGTCTACTAGAATGTCCTTAAATTCTTCTTCATCTTCGTGAAGGGAGTCAAAACACTCACTGATTTCAGACAAAGCCATTTCTAGGCTCGTCAGATTCATCGACGGAATTTTCATCCTCATCTTCGATATCAAGTCGTGACTTTCACGCTCGTACCAAGCAATATCTTTGTTCTTCATGAGTCTCTGCCCAAGTTCACGCCATTTTGAGACCAATCTGGAGAGGTACGAAAAAACGAATATATTTTCAAGTTCATCGTGTTTGTCTGACAACAGCTCCGTTTTCTCTCCGATAAGCACTGTGTTTATTGATTTATCTTCTTCGATGCATTGCAAAAATTTTCGAGCCAATACAACTACAGACTTGTTTGTTGGTCCGCAAACAAGTAGTGGCCGTTTTTCGCCGGCAGCTTTTGCATTCAAAATGTAGCGGCATATTGCGCCTACTATCATTGTAGATTTTCCTGGTTGCAAAATGTGGGAAACAAAAATATGTTTAGATCGTTACGAGCGCACTGATGTATTGTACTCTACTCTATAAAATATCATTCAAATGTATTCAGGGAACGTACCTGTGCCCGGCGGGCTGGAACGAAAACGCGAAAGAAGAGAGGAAGGTTGGCGTCAGAAGCTAACGTAGCATTGGGAGACAAGATAACAGTTAGCGTATATACCCTTGAACAATGGCAATCCGATTGACATCGGCTCCTGAATTGAAATCATCGACTGCTTTTTGTTGTGATTCATTCAACCGTGGGATTCTAAAAAGAGCACTGTCTGTTTGTTCCGAAGTCAACTTCTCATCGGTGGAGTTTTCAGTCGCATCCGGGCATTCGAAGCCGGCCGCAACGCCGTCACCGCCGATGCTTTTTGATTCACACTCTGCATCAATATCAGAAGCTGACTTATAGATACTTTTGTTTGAGGCTTTCCCCAGCAGCTGCCCTTCAAAGCTAGGAATTTTGTAGGCAAGTTTGCACGCATGAAATTGACGTTGAAAGTTCAAGATCGTCGTAATAAAAAAAAATTCCAGGTTGTCTCCAAGTGTCCAATGGCGATCACAGGCGTTGTTGAAAGCTAAAAACAATAACCTGTCGCCATATAGTAACTCCTTTTTCGCATTGTCGTTCATATCTTGCATGTGCTTGGGTACTTGATACAAATAGTTGCATCCCCCCAAAACAAACAGAGAAAAAATGTCAGGAAAAAAGCGAGACGATGCGTCGATAAAAAGAAATAAACTTACGAGGAACACTGACAGTTGACCCATACAGAACCACACCAAAAATAATGCTTTCAGGTGTGCGTTCGCTGCCTGCTGGTAGCATGAAAATCACGGATCCGGCCTTGAATTCTTTTCTATTGATATGCGAAAGCGGCTTGTGCGTGTAGCACTGAAAACACCTATTTTCCTCTCCAGTTACCTCAACTCCCACACCATATTTCCTGAAAGTTTTTTCCTGCTGAAAGTCATATCGCCGTTCTAGTTCCGAGAGAATGCTGTACATCGTCTCTTCTACGACTAGACTTGCTACAGAATTGGCGTAAGATTCCATGTCACAAAATTTGGAGGGAAGATTAGCAGGAGGCGGCAGGTCGAGTCGATCCAAGACGGTGCGCCGTAGCTCACTCAAACGTTCGTGATCTCTTATTGGCGCCAAAAGCAACTCTGTGGGACTTTTCAAGATTGACTCTGCCAATTTCAGACCATGCGGTCGTCGATCGGGTGGGCTACCGTCCCGGAAGTACCTGATATACATTGCGTGGGCATGCAGAAAATTGGAAGTATCTCGCCGTCTGCGGCTTTGCCAAAAGTTCTCTTTTGGGAAGAAAGCGGGCGAAGCGAATCTCCTTTCGTTGAAGAGGCACGTTCCTGGCGACTGACAGGAAATCGTTCGCATTGTTGGTTTTGCTGGGAGGAACATCCTTCGAAATTGCACCGTAGAACTCTTCCACACCTGTAGTGCCGTGAAAAGAGCTCTGCGTTCGAGCTGCATAATTTAGTATTTCTCTTCGTGAATTACTCTACTGGTAGTGAAGTTATGAAGAGACTTGAAAAAATCACTCCGCAACCACACAAAAATGCAAACGTGGGAGCCGGCAAGTAGGAGGGGGAATTTTCGGGTTTTCATGTGAACTTCATTGAAACTTGTTTCTTCTCTTCTACCTACTACTTAGCAAAGATATTCCAGCTTCATGCTTCAACACAATTTGTTATTGACAACGCTCGGATTAGCTACAGTACTAAGACTAACCTGCAGAACGTTCGGTGTTGCTCTTGACTGCCCAACAGCGCTTCACGAAGCAAAGCCCTATAACATAAGATGCACAAGCAAGACACACGAATCATCGTTACAATATGATTTTGCGCGAATGTATCGCTGTCGCACAGACAAATACCTATGATTTTGCGCGCATGTGCCGCTGTTGAATCATCGAGTCTATTTTCGATGTGGGCACAGGGGGGATTGCAGTTTACTAGTGAAGTCGCATCCATACTGATTCAACACGCCCCCGGTGCTTTACTGCGTTACTCTTTTTACGCAACCCGTCTTCCTCGACTGCAGGAATAGAAAGCAAATCGAACGGTGGCGATAGTCGATAACATTCTTTACATGATGCCCGACACCGATGAGATATGCACAAGACCAAAACGTGTTCTCTAGCCTGCTAGCTAGGAGTGTATCACTTGTAGCGGTGGGGTGAAGGCGGGTACTTTTTCACCTTTTCCTCTGCACGTGAAATTGAATGTTACAAGGACCTGCCTCGACTTGATACAGTGGCATGCATGGATTACGAGCCTCTGCCATGACCTGCGTTTCTGTACTGCACGGGTACCACATTCCGGCATCCAAAGCCTTTTCCAAACTACTACTACCACTACTACTACCACCAGTAGGACTCGTAGCAGTAGTAGGCTGTTTTTTATTGGTACAATTGTTAGCTTGTCGAATGTGCAGTACCAGCTTGAAACTCAAACTGTCCACAGGTGCCACCCGATCTCGCTTCAAATTGGACAGATGCAATATTAAGTTCCGGAAAGCACGTTCTGTGGCTTGTACACTCTGCGCTGTGAAGATGCTGTTGTCGAGTGTAGTACAAGAATTCATTCTACCAATGTCTTCCATGTCGGCAATATGACCGTTTCTGTTGGCAGAGTATGGATGCGAGAATAACAAAGAAAATTTCTCCAAGACTTGGACTGACTTGTTTTGCAGTAGTGTAGATGATTGTGTCTCGTCTTCTTCTTCTTCTTGTGGAAGACTCATTGAATTAGATTTTCTACTAGTATCTTGACGTTCCTTGTTTTGTGCATCCGTTTTGGAAATACCTTTGTCCTCTACAAAGGTTACCGATTTTCCTTCATCCGATTGCTGTGAATGTGTTGGATGTGCTGCCGTCGTAGATAGGGAAGACATTGAGTGTTGACTTTGATCCAACCTAGACAATGCTGTTGTTGATGATGGTGGTGGTGGTAATGGCGTTTGACTTTGTTTTGTCTCCTCCTTACTCCGCGTGGACGGATTTTGTGATGACAGCTGTCGGTGATCTTTCCTTGCTATTGTTGTTTCTTTTGGTGCTGTGCTCGCCGCAGTGGAACCATTCGTCTTCTGGTCGGGATCTGTCGCCTGTTGTGGTCTGTGGCTGGGAGGAGGAGCGTCCAACGAGTCTACCACAACTTCCAAAGAAAACGCATCGACCAGTGCTCGATTCGGATCATGATTAGGGGTGGTATCAACCGACAACAGAAGCGCCGGCACTGCTACCTGGACAGCTTGTGAAATGTAGTTCACCACACCCGGATGCCGATTGACCTTGCAACGCACGCCCAAAAAGTATGAATTGGCAAAACTATCCGATGGATAAATTCGACGAATATAAAGCAATTGATGACACCAAGTTTCCAAGGCTGCCATAGTAATCATGTGAATAGTGTTCTGTTGTGCGGATACATCTTGTTCTTGTTCATGTTGATAGTAATGCTTATGATGATGAGCCTTGAACTGCTCTGGCTGTTGATGATTGCTAAAATTTGTCCTTTCGTGGTTGATACTGCTTCTGCCAGTATTAGTAGACGGAATGGCCTTTCGTTTGGGCATGCTCTGATATAAATATACGAATATGCTTGTAGCTCGTAGCAGCTGTTTCAAACTTGACACCTCGATAATTGATGGGTACAGGTCAGCACTAAAATAAATCTACTCTAGTAGAGTAGACTACTGTAGTAGTCTACTTGCTAGTATGGTAGACCTTTAGACCCTACCAGTAGTAGTTGATTCGATCCATTCAGGGCAGGAACAGCTCTTTCTGGCAAGAGAAGAAGTAAAGTAAGTAGTACCTGGTAGCGAGGAGTACTAGTACTAATACTGAGGAGTACTGTAAAGAGGAGTCATTAGTTGTAAAATACAATTTAGTAGTCGTAGTGACTAGTCGCAGCGGTAGGAACGTTATGAACGACAGAGTGTCGCTTGTGATTCTCGTTGCATTGTGCTTTTTGATCTTGTGATTGTAGACTAGTCTACTGTAGCTAAGAAAGGAGGTAGGTGCGTAGTTGTGCCCGCAGTTGATCTGTGCTGAGCACTCTAGGAGTATTTTACTCAGTTCTTATTAGTACAGTTGTTACGTATTAGTAAAGCAGGAGCCACCAGCTCTAGCTAGTACTAGCTAGTAGAGTAGTACTATAGTACCCCTAGTACCTGGTACAACTACACCCGGCCCATCATACTAGAGTACTAGTAGTAGTACTGTGGTAATAAAAAGACGTCTGCGGGCAGGGTGGCGGAAATTCGAAAATGGTTTATTCGGACACAAAGAAGTCTCCTAACATTGCTTCCTTGGTACTTTTAGTAGTAGACTACTACCGTTAGCTACCTGGTAGTACTTTGTAATAGTACCTGGTACCAGTTACCTGGTAGACTAGTGTGTCAAGCACAGGATTTTGTTGTCTGGTCGTAGCCATGACGAACATATTAAGCTGTTTCATATTATTTACCGTTGAGTGTGAAATCCAAACAGTACTGGTACTAGTCTAGCTACCTACCTGGTAGGATTAGTTTTGACTTTAACATACGGTACCTGGTACTCGAGAGTACCAGGTAATCTCATGGCCGATGTTGTGAGTACTGTACTCTACTAGCTACTACTACTCTAGCTAGTAGTGGTGATGAGGCTTCATCCCTCGTGTAGAGTAGCTCCTGATTTACGTAGTACTACTCTCTGGCTGTGTACAGATATTAGCGCAACAAGCAATCAAGAAACGCACAGTAGTACTGCCACTAGTACCAGCCAGGTACCAGTTAGTACTACTGTACCTGGGGGTATTACTCTTCTTGCGCTTGTTGTCTTGTTAACTCGAGTACTACTACGTAGGAGTTTAGGGGTATTTTTATTTAAGCGGTCTTTACTGTTGGTACAATTTGTCGGAGTACCATGTACCAAGTATACCAGTACATTTTCCACAGTCACGTTCCCTTTCGGTTAATAACCAGCTGGAATAGATAGAAGGATGGATTTTGACGGAAGCTATTTTCATGCTGAACTGATTGGGTGTCAAATTCTAGCTGACAGCATTCTCAATGCTCTATCTATCATACGTTTATTTAAGTAGGCAAAAAAAGTAAAGTTCTTCAGATCAAATTCCGCCATCAAAAGTCGCAAGTTTCAGCAGAAGCAACACAAAGCGAGCGACGTCAACCATACCACAATATTTATCCAATGAAACGATTTTCAACAGGTGCCGTCTAACTACAAATAGAGCGAAGCAATCAACAGACAACACCATTAGATATATACAAAAATGAATGTTCCAATGAACATGGAGATCTGCCATGATTATCATGGCGCTTCTGAAGAATCGTGCCTTTCCACCGCTGGCGACGACACTTGCAGGTTCCGCTTATTGCCTGCGGAAGTTCGGAATACGATTCTTCAATACCTTGACGAACTTGATCTTGCCGAGTTTGCTCTGGTCTCTCAACAATGCTACCGGGACACGCTAGATTCTACTACACTTACACAGCGACGAACTGCTGTGATTCAGTACCGAACCAGGAAGGTGTTTACCTACATGCATCCCTTGGTCGGACTATTGCTCAAGTTTCCGCTAACAGATCATAAATTTCGGCAGAGATTCAGGCGCATTCGATTGGAAGGGGGTTGTGGTCTTCCCAAAATTAACAATCGGGAAGCCAAACCAATTGTACGATCCCTATCCTTGCCGGGTGTAACGCATTTGGATCTCAGCAGCCGTGCGACTGCTACTAATGCTACTTTTACAAACAACAACCAACACAAATCACCCATCATTGCTCCCTCGATTGTACGATTGTGGGTTCAAATACTTCCCAATCTTATCGATTTGGATCTCAGCTACAATCAAGTAGGAACGGCAACGTTGGCGGATTTGGCACGCAACGGACACACGCTCCGTGCTCTACGATTGGTGGGAGGAACATTGGCCTCGTCGTCTGCCACCTTGGTCGACATTAAATTGTTTGGAGAATCGAACTCGTTGCGAGAATTGTACCTCCAAAATTGTCGAGTCGCTAGTTCCTCGAACGAACAAGAAGACATTTTTGAAAACGAAGGGTTGGAGGAAACCTGTCCCCTGAGCCACGTTCTTCGAAATTTGGAACGTTTGAGTGTCAGTGGATGTCGATATTACGATGTGAAAAAGGAAAAGGAAGACGACAACAACAACAACAATGATGATGCGCAAAATGACTGTAGTTATGCGAGTCGAGGGATTCCCTTTACGCAAGTGAGTTTGATCAAGATTGTACGACGTGCACCCAAGTTGCAATGGTTCCAAAGTGATTTGAACGACATTCACGTAGAAATGTTGCAAGAGGAACGACCTGACATTGTTTTTTGCAGATGAGAATAACGCAAGTTTCGTACACAAAGGAGAGGACGGGGGTAGGAGGTACAACTATGTCTTGGACCGCTTAGACACTACTGATTACTGCTACTACTATTACAATCGATGAACGTATTTTGATGTGTAGACTGTAGACTACGAATAAGGAAGGATGCTACTATTAACTATAGACTATGATAATAAAGTTGAAAAACTATTTGTTTCCTTCGTTTAAACTAGTTGGCTGAAGCAGTCCGATGGCCAACGTTTACCTGGTATTGATGTCCTACCTACCCTGGTACTCGAGTAGTAGCTACCAGCTCGGGGTAGTAGTACATGTTGTACACCCGCCCCCATGACCAAAACAAATTTATGTCTAGTCTACTAGCTAGTCTACTAGCTAGTAGTTGGACTCGGCCGGATGGCACTGGAACTTTCTGATTGATCTATGCCCAGGTGTTTTATGGTCGCCTGCTTTTGTCCTCACAAACGTGTGAAGATCCATCCTCTCAAAAACTACAGTTGATGCGAGCTCGAGTGATGATGATGACCACAATCATCATCACCACGATAATAATAGCACTGGCAGTAAACCTCAACTACTAGTAGACAAGGCAGGAGCCACATTGACATTGTTTTGGGTTTGATTGTAGAAGCATTTCCAGTTTCCAGCTACAAGTTCGACAATTATTATTTTAATAAACAGTAGACCAGCCAAGCACGCGATTGATTCTTCTTCTGCTCTTACATTAATAAACAAGTAGTGTTAGAAGCGACAACAACAACAATGGGTGGAAATGATATGGCGGCCATGCTGCTGGGCGGTGACGATTCGTCGTCTGGCGAATCGGACAATGAAGATGTTTCCAGAGTGACAACAGGAGCCTCTGCTGTAGCAGCCGCTGTCCAACCCAACATCAGTCCTACGCCTCCTGCTGCTGCTGCTGCTAATGCAGCTGCTACAGCAACGAACAATGGTCCTCCAGCTAGCAAATCAGAATTATCACAGAGACTCAAGTCTTTGTACAGTCCGGCTAATCAAGTGCCCAAGAATTCCTCCAGTGTATCACCACCACCACAGCTGCAACAACAACAGCTACCACCTCACCATCAGCGTGTCAGTGGGAGTACTTCCAGTGGTCGTCCTCCTTCTCAGCATTCTGCCGGTCAGCCACATCCTGGTCAATCCCAGCAGCAAATGCAACAGCAACAACAACACCAGAGTAATAGTAGAGGAATTCCTCCTCCATCACAACAGCAGCATCAACAGCATCAGCAGCAACAACAACGTTCTTCGGGGGGAGGGGGAGGCATTACGCACCAAATATCACATCAACCAACGCAATCAGGATATCCTGCTTCCCGTGGACATCCGTCCGGTCAATCGCAGCAGCAGCAGCAGCGATCCTACTCTTCTCAACAACAACCACCACCACCGCAACAACCACAACAGTATCGTCAGCAGCAACAACAACAACAACAACAATCACAATACCAACGGAGTAATAGTGGTGGTGGTGGTGTGAGTCATCCGCAAGCATTGTCTCGTAGTGGAGTTCCTAATCCGGTTCCACCACAGCAACAATTGCAACGTCGAACGGGTAGTGGTGGTGGCGCTGGTGGTGGTGGTGGCAGTAATTACGATGCATTTGATCCCACACCTCTTCATAAGATCAATGAAAGGGAACAAAGAGCTCCACAAGTAACAGCACAGCAACGCTACAGTGGTGGTGGTGGTGGTGGTGGTGGAGCTAATTCCTCCGCCAGTACAGTAGTAGCCTCCAATATTACAACAACAACGGGCGGCAGTGGCAGTGGAACTGCTAACAACAATAGTGTTGGACGGCCCATGGTGGATCCTGTGGATCGCGAAAAGGAAATGAGACGTCAAAAGGAACGCTTTCTTATGTTTACCAGAGTACTCATGAAGTACTTGGAAAGCAAGGATCCGCCTTTGCACCAAAATGTCAAGGCCATTATCAAAGATTGTGCCGACAGAAACAAACGTCAAGAACGCGGTTATGAAAGTGTCACGGCCAGCATGCGATCACGTCTCAAGGAGGTAGTGGGTGAAAACTACTGGAAGCGGGCCGAAAGTTACTTGGCACACTTTTTAGCCCAAAAACAAAAGGTTGCCGGACAGAAAGGATCGAGCAGCGGTGTTAGTGGCAACAGCAGCAGCAACAGTGATGCTGCACGTCAGCAAGCTGAGCTCAAGCGGAAGCAGCAACAACTCGAAATGGAAAGGCGACGACAACAGCAACAGCAAAAGTTGCAACAACAAAAAATGGC
>Ga0210025_1000776_pt1 | contig 38759 bp, 16 predicted proteins | sample CryGeyme20150102_FD_183989 | JGI IMG/M metagenome (GOLD analysis project Ga0210025, IMG submission 183989) | Groundwater microbial communities from Crystal Geyser aquifers in Utah, USA - Crystal Geyser metaG 2015-0102 (SPAdes) (version 2) | ecosystem: Environmental > Aquatic > Deep subsurface >... | reverse complement strand
CGCCCGCAGCTGCAGCATCGGCATCTCCCTCCAAGGCTTTGAAACAGCACACAGGACCTCCATTAACAAACGAGGACGATCCATTCGGTGATGTTGTGGCCATAGTGATCGAGTTCGTAGCAGTAACGGGACTTTTGAGAGGATCTGGCAGTGGAAGCTCTCGCGGTAAGGGCGGAGCCAAGATGCGCAACAATCGATCCGTCATGGCTGGCAACGAACCAGGTGACCGTACCATGGTGTGATGACCACCTGTTACCTCACACAATGCTCTCAAATGCGGGTGCAAATATTGCGTCGATGTAACTTCTTTGGTATCTCCACTATTTTGACCACCACCGATGCCCAAACAAATCACTCGTTGATCCCACCGGAAGGGTTCCTTGTAGAACTCTCGAAGGGGCATCGTGCCGTACTGGAGCTGTAATGGTCCACCACCTTCGGCTGGTGACTTTCGCAAACAGGCTCCATCTGTTAACAATATGAGACATGCTGGTTGCAGTGCACGATATGCAGGTACACAATTATTAGGTGTCGATGCCGTGGCAGTGGTCGTCGACGATGTTGTCATCATGGCCGTATGTGGAAGACGTCCCATACCAAAGTTCTCGGTAGATCTATCGTGTAATCGATATCTTGACAAGAGCTGAAGACCCGCGGACAATGCCGCATTTAGACCTTCAGCACCACCACAGTCTTCCGGAAATCCCTTATTGCTGTTGGCTCCTCCTCCTCCTGCTGCTGCTGCTGCTGTTCCAGATTTTCCTGGGGGAACAGAATTTGGATCCCAGACCGATGCCTGCAGCTGCTTCAACTCCTTGTGGAAACTAGCTGTATTAGTGCTACTACTACTATTGTTGTTGTTAGTAGCAGGCGTAGAACTATTGGTGGAAGGACTCTGCATCATGGTAGGACCACTACCACCACTACCACTATCGTGTTGTATTAGTGGATTTCCCGTTCCGCAGTCCAAAGTACCGCTACTGCTGTTGTTGTTGTTGCTATTGCTACTGCTGTAAATATTGTCGGGTCCATATCCGACCAAAAGACGTCCACCAGCACCACAGGCAACAGTCCCGGGTCGATCCAAATGTTGTCGACTCGTACTTAACAGTAAATACTGGTTATTCGATTGATATCCCAATCCGATATTACACATGGCTTTTTGAACAGCGGGTGGTTGCTGTTGAAGAAACGTATTGTGATCGTGTATCCGACGTGTCAAAGCCTTGGTCAAATCTTCTACCGCCATTTTCGCCAAATCCAATCTCGAGAGCATATTGTTATTATTATTGCTACTACTACTGCTACTACGACTACTGCTGCTACTATTTGTGTTGTTGTTTCTGTTGCTGTTGCCGTTCCCATTGCTGCTGTTGTTGTTGGGTTTTCGAACGGGTTTTCCCATTGATGGAGACGTGTCGACCACAAATACGACAATCATCTTTTATGTTATTGTTGCCTATTGTATGTTGTTTCGAATCGATCAAATTCGCAGGAGGAAGACAATAGCAATACTATTAGTAGCAATAGTAGTAGTGTCAATAATGTCAGTAGTAGTAGACCAGTATGTTTGTAGAAGAGACACAACGGTATTAGTAGAGTATCTTTTATCGAACCATCGCTTGTGCGTTTTTGATTTTTTTTGTTTGTACTGTTATTTTTTTACTTTTTTTGGCTGCGCTGCTTCCTCTAGCAAGAGTACAAATAAATCAATGCCCGGGGCGCGCACAAACAGGCGGGCGATCTCCAGTCAAGCTGCTTGAAATAGATTGCACTGATGAGAGGTGCTACAGCAACACCTGGTGGTAGCTACGTATGCTGCTGCTTCATACTGATGCTACGAGGTACGAGCACGTACTACCAGGGTAGTTAGCCAGCTAATATTGTAAGCATTTTTCCTCAATGCAGTAGACAATTGAAAAGAAGACGAAGAAAGATGACGAAATGGGGGGTGCAAAGCATGTATAGAAAAAAATGTGTTTTACTGCAGCTTCTGTTGGTAACCATTGCCCTCCTCCCCCCGACAGATTTTTCGAGACAAAATATGTTTGCTTTCTTTCCTTGTCGAGACGTTCGCACCAGGGTGTTTACTCAGAGCAACTTCAGCTTCGACGGACGTTCATTGACCCTGCTTGTCCAAATCCAGCACGGCCAGAACCATCAGCTCCCGCAGGTTGCCGGGATACTGCTGTTGCCGATCCTTCCTGTTCCAATTGTATAAGATACTGTTGTAATCGAAAGAGGACCAAGGATACATCTTGAACACGGTTTCCTGGAAGTGGAGCATCCGTTCCCAATTCAGCATTCGCGTGTTGTTCTGCAAAACCAGCTGCCAACAACAGTCCCCTTGCTGGTGTTTGCCAAATGGATGAATAAAATTTCTTATTAGCAATTCGAATTTGACGATAATGAGGTTTGTCTGGGTGCATGGCAATATTGGTCAAGTACTTGATCAACAATGTAGCACCGGGATTAGAGTCAAAGTAGTTCATTCGTTTCATCTGCAACAGTGTCCAGGTGTGGGCCTGGTCTGGATTGTGAAAGTGATGTCTGGCAGGATGTGGCATGATAGTATCTACAATACTGCATATATGATAATCCCGTTCCGCCTGTTGAGTGGGACGCCGGATGAAGATCCGTTGCATTCCTACCATGGAATTACCATCTTCAACGGTGGGTGCTTCGTCCAAATGTGGGATCACTCGTTCTGGAATGTAATGGAGCAACAACTCATTGGTGTTACTAAGTCGGAATACCCAAGGATGTTCTAGCCATGTCGTCTGCGTCCATGTCTCGCCACGATGGATGGTACCTTTGGACTCTTCATGACCCTTGTAATTCATCCAGTACACATCGATGTATTGGCCAATCTGAGAGTCTGTCAAGTCATTCGTTACACGCAGTGCCACCCTTACTTGACCATTGCGAGACTTGGGGACATAGGGAGGCAAGGCATCTACCCCGTCAGATCTTCCCACTGTGTACTGTCGAAATAGACTAGTTTCAACATCGTACCAGTTGTGAAAGCCCTCCATTCCGGGATGGTGAGACGATTTGTTGCGAAAAATAACTTGTTTTTGTTGTGCTACTTCTTGACTTGCTTCCTGTTCGTCGTTGTTTCTCTCGTTTGCTGCATCCTTCGATCGTTTCTTGTCCGCTTCTTCCTTTTTGAGGTCCTTTGTCGAAAATTCCGTCTCAGTCCTCGTCAGTTCGTCGGCCGGTGCTTCAATTTCTGGCCCAGCTTCTGGCGTGTCATCGTCGCTTTCATCTTGAACTTTCGCATGAATGTTTTCTGCTGCTGCTGCTGCTGCTGGTGGTGGTGGTACATTGTCGTTCTGTGAATCTTCATTCTCATTGTTGTTGACATCTTTTGTATCGCTACTTGTTGCATCTTGCGTCTGTCGTCGTTCCAATTCCGCATACCTTACCAACGATGAAGTCTGCTTATTCTCTTGAATAGCTCCCGAATTCTCCCGATCGACATATATTTTATCATTATCATCATCATCTCTTGCTGCAAGTCGTGGAGCGGCTCGGTGCATGACAAATTCAAACACCAAAGCAATGCAGGCACTGACAACAATTCTTTTGATCCAGACCTGCCAAAACGACGATGATGGGTCTTCCATATCCGACTGTTCTATCGATACTCCATCGTATCCTGGTGATGAGGCCATTTTGGAAGTCTTGTATTATTTGTTTACAGCATCGCTTGGCTCGTTATGTAGAGGTTAAGTGCTGTCTCTCTATTGCCGCCACATCCAACAAGATAATATATGTTTCACGTTTTGTTTTACGTATTCAGTTGGGTTGCTGGAAAAGATCTTGAAAGGTTCTCAGCTTCTGCAAAAGGACGCACATTTACGCTTGGCTAGCAGCAGCACTCACTAATGTTTTGTACTACGGTACTAAGCAATTCGAACTTGCGAGTAGTACTCTCAGCCTAAAGCTTTCTATTGTACTCCAGTAGCTAGAGTAGCTACTAGAATAGCTACCTCTAGCTAGGTAGTTAGCTTGTTGAGAGCAGCCAAATCTTGCTGATCAAAATCGGAGGCAGAGACTGCTGTGCTGCTGCTGCTGCTGCTGCTGCTGTTACAATCCTTTTTTTAAATAATAGTGGCAAACATATCCTCAATTCGTTTGTCGACCCAGTCGTAGATTTCTTCACGTTTGGCAGCAATGACTTCGGAATGCTGGGGTCGTTTATCTGCTCGGATATCTTCCGCAACTTTCAAAAACATGTACCACATGTGAGAAATGGCAGTCTTGGATGGCAAAGAAGAGGAGGAGGAAGAAAAAATGCCAATTGATACAAGATAAAAATAGAGGTGTCAGGGAATGCGGTGTTGGTATTGTAACATACTACAGTAGTAAATTTCCAACGAACAAAACACACACACACACACGCATAGTACCTTGATAACAAAATTGATGATACTTTTGGGAAAAAGGGGACTGATTTTGCCATCAATTCTCAGAGAAAATCCAACCAGAATCAAGTGTTCGTCTGGAGGGTAATGAACGGTAGATCCTTGGAGAGTAATGTGATCATCGGGACACTTTCGGATCAGCAATCCACCGTCCACTTCCGCCCGTTTGAGTCCTTCCGCCACGGGAGGAACGATCACAGTATCTTTTTCGTTCTTGTAATGCTCGTTGCACACGGTGCTTCCATGAACAATGTCTCCCTCGGCCAACGAATGCAAACCAATCACAATGGAACCAGTGGTCGTGCTGGCACCGCCTTCAATGTCATCGATATCATCGCATGCTACAGTTTGTATCACAGCATCCCGTGACTGAAATGGCCAAGGTACTTGTGAAACGAACTGTACGATCTGTTCTGTCCGTCCGAGTTGTGCCAACTTATCGACCGATGCCAGTCCGATTCGGGGTATCGTCCACTGTGGCAACCATGAGGTGTACAGATCCGTTTCGCACAGGACCGATAACAGAGGCACCAACAACGATGACTCAATAGGTGTTTCCAACCGACATTTTAATTGCAAGTCCTCAGTAACCTGATAATACATGATCGTATCACGATCGTGTCCGTGCGATTCTCCTTGTTTGATCCACACATCGTCCATGGCAGCAGTAGTAGCAGCAGTAGTAGCATCAGAAGGATCAGTATCAGCCGGCATTGTTGTTGCGCCGGTGCCTTCTTCTTTGTGAACTATTTCTGGATCGGTAAGCAAATCATCGATAATTTTTTGAATCAAAACTGCTTTGGTTTCTACTTCTTGCAAAAAGGCAACCGTCTCTTCGTCTTCTTCTTTTTTGGATATTTCTGCCGTCGTCGGTGGTGGCATCTGTTGGAGTAGTCGATAGGCAGCCAAGACTTGATCATTTCTCATATGATCTTTGGCTTTTTCTAACAACGACAAGGTGCATGAGGTCGTACTCATGATGATGTATGTGATGGTACTGGCAGGTGTCAGTAGTGTGTGTGTGTGTGTGTGTGTGTGTGTGTGTGTGTGTGCGCGTGCGTGCGTGCTTGTTTGCTTGTTTGTATTATGGTAATGCAAAATAATAAAGGGAAAAGAGAAAGCAAAGGACAACAAACAACAAAGGCCTTTTCCGAGTTTCAAATTAATTCGGATAAAAAAGCTGTACACTTCGAATCAGCTGCTACTAGAGCTACTAACACTCTAGTACTGCGTGATATTGGATTAGGTAGAGTTTATGTCGTGATTGATTGATTGTTGTACCAGGTACTAATTACCGTAATTGTTTCATTTTTGTTATTCAATAGGATCTACTACAGTACTTACTTTGTTGGGTTATCCTGAGCCCTGAGCTCTATCATTTATTTTGTTGTTGTTGACACAAGCGTTATTATGATTCACTTGCAGTTATCAGGAGTCTACTACCAGCCAGGGTACTAGTCTACTACTATTAGTAGCTACTACTAGTAGAGTAGTAGCTACTAGTACTAGTACTAGTAGTAGTAGTAGTACCAAATACCTGCTGGTACTAGTCTCTAGTACTAGTACTCTATCTACCTAGTAGTCTACTGAGTAGAGACTACTAGCTACTACTCCTAGTACCATACTCCGAGTACTGCCTGCTAGCTAGACCTAGTACTCGAGTAGTCTAGTAGAGGTACTTTGACGTTTTCAGAGTAGTAACGGCAATGCCGAATCCTAACCCTAATACGTAACAAGCGGTTAAATACACAGTGGAAGTCGACCTATTTTTAAATACAATAAATTGGTGATGAAACCCTTTTAAATGCAATTCATGTTCATCGCTCCCCTTGATTTCGAGATAGCAACTGAGAGCGTTTCAGATTCTGAACTCATCTTTTTAGGTTTTATCATCATACTGTAGTTATTGGTGGCAGGATCTTCATCGAGCGTACCTAGTAGTATTCAAAGACGACTAGCTAGTAGTAGACTACTAGTACTAGTAATAGTACCACAATACAGACATTCGCTCATCATAAATTTCTTTGACTATTATTTCTTACTATTCGTACTATTAGTAGTATTATATCCAACAAGAGCAGCCTATTTTTGCAGGATGAGTAGTGGTATGTCAGACGACGCAACCATCACTACCACAGACAACGATAAGTATCAGGATGAAATGATTGAGAGATTGTTCGATACGAACTCCGAGGCAGATGAAGATACTTGCGTCGAGATTCTGACCGCTACTAGTCCCAGTAAAAATGGAAGTAGCAGCAACAGTAACAGTAACAGTAACAGCACTTATCGATCCGCATCGAGTATGGCCTCGTCAAAATTGTCTCGAAAGAGCAGCAAAAGCAAACTAACGTTCATGTCAGGAAAGGAAATCAGGCGAAGACAGCTCATGTTGCAACCCATCGAGGAGGATGTGCAATCATCATTGGTTCAAGAGGATGTCCGCAAAGTTATTGCCAAAATCAAATCAGCCACAGAACGGTCCAAGCAGAGACAAATCAATGGAAGTGGTGCAGTATCTCCCGGAAAGTTCGGCGAATTGTATCACCAACAAGAGAGGAGAGAGCCACCTGAAGAAGTTGCGGACACTCAAGCCAGAGACGGACCCGAGATGGCACCCACGGCAAAGGATGCTGCTATTAGTAGTAATAATAGTAGCACCAGCATGAATAGTAGCAGCCCTTGGATCAAAAAGGGATATTACAAAAATGTGGAAGACGAGAGTGACACCATTTCTGCCACATCCTCCAAGCGCAGCATCATAGCTAAAAAGTACCAAAAGCCAATTGCTTCAAGATTGCATATCACGCCGGGACGAGAAACAGATGATCTGGAACTCTTTGAATGTGTTTTAATTCCCAGCATGACCACGACCACTGCCACGGAAGAGAGAGAAGGATCGGAGGATGCACCCATTGATGCTATGGCGGCCTTTCCTGCTCCAGCTGAAGCACCTCTTGTTCCAGCTAAAGCACCTCCTGCTCCTGTCCCTGCCCCTGCTGTTGAACCCATCAATCTCGAACAACAAGTTTATCCCAAACAGGCGGAAACGGAAAGCACTACAGAGGATTCTCCTGTCACAATGGACGGAGACGACGAGGACGAAGCAATTGTCATACCAAGACAGGAGAAGGAAGAAAAAAAACATAGCAAGCCTGATCCAATTGGTCAAGGTGAAATGATGCAAGAAGAAGACCAAGAGCAAGAAAAGGCACTGGCGGCTATTCTTACTGCTAAGGCACCTGATGTCCAGCCTTCAACGATTTCATCCACGGTTGGACCCGAAATGAAAGAATTGGAAACGCTCGACTCGAAAACCAACGATACTCCCTCGGAAACACCGAGAGAAGAAGAAAATCAGGAAACGGAGACTGACAGTGGTAAAGAAACTGTCGCGATTGTCATAGAGGAAGATTCTGTCAAGCTTAAGGCGCTTGAGGAAGAAAATGCATCCCTAAAGGATACTATTCGCTTCCTTCAAAGGGCTGCCTCTCACAAAGAGAGGTACTTTGCAGAACTCGCTTGGTTCGGAAAGCGAACCGAAGAAGAAGTTCAGAAGTTTCGACCCAATTTTTGGTCGGAAAAACGTGAAGAGTTCGGACCGGAGCTCTTTGAAGAATTTCGTGCGGATGCCAAGAGGATCGCAGACCCAGAAATTGGCGACTGGGAACACGGATTCAGTTCTGGGGCTCTCGCCATGGCGCGCCTGTTGTTGGGTCTTTCCCATGCCAGTGTCGACGAAAAGATTTGTGCCTTTCACGACAAGAATGAACCTTGCACAGACCAATGTGTCACTTGTACCGTTGCCCAGCAGAGACAGCGCGAGCTAGAAGACTTCCCAGTACTTGACCCCTAGGATGGTAAATGAAAGGTCGCATTTTTTGTTATATTGCATTCGTACAGAGAGGCACAACGCATTTCATTCACTACGAAGGAAAAATCAGGGTCTCAAGTATTACTTGACTCTACTATTCATCTTTAAGTGGATGTAATAGCTCTAGTAAATTTAATATTTCTTCATTGTTTATGACAGTGCATACCCCTTGCACCTTCACTCTGATTTTTTTGGCGAAATGCCAGACATTTCAAGAAGCCCCTAATGCTGGCCTGCTTTATCTTCTGCTCCTCACGTCCTACTACAAAGCCACATGCTACTTTGCGCATTTGCTTCTCATGCCGGCGATGCGGTTGTGTAGTTTGCCTAAGCGTTGCTACTTCAATTCTTCATTCGCAATCAGTCAAGACAATCTCAGGATAATTTCATGCTATCAAAATAGGCCCAAGTGGAATATGGCTGCTAGGATTCAGTCTATCAACGAGAGGCTAATCATGAGATTCATTATTTCCATGTTCCATGTCACTTCAACCAGCAAAGAATAGAAAAATTTATGTGAAAAGCGGAGACATCAGAAACGTGAGTGCACTGGTACAATCTAATTATCCATCTACCTGAGCTTCGCGAGAATTAGACGCCTCCTCCTGAATAACCGAGAGGATAGACTTCAATTCCTCCGCCGTCATGTCATTATCAGAATCTTCGAATTCTTCGTCGCTGTTGAAAAGGCTGGTGTCACTACTGTTGTCTTCAGAGCTAGAACTGGCGCAGGAGGTATCCGAGCGAAAGCTGATGGGGCTACGACAAACTTCTTCCCGCTGATAAGTAGAGAAACGTTCCTGGTGAGCATCCTGTCTATTTTCCGCGTGATTTTTCGCTGGCGAAAACACGCTGGCGTCCTTCCTCGCACTACTTTCTTCGCCTGACTTTATCGAGGCACCATTATCATTAAAGGTATCACGATCAGCTTGTTTGCCCTCCGAACAGTTATTATTTTCTTCTGCTGATAGATTCATCGGCACTGATAGTAGAGCTGCGACTCTCTTGGGATTCTCAGCAGCATGCCTTTCACAGCTGCCGTCGCTCGCAGGTGGTTCCATTTCCGCCTTATCATGAAAGGAGGTCAAGAAGTCATTTTCGATTTCTTCAAAGGCAACCATAGTCCACGCCAAAAGCTGATCTAATGGCTGCTGGAGGCGCTCTTTAAGAGGAACAGAAAAATGCTCCGTTTTACCGGCATTGTAAACTTTGTGGTAGTGATAATACCGTTCCACAATTTCATAAATTTGCCCAGCATCGTGCTCCATACTTCCGACCTCCTTTTGAAGATCGTTGATGGATATCAGTTCAATGCTCGAAGTGCTGCTCAAGGGGTCGTTCGATGTTGTAGATGAATGGCAAGACATATTCACCTCCCCCTCATTGGGTTGCTCACATGTGGACTGTGCTAGTAGCTTTGTTTGTTCTTTGGACTCTGCAGTATCATTTCTTAGTACTGGGCGTTTCGGCTGTGGGTTGTGATGACGAGCCCGGAATCGCTCTAAGAATGACTGTCGCGATTCATTGTCGTTCGCCTCTTTTTGCAGTTTAGGACCTATAGAACTATCGTCCGAGGAAGCTATTGAACTATCACCTGAAGAAGTCATAGATGTATCGGCAAAGAACATAGCAGGAATGTCGACGAGAGCCGCTGATCCTACATGAACCAATTCAATGTAGCGATCTTCATCACCTGTAACAATAGTTGTGGTAGGACGATAAGTGGCCGGGTGCATTAATGTCTTCGCAGGCCTTGGACTTGTTTTGATGTTTGGTTGAAGGCCGGTAGGAAGTTGGATTTCTAAGTTTCTTGTTACGCCATCTGTATCACTGTGCTTATCTTCTTCAGACGTGTCGCCGCGGCCGAGCTCGTCCGGGAAAACCTCTTCGTCTTGAGCAATCTTTTGTGCAATGGCGTTGAAAGTCTTGTTGTTGCCCGGAAACTTCTTGAGGTTGGAGAATAATGACGCGGGCGGATTATAACTCTTTTCAATAGAGTCGTGGGTAGGAGCATTGTTGGTTGGCATAGACCAAATTACAGCACTTCGTGGCTTTTGAAATGCATTTATTACCTCCTCCTGGCTGTATTTCTTGTCGTGGCTGCTATCGTTGTCGTTGCCGTCGCCATCGTCATCTTCTTCGTCTTCGCCATCGTAGTCGTTGTCAGTAAGAATTTCAAATGTATCCTGTGGGCTACAACATACCTGAAGCTTATTTCTGGTCGGTCGTGGAGAAGAATTGTGCCCATTCAATCCAGAAAGAGACATCGATGAAGGAGAGGCCAGTGGACATTCTTGATACAGCAGGATTTCCTCTGGCCATTCTGCTTCCTTGCTTACTCCTAAGTCTGAGCAGCTTTGATGTTGGATCTTCATTCTTTGAAGTCCACTTTTCGGAAGGGTCACAGGCTCCTTCGTCGTTATTAGTAGTGAATTATGTTGCGCCATCGAAGGTTGTGCCGTGGCAATGACGCCATTGTCATTTTCGTCCGACATCATTGTGCGTACAGTCTTGCTGATTTCGTCACTGGGTACAAGATCTACAGAATTCAGCGCAGCATCGTCAATCCTGTTGCAGAAAGAGTAGGACGGATAATCTGAAACCGAAGCTATTCTAGATATGTCGTTCATACAGCTGTTGTCTTCTTTCAAAGGCTGATCACCTTCCTGCTGGAAATGTTTCGCATGTAATAGTAAAGTAGTCTCGCCTACCACGATGCTGTCTTCTTCCCGATTTTGTTTTTGCTGTCCATTCTGTAAGACCTCCTTCGTACTTAATTCTGTTGTACCGGCATGCAGACGAATCATCTCATCTCCCTCATCGCTCGGCGTTGAAGTTTCACTTTCCTCATCACTGGGGGAAGTGTCAATAACGGATTTGTTCGAGGTAATTTCCCTTGTTTCTTTCTGGATGCAACTGGATATTTCTTGGCCTTGTGTTGGGCTGCTGGTACCTGCTTGAGCTAATGCTGAAACATCAGCTGCCACGCTTTCTTTGTCAAACCTGCAATATTTAGGAGAGATGTGTCCAGTAGCGTCTCTGTTGTGACGAACATTTCGTTTCTCCATACCCAATGAACCAACTCTCCCTGCTCCAGTCTGCGCCGTCGTCGCTAAGGCAGAGGCTTTGTGCGAATTACGCTGCAGGGCGGATTCTTCGCGTACTCTTGCCAAACGCATTTCTCTTGGTGTGGATGGTGGTCTATATTCCAAAGGTCGAGGTTGCGATAGGCTACTGCTTGGAGTTCTCTTCAACTTTGAATCATGACGTGATATCAGTACCTCTGCTTCAATACTGCTCATTGTAGCCTGATATTGAACAGTCCGATCAAAAGGACGTTGTTTCATCCTGTTCGTCTCAACTGTTTTTTCAACATTTTGCTCCTGCACGCTGCTAGTATCTTTTTGAAAGTGAATATCCAAACTTGTTGGCGGATTGACATGAGTAGAAGCAGAATTCGTGGTTTTTTGGGTAGCTGCACTAGTATCTTTTTGGGTAGTACCACCGGCTGCAGTTCCAGTGTTGGTTGAATCTTTGGAATTGGTGTCAGTAGCGAAGGTTTCATATCTCTTCATTTCTGGTGCTACCACCGATACGACCGGTACACGCGGAAGACTCGGGATATCATTATTATTTCTTGGAGTTTTTGAGGGTTGCAAAGATGCATTTCTTGCCAGCGAAAAAATGGATCCATTCGACGCAAATCGCGATTGTTTGGACAAGATTCTGTTGGCCTTGGAAATGATTCGATTCGGTCTAAATGGTCTTTTCTTCGTCTCCTTCGTCTCGTTGTTGTTGTCGTCGTTGAGATCCGTACAGGATTGGTTGGTTTTGAAATCACCATTTTCATTTTTTTTATTGTTGTCCAAATTTGTTTCGCTAGCAGGCGTACTAGCTGTGGTAAGTTGTTTCACCTCTTTCTTCTGTGGCAGTGTTGTCACTGTAGTTTTTAGTTTTGTCGATTTTTCTTCTTGTCGCTCCAAATGTGGCAATTCGTCCAGCTGATCGTCTGGTGGCTTGACTTGTTCCGTCGTCCGCCGTGTTGTTTCACCTATTTCATCGATTGTCGCTTTCTCCAACTTCTTATTCTGATCTTCGATGTGGATAGTTTCAGTTTCAATGACTTGGAACGGTGGTGATTGTAGTTTTTGCTGACCGTGACTTTTCTTATGATTCGCTTCGACGGGACTTTGCAGTGACAGTTTTTGGTTCGGAGCTATTGCGTAAGTACGCTTTTCTGCTTCTGCTTCTGCTTCTGCTGCCTCTGTTTTTGGTACTTTCAACGACGGATCTTTGTTCGAAGACGAGGATAACGCCGCCAAATCTTGTTGGATTTTTCGCACAGAATGTTCCAAACGTTCAAACTTGGGAGCAAAGTGCAATTCCATGGCAATTGTAATAAGGCGCCAGGTTGGATGATTCATATCATTCGTTGCTGCTGCTGTACTTGTGGTCGCAGATTGTGATCGAAGATGACGACAACTGTGGTTGCTTTGCTTGTCACTATTACTGTCAGAAGATGCTTGCCCCCTAACTGGTACGGCACTAGTAGTGATGCTCCTCCTATTCGTAGTATTCTCGTGCACACGAGAGGCTACCGTACGCAGTGATTCTTGGATGACCTCAAATTTTGGATTTAAATATTGTTCCAAGACGTTGGCAATACAATTCAGTTGATCTTGTGTCAGTACTGCTGTGGTTGTCGTCGTTTTTGTTCCCCCAGAGTCGGCTCTCTCTCTATCTGGAGCACTGCTACTGTTCAATAAAGTAGTATTTTGATCTATCCTGTCAGTAGAAATCGTAGCTTGATCATTTCCCCTATCGTCCAAGCAATGGTGACTTTTGCTCCTGCTCCTACTCGCATTGCTGGCAGGGTCCCTCGCCATCACCGTCGTTGAATCTTCCTTCTCTTCTTCGTCACCGTCCCCAAGAGGTAGTGTTCTGAATGATGATTTGTTATTGTTGTTGTTTTTAAATGCTGATTGTCGAATTTCGTTTGATGATTCTTCTCGTTCTTCATTGTAATCGCAATGGTCATCGGATTCATCGTTCGCAGTTTTAGCAGTTCCAACATCTCCTCCTCCTCTTCCTCCTCCTCCTCCTACTACATCATTGCCATTATTGTTTGCAGTCTGCATCCGTGTTAGAGTCTGCGTTTGTTCAATGGTAGTGGTAGTTGGCGGTGGTGGTGGTGCTACTGCTGCTGCTGCTGCTGCTGCTGCTGTTGCCTTTGTAGCATTGGTACAAAAAGTTCTGCGAGTCCTTGTTCGTCCTCTTCCTCTTCTGATCGCAGTGTTGATGATGTTTCTTTTGGAATTGGCTATCTGCTGCTGCTGCTGCTGCTGCTGCTTCAGTTGAGGATTGGAAATAGTAATATCCCACGGTGTTCGTTGTACTTTTTCATTCTCATTACCATCATTATCATTATCAGTATCAGTACTGGATGGAATTACTTTGTTGTTCGACAATACTGTGACTGTTACTACTTCTTCTTCGTCGTCGTCTTGATTGCCTCCAGGTCGTCGTTGTAATGCCGTCGTCGCTGTCTTTGTGGAGGAGAAAACGGAATGGTAATCACTGTCATTGTCAGCGGTTGAAGAAGAAAGAGGAGAAACCGCTTTCATACTTTCCGTGTTTTCTTTTCAATCCTTCTTCCACCCTTTTTTTCCCCGGTGTCGCAAGAATTGGAATTTTGGTTGTTGACGTCTTGACTGTATTCGTTTTCAAGTTTTGTTCAAAGTTGATGGGGTACAGTATATATAATATATACTTTTTGCCAGCAAAACAACACTGTCTCTTGCTGATGCTTTTGTGCTGTTAATAATTACTCCACTTTTAAAATTACGTTTTGTCTTTCTACAATACACAATAGTCTGTGTATACAATATACAATACAGGAATCGAATATATTAAAAAAATTGGTAAACCCAAACAACCTCACGCACGCAGTCGCACTACTTGTTCACGGCTGTGTGTGTGTCTGTGTGTGTCTGTTTCTATGTGGCTCTCTCTCCTCTCTCTCTCTCTCTTGGAGGAGGGAGTACAAGAACAGAAGAACACTACTACTACGAGTAATACAGTAATAAATATGAATAATAATATTATGTGAGCAGGACGAACGTAAGTTCTGTTTTTGGTAATTAGGTGAAATAGCGAGAATAGGCGAAGGCAGGATCCTGCAGTGGATTAAAATTGTGTTTCCGGGTGGAAGAATCTCGTTATAAAAATAAATAAATACTCCAAAAACTCGACTTGCCTTTTTTTTTTTTTAAATAATAATTGTGCTGCAGCAGGTTGATTTTCATGTAGTGTTTTACAACAACAACTACTCTATCGAAAAGGAATCCAATTCATGGTAGACACAACAAATAATCCACCAACACCAACACCACCATCGCCATCGCCATCGCCACCGCCACCGCCACCGCCGACTGTTGTTGCAACCGTAACAGCAACAATCCATGTTTGTAGAATAAAGTTTGTTCAATGGAATTTAGCAGTTGTGGAAGGTCGTGTCATTATACCAGTGGTGAACAACAACTTGCTAAAGTTAAAGTGCAATCAAAAGACAAAGCACGACAACGATGATGATGATGATGATGATGATGATAATGATGATGATGATAATGATGATGATCGGGCAGTCAACGGCAATCATCCAAACTCATCATTATTGGAAGCAGCAGGAGCAGAAGCAGAAGGAAACGGATTATTCGTGCACTGTGAACCAGTTCATGTCTTTGTTCGGTCCTGTAAGGATGTTTACAAATTGAAACAATATCTTTCCAATTATTATTATTATTATTATTATTCTCGTTCTAAAAATGACAACGAGGAGTTGTTGGCAAGTACTGCTACTGGACCGACTACTACCACCACCACCACAACAACAACGACTAATACTAATGCTAATACTAATACTAATACAACTACTACGAATTCAAATCACAAGAGTGATACTCAAAAACATTATACAACGGGTCGATGGCACGTGTTAATGGATCCGATATTCAAAACCAAAATAGAAAACACCACCACCACCACCACTATCACCACCACCAATAACAACAACAACCAGAATTATTCAACAATGGTATTTCAGTTAGTTCCAACGAAAGCTATTGAACGAAATCGCAGAGGAAACAAACTGTTGGAATGTCATGATATTGTAAAGTTGCTCCTTCCTACTACTACTGACCAAACTAAGAATGATGATGATAACAATGATGATGATAATGATAATGATGAGCCTTTCTCCCCGTCATCTTCGGCATTATTACTACAAAACGTAACTACGAAAACCAGGAATAATGACGCTACTACTACTACGACAGGATGGGTCATGCACGATAAAACACAACGACACGTGCTCTTTGCTGAATGGCTGATCCATACGTACGGGAAAGATGCGTTGTGTCGTGGATCGGGTGTATTGGATGTGGCAGGTGGCAAAGGACAATTGAGCATGATCTTACAAGCAAGGGGTATACCATCCGTAGTAATGGATCCAAATCCTCGTCTTTCTTCTGTACCGACAACAACAACAACAACAACAACAACAACGACTGCTACGAGTGCCTTTTCTTGTTCCACTACCACCAGCAGATCTAGATCTATACCCGTTATTGCCGTTGCTCTGGAAGGAGATGGCAGTTATTTATTTGGTAATGCTTGCGACATCAACAAAAACAACACTGAAGAAGATGACCGTATCAGTCATAAAAATGCTGCACCACCACCAGCAGCAGCAGCAGCAGCAGCAGCAACAACAACAACAACAACAACAACATCAATAGCAATTTCCCAAGAACAACAGGAACTGGTTCATAACTGTTCAATGATAGTAGGAATGCATCCAGATCAAGCCACGGAACCTATTATTAGATTGGCACAACGATTGCAAGTACCATTTGCACTTCTTCCATGTTGTGTCATGCCAACTCTCTTTCCCAATCGCATTTATAAAGGACAACCCGTACGTTCCTATAGAGTGTTTTGTCAGTATTTACAGTCGCTCTATAATGACCACCACAATGATGACATGAGTGATGGCGGTGATGGACGACCAACAATTTGTTCAGATTATTTACCCTTTATGGGTCGCAATATGATCCTCTACACAACTAGACTATCAAAAACAAAGAATAATAATAATAATAAATGATCCGCCTCTCGTTACTTTTTTCTTCTTATGCCAACTTTTTGGTTGCCACGGTAAGCTTGTACTCGTTTCCTGGCAAAATCCAGTGTCCTTGATCATTGTACTCACCGTGATCGTACTTGACAGCATCGTAGGCCAATCGTGCCTTTTCCCAACCACCATCAATCTCATCCAAAGATGCTTTGATGATCATAGTCGCAGCTTGGAATTGATGTTCCGGATCTTTGGTAAGATCCATAGGATACTCATGAGCGGCTGTTTCTACATTGGAATATCCGGCATCGGTGAGCATCGACTCGAACAATCCTGGTTCTTTCAATGTTAGTGGATTGATGGGTGGTGGTGGTGGAAGTTCTCCAAGGACACGTTCCATAATGGCTCTAGCCTTTTCCAACATGGTAACCTTGTTCCAAGTAGTAGCAATCAATCGTCCACCTGGTTTAAGAACTCGATACGATTCTCTGACTGCCCGGGGAATATCACTGGCAAACATGAACCCGTAGCAGCAAGTCACAACATCAAAGGTATCATTGTCAAATTGGTGAAGATCGGCCATATCAGCCACCTGTGCCGTCATGTGAGGCAAGGTGAGAGTGGTCTGTTCGGCAATGGCAATTTGATCGGGTGATACATCCGTAGCAATCACTGTGGCGTCAGGAAATTGTCGAGCAATCGTTTCGGCTGGTTCACCAGGTCCGGTTGCAAGATCCAATACACGAATATCCTTCCTCTGAAGGATATTGTCCGCGTAATTGTGCACCTGATCCAACATGGTCACCCAAGGACCTGACGGATGCCGATGATTCTCGGAAATGATCTTGTAAATTTTTGAAGCTTCAGCATCAAACTGACCCTTGGATGCGTCTGCACTTTTATTGCTATCATTGGAGGCCATAGATCGAAGTTGATGGTCACGAAACCGAGATGTTTGAGGAAGCAAGGCCGGCGAGAAAGCTTTCGAAGAACTTCTGCTAAGGAAAGCACAACCAGTGGCCGAGGAGGCAAGGGGACGTAAAACCGACAACAACTTCATTTTCATTCAATATTTTCTGGAAAGGATATCAAGTTGAACACGACAAGCAAAGGATGGCCTCGGTGAGGTCGGTTCATCGGTCTTCGGTCTACCTGGTACCTGGTACCTGGTATTGTCTTTCATCCTTAAAGGCCTCTTTCCGAGGATTTCAAAAGATCTTAGATTTATTCACAATCATGACGATGCGTAGTACTAGTACTGAATGTGAGTACAGCCAGTACGTACCACGTACTACTAGCTTCTACTAGTAGTAGTAGCTACTACAGTACCTGGCTGGTAGAAAAATAGATATCCGGATATTCTAGCCCAGGTGGATCTAGAAACGTTGGATGCTCATTATTTTTTGACTACTCGGAGTACAAAGCATGCTGTCTGCTACCGAATCAAATAATGATGTGGTCAATTGTTATGCTCTAGTAGTAGAGTAGATACGAAGTATTTTTGGATGTTGCTTTTACAAAGGCTCGCTGTGGTCGCCTCCAGAAGGCACGCAGGAAAACAAAAATTGGACGAACGGAAACGACAAGATATAGGCCTGCGGATGCCAGGAGTTAGATTCATGGTCCCTGACCTACTCTCAGATCTACACATCGGTTGCGATCAAGACAGCACCTCTTGTGTTTTACTAGGCAGTACTCATCACAGACTGCTATATTGTAACCATATTTAACTGTGACTCAACCGGTTTCACCACATACGTCGGCCAGTGCAGTAGTGCCTCGAAGGTTGAAAGATGTTTGATAGCCACACACGCACGTTTAAAAAATTGACAGAGGAGATCGTGCTTGTGTTGCAGTGCGATATTGTTTCCCAGAGTGCTTCCGAGACGTTGATAAATAATATTAAAGAGGTAATTCGATTTGATTTTTCGATCTTACAAAATCATCAACCTCGTGCCAGATCTCAGTTCCCGTTCTCACTGAATCTTAGGCATCGCACCGTTTTATTCCAGAGTCTTTATTTTCACGGCTTTGGACTTTACCACAATCTCGAGCCCATCTGTTACGTACAAACTCTACCCAGCCATTCGCTGCCATTCGCTGCCATTCGCTACCAGGTACCATGCGCTACCATGCGCTACCATGCGCTACCATGCGCTACCGGTACCAGGGTACCATGCGCTACCATGCGCCACCAGGTAGAGTTTGGATTACTACTAGCTAGTAGTAGGTCGGTCTACCTAGTAATTGATAAAGCTTCTACAGAAATTAGGATAGTCTGGGTTATTTAAGTATTCTGACAGCTTCAAGGATATAAGGCCATTCACTCTCGGTCGTTCGAAATTCTCACTCCAAAAACCTAGTCACATTTTCGATCGTTTTTGCCCTGATGTCACTCACAGTTCCTCTGCCTAGACCCGCATAATAAGGATAAAGAAATACAATATTACATACTGGTATACTTCAATTGTTTTTATTGTCATTGCAACTATGAAAATCTATAGTCAGCGAATGTTCGACATATCAGCACACAATTTCGATGCACGATAAAACTCAACCATTAGCGAAAAAGTAGAAGAATATGATCATGACTAAACGTATGCCCCTCGCCTACCAGCCCTTTGATGGCTGCTACAAAACGCAAGCGTCCTCCGCTACCAAACCACCATCACCCAAGCAAGTATACCATGTCAAATCTACTGCCGCCAGCACGTACTGGAAATCTCGAAGCAAGCACGCCAAAGAGCTGCTGCCTCCGGAATTCCAGCCGTGCGAGTTCACAGTTATTTGTGGTCGCAGCAAGCAGTGCTTTGACTCGACAGGCAATCGTAGATTCCGATTGACGGTAAAACTGTTTCTCGAAGAATATGCAGAAGCTACGAATAGAAGCGAAAAAAGTGCCATCGTTAGCCGCATCTACAATCTGATTAAGGAGGCTAGTGCCGTTGGTAGTTTCGTCACTTACAAAGCCGGAAGGTGGTACGAATGTTCCGAACGAATTGCGAGAGAAAAGATTGGTGCCTGTTTTCGTGATTTCTTGCATGACAACTACAAGAGTTCAGCCAAGTCCAAGCAAGCCAAGAGAAAGATCTCAGCTACAATGCAGGATACCGAGTTTAAGGAAAGACAGCACGGTGTAGCAGCAGGCACTACTGAAATACCTATCGAACCTTTGCCCCTGCACAAATCTTCCTTGTTTGATGACGTTTATGCTGCAAACACATGTGTTGCTGACGCACAATCAAGAGGAGGAGACTCGCTGGAAACTGCCGCCGTCGATGACGTCGTTTCGAGTCACGAGGCAGCTCCTCGTGTGAGTTCAGACTCGTATTGGGCAGAAGTCTGAGGCCGACTAAAAGCTGCCTGCAGAGGAGCAACGCTTGATGGCGCCCCTAAAATTGACAGGAAAAATGTTCAGTGGTAAGTGGTTCCGCCAAACCATAAATATCAAAAGTTGCAGTAGAAACAACTCGTTACTACCTGGTATGCGGTATATTAAACTAGAATCAAGAATAATAGAAATCTTTTTTTCATCGCATTTTTGTTCGCAGATCCATTGGGTCTGATTCGTCGATAACTCAGCGTGTTGACGCGACCTGCTGTCTACTGTGCCCTCTCTCGAAGAAATTCTTATTTGGGCTGACGTAACGGGGCTATTAGTAAAATTATCGCTTTGAGGGCTTTAAATTCTTGGACTGGAAGCTGCTGATGGTCGTCTTAGCGTTTAGCGTAGTCCAGTAGTGTAATAACATGTCACTCTGCTCTTCTCATTTGCAACTCGTTAATACTATAATATGTATTATTATAGCATAAAATCCCATCCATCATCAGCAAGGATTGAAACAATCTTTCCAGCACTGCCCTGATAGCTCAGTTTGGTAGAGCGCACGACTCTTAATCGTGTGGTCGAGGGTTCGATCCCCTCTTGGGGTGTGAATTTCACATTTTTGTCAAATTACCAGTTGGTGTCACAATTTTTGTCAAATCAGGACCCAGATTATGGTGTAGCCAAAATGCTCGTTGCGGTGACTATTAGCTAGTGATATCCAGCCTGGTATGTTACAATTTTTGTCAAATCAGCACCCAGATTATGGTGTAGCCAAAATGCTGGTTGCGGTGACTATTAGCTAGCAGTGATATCCAGTCTGATCTGTTACAATTTTTGTCAAATCAGCACCCAGATTGTTATGGTGTAGCCAAAATGCTGGTTGCGGTGACTACTAGCTAGTGATCTCCGAGGACACAAGATTGAGTTTATTGAGCAACTGGTTTATAGCACTTTTGCATACCGTCTTGTGTTTGCTCTGAAGCTCCTTCGGGAGGACTACCTTCAAAAATGGAGGCATCGATTGAGAGGTACGGTGCTTGGCAGTAGTTGTAGAAATGTCTGTGCTGCACTAGGAATCGTTTCTCTGCTCTGGGAACTGTTTCTCGGTGCTGTTGTAGAGAAGCAACCACATGCAGCCTGAATTCTTTGCAAAATCTGCCCACCGTGACTGCGACTCCGTGACTGCGAAAGCGATGATGTATGTGTAGGAAGATAATGTTGTACCGGTAGTACCTTTCTTCTTCGCGTTCTTATTAGTATTATGGTAGTATTTGAAAGTCACCTTGCGCACCAGCAGTCTCTCCTATCCCTTGCCCACAGTGGTGGTGTACTATTTCCAACATGTAGCTTCTTGGTGTGTATTTTGCACAATTTTTCTTACGTTCTTTTTCTTACTTGTGCACTTGTTTTGTTGACAAGCAATCGGCTATCACCATTATTGCAATCCCTGTAGCAATCATGTGATCTCAGTTTGTTTTTAATATCCTAACATGTGGTTTGGGTTGTTGTACGAAAAAAGGAGCACAACAGCATGGCACTTCCTCTGCCCACTACTACTCGGATCATGTTGTATGTTGTTATATGCATAGCAACAAAATAGAATCATTCACCCTTGCTGCAGGTGCTGCGGATTCGAAGCAACCATAACCTCGCTAATAGGTCCATAGCCACAACGGTTCCCTGGACTTGTACGAGTAGTCAGCTACTACTACTAGTAGACTACCCTACCATCATCTGTGGTGTTTCGGTTGGAGGGGAAAAGTAAAAGAGTTCAAGGGAAAGTTCGATACCTCACGAACAAGTGTGCGATTGGATGGATGACTCAAATCTCATAGTTTATGAATCCATCTAGAGTAGTATTAAGTCTGCGCAGCTTCGTGCTTATTATAAAGCTATCGGTGTCTTCCAACAACTTACCATACCAACAATCCTCGTCTTGTCACCCACTGCTACTTTTGCAAGTCTAGTAATAGTCTACGAATTCACCTACACAAAAAGTTATTCTATTATGATGCAAAAACACCCACTGGACCATCGGTATCAATTCCTATTAATTGAGGTTCCACTATCCTCATCACTCCATCATGCTATTGTTGTTGTTACACTCAATCGTCCACAAAAGTTGAATGCCATTCATGCTCCCCTCTGGCGGGAGATTGGAGATTGTTTTGGACGTCTCGGTCGTACGGGTGACGGTTGTCGTTGTATTTTGTTGAGGGGGAGTGGTCGAGGCTTTTGTGCAGGCATTGATTTGGCCGATTTGAGTTTCACTGACGGAACAGATACTACTACAAATAATAATAATACAATCAGCAGTATTAGTAGCACTGTCAGCGCAACGGGGACTCGCGCTGCTGCTGCTGCTGCTGCTGCTGCTGCTGCTGACCCAGCTCGTAAAGGACTCTCCATGGCGAGCAAGATACAACAAATGCAAGCCTGTTTTACTCAACTCGAAACATGTCCTGTGCCAGTTGTCGTGGCTTTGCACGGATGTTGCATTGGTGGTGGTATTGACTTGGCCTGCTGTGCGGACATTCGTATCTGCTACACCGGTACCACCTTTTCCGTCCGAGAAGTACGCATGGGACTGGCGGCCGATGTAGGAACGTTGCAGCGCTTACCGAAAATAACGGGAAATGAATCTTGGGTCCGCGATGTCTGTTTAACGGGACGAAATTTTGACTCGAACGAGGCCTTGCAAAACGGTCTTGTCAGTCAAGTAATATCAGATGGTAATGATCCATCGACGCAACTGTTGAAACACGGTATTCGACTGTGCCAGACCATTGCTGCCAACAGTCCTGTGGCCGTGGTTGGTACCAAGAAAGCACTCCTTTACGCACGAGATCATACAGTAGCGGATAGCCTGGAACAAATCATTTCTTACAATGTCATGGCGCTGCAGTCCGAGGATTTACCACAATCCATTCGAGCTGCCAAGGAGAAGCGCCAGGCCAACTTTCCAAATCTCTGGAAACAATCGCGGCTGTAGTACCTTGATCTGGCTTCCTAGCAAGCACCTACAGTGCAAAATAGTGGCAAGCACAATTCGGCGGTAGTTCCAGCAGCACCCTCTAATTCATTATTGTTGCTATTATTATTTCAACTGATACGCGTTGATAAGGTTGGGATGACTTGAGTGAGCTAACCAAGCTCAGTTTTAAGCTCAGCGTGACACTAGCTTACACAGGTCTGAAGCAACGGCGACAAGCTCACGAGACAATAATTGGTCGTGCAGAGGCAATCGCGGACATTGCCGAAGATGAGATTGCCATGTGATGTGTAAGTGCCATTGACTCAAGCACAGTCGACATGAGTTAGCGTAGCCAGGTTGACGGCGAGACATGGTCATCATGGCATTCTCGGTTCGAAACGATTAGACAACTCTCTAGAGACAAACAATTTCGTCAACTCTTGCGCACCGACACCTCCGGTTTTATTGGAAACATCGTTCACTCCACCGACATTGAAGTTACGCCTACACAGCGATCGCTTTACTATCATAAATTCTTCGTTTATTGTACTACTGTAGAGATATTGGTAGGCAAAATTTTGAATGACTGAAGGACTACGGTTTTGCTATTCCTTCATTGTGGGAGACAACAAGCTATCCGCTAACTACACCAGCAACCACAGTCGCAGCCAATTTTGTCACAGTTGATACCAATAGTCTCGAGTGGGTACTCTGACTCGTTCTTCAGAAAGCAAAGCCCAATAGGCACATCCCCGCCAAGCGAAGTTTCGTGAAGCCATATTCGTTTGAGCTCGGCCCACTCTGCCCCCCATTCAATGGGAATTGAACCGGTCAGACCAGGATTGTCTTCTAGTTGGAGCACTTCAAGTTTCGATATCTCGGACCACGATACAGGGAGGCTTCCAACAAAGGAATTTCCAGCAATCGACAACCATGATAAACTCGAAGATAATTCGCTCAACGATGCCGGCAGCGTTCCGTCCAATTTATTTTCGGAGAGATGTATCTCAACAACATTCGTGAGCTTAGAGAGCTCGTCTGGGATGCTCCCTGTAAGCCCATTGAAGTCGAGGGCAAGCCCCTGCAGCTGTGTGAGTCTGCCAAGCTGCGTTGGGATAGTAGAGACAATGGCATTTTCGCGCAGTACAAGCGTCCGAAGCTGTCCGAGATTTCCGAGTTGCGTGGGAATCTGTCCGCGTATGTTATTGCTTTCCAGCCGCATGTGCTCCAACTTCGTCAAACGACCGAGCTCAGTCGGTAATGTCGATGACAGTTTTCTATCACCTGTGGCACGAGAAGATTGAACTTCACCTTCACCTGTCTGACTTGCCAGAGTTAACCACACCAGGTTGTCCAAAAGACCGAGCTCACTTGGCAATCCGCCTTCTAAGTCACAGCTGTGCAAATCCAAGCCCTGGAGGGTTGTCAGTAGACCGATCGTGCTCGGAATGATTCCTTTCAGTAGAGGATTGCTACCCAAGTCAAGACTGAGCAAACGTTTCCAAAGCCCAACTTCTTGGGGAATGCTTCCTCGCAGCTTCTGGTCGCGAAGGCTAACTTGAGTTAAGAGTTGATCCTTGTTACAAAGCAGCCCTTCATTCCACAAACACTCGTCGATATCGGCATTGATCCAGTTGCCCATGTCAAAATCGCTGCGGGTGTCGTTGCTATCCGTCACGTTGACTTCACCATTGACTGCGGCATAATAAAATGTGGCCAATGAAAATCGCTGGAGCCACTTCTCCTCAGTGAGACTGCTGATATCCTGCTCTTTCATCCATTTCAATGCAAGAGACTGAGCGGACATTTCGTCTTGTTGGATGGTTTCAACGCTGTACGATGGCAGTAAGCTTTCTATATCAACGCCATTACTGATGGGACCGGAGCTCGGTGCCTCTGTTGGCTTTTGGATTTCTTCATCTTGGATGATTTGAGAACTATAAGGGGAACCTGCATCTGTCACCGCCACGACCACAACTGCGATCCAAACTGCCGCGCAAAAACAACAGACACCAGCTCCCAAAAGGTTATCCCACAAACACTGCCAGCATGAACTTTTCGATTCGCTATGAATAGGATTGTCATCGTGTAAATGTTTCAACGCGTGCTCCAAGGGACTTGTATCGGACTCATTTTCTGCTACGTATTTGCCAGTTTTCCGAAGGTTTAGCTCATCTTCCATCAACTCAACGCCACCAGTGGTGGGATCCTGAAAGGCTCCAATAAGATTGTCATTACTCTTGGTGCTCTTCAAATCTTCAAGATTATTTTCTTCGCGAACACTGCAGACTGGTGACGACACCTGGTTAGAGTATGCCTTCCATTGCCGTTCAAGGTCCTCAATTTCATCTTGGAAAATTTCTGGTACAGGACCGGGATTTTTCTCCAACTCTTCTTGTTGCGCTCGAGCCATCTCGATTTTACAATGCAACTCTGGTGGCGGAAACGATTCAGTAGCTTCCATTGAAGGGCCGGGGTCGGGGTCACAGTTGAGTTGACGGTAGGCTGACATGGTGTTTGTATCGGTCGCGTATCGGTTCAGGGGCATTTCATTAACCCCGTCTTTCTTTGACCGTCTCTGAATGCCACTAGCATCCGGTTGGACACGCCTTCCTCGTAGATACGATGTAAGCATGGATCCTGGAGGATCGCCATGTCGGGACTGCTGTCTCGATTTTTCTCTGCTTTTCTGGTTAAGGTGCGATAGGCTTGAGTAATAGCTGTGATGGTCTGGACCCTTCCGACCAAATAGCTTCAAACTGTCGCAGTAGTACTCATCTTGAAACAACTCTCGCCCTTTCGGTTCGTCAAAAGGAACGCTGTCATCATCCTTACGAGAGAAGACATACGCTGACTGGTTTCTGCTGAGCGAATCTCCCCTGGTATACGGTCGCTGGTAAGGATAGTCCGGGAAAGATACGCGCGACGCAGCACTATGAATACTGCTGGTATCACTGGTGTTAACTGCTACGTATGCGGGAGGGTGTACCTGGTAGGTTTGTTGAAAGAGGGGTGAAGGAGCCCGTCGTAGATGTTCTCGAACATCCGCAGAAGCAGACGAAAGACTATCCGTCTCCCCGGATTGTACTGTTTCAATAGGATATCTCCGAGAAGGTGGAAGCTCTTGCTGTTGTTGTTCTTGTTCTTGCTGTCGAGTATGTTGTGACTGTGATGGGGCCTGATCGGTTTTCTGCGTTGGTGCAAAGGCTTGTAATTCTGGAACCTCCTCGGAAAGTTCCTGTGCTTGTGCTTTCAACATTGCTTTGGCCTCCAACAAACTGCTTCGTCGGCCTGCGCTGTGTTTGTACCCACTATCGATCATTTTTAACCTTGCTTGCTCAGTCGGGAGGCTATTGCTGCTCGCATCCATAGAAGAAAACAGATACGACAGCGGTCGTGGATTTCCCTTTTCAGGCACACCTGATATTGAATGACGCTTGTTCTGCATCCGTCTGACTTGAGAACCTGGCGAACGTTCCAATTTCTGACTCTGTCTTCCACTGTCAATGACGCTCCAGCGCCGTTTGCTGAGGCTACTGATCGTATCTAAACTGGTTGAGCTATTTTGCAATTTCTCACTTGCAACAGAGTGAGCTGTTTGCTTAGATGTGTCGTCGCCGTCGTTGTTGTTAATGCTGCTATTGTTGTTGCTTTTGCTCGGACTATCAACACCTTTGCTTTTCTTTGAATTTTTCCTGGCAATGGCCTTGTTTTTTAATTTTAGAGCAAATCCCATTACGTTGGCTTCTACCCGTGCGGTTCGATCAGCTAATATACGCTCATTCACTTCCCCGTCTTCCCCAGCGACCAGTATTTTTTTACATAAAGCCGTTAATTCGTCATCTTCATCCAAATCTGGTTGCATATGCCACGGAAGTTCTTCGTAGTCTTGTTCGTACCATGGTAGTTCGTTTTTATCGTGTTCTTCCGCCACGTGATTCGGATCGTTTACAGAAAGTGCTGAATCTTTCCATTGATTGTACTCTAGCAGGCCAGTAACGTGTGGTTCCTGATACACTACCGATATAGCTCCTCTCTCTTGCCGCGATTTTCGTTTTTGCGCCAGCACTACAACACTACCCATGTCGGTGTTGCTACTAACTTGTACAGCTTCTTCTTCGTCAATAACTTCTTCTTCAATGAATTCTTCTTCCTCTATAACTTCTTCGTACCGGAATGGTACCTGTTCGTCGGACAATGTTGTTGATTCCTGTGTTGTCTGTTGCTGTTGCTGTTGTTGCGGCGGCGGCGGCGGTGGTGGTGGTATTACGTTTTTGGAGGCGTTGGATGCTCCTTTACTTTGAGTTTCTTTTTCTTTTACACTATCTTGCTGTTGTTGTTGCTGTTGCTGTGATGATGATGGATTCGATTCCTTCTTGGAGGAGCTTGTCTTGGAGTCTTGACTGCTCTTGCTGCTATTATTATGTTGAGATTCGTGACTATATTTGCTTTTACTGTTTTCGTCCTCTTCTCCTTTTGTCGATGCGGGCTCTTCTACTTCTACTTGTCCTTGTTTGTCATGATTTTCATCATGATTTTCTTGTTCGTTACTGTTATTATTTGTGGGATGATCTATCACCGACTGCGGAGATGACCTTGCAGAAGAACTCTTGTTGGAAGCATTCGACTTTTGCGAGGCATCAAGTATTTGTTGTTGTTGTTGCTTGGACTGGTGGGAACCACTGTTGTTGTCACTCTGCGCTGATGTTGGTGTTGGTGCGGAGGAAGCGACAGGAACAGACGCTTTCGATGTTTTGCTCGATTCGGAACTGGAACTTTTTGATTTGGGTGGTGGCGGCGGTGGAGGTGCAGGAGCGGGTGGTGTTCGTTTGGTAGAAGAACTCACGCCGGAACTGCTCGTATCAAGAACGTTCTTTTTCTTGTTGTTGTTGCTATTGCTATTGTTGACTGGTGGAGCGGGTGTCCTTTTTCGCAGTGGAAAGCTGCTGCTTTCGTCACTACTACTGTCCAGCAGAGACGTAGTCTTTTTAGCAGATGGTGGAGGAGGAGGAGCTGGAGCAGCAGCAGCAGCAGCAGTTTTGGTCTTTTGTTTACGCCCAAAACCAAGACTGCTCGACGATGATTCTTCGCTACTGCTATCCAAAAATCCCATGATTATTTTCTTTTTGGAGATTGACGCCTTGAATTTTTAGTTGAAACCAAAAGAAAGAAATAATAGACGTGTACACCAGTAAACCTTTTGTCTCGTTTCTGCGACCAAGGCGTAATCTAGTATGAAAAAAGAATCGACTTTTCTTTCTGTAGAGTATATTATGTATTCTTTCGTTTCGTTTTCGTTGCTCTCGTTCACGTCTTTTGATTATCGTTGCTGTCGTTGCTGTCTGTGCTATTAGTTCATTGTATTACTAAAATGAAGATAAAAAGACAGACATGCTATTCTTATAATATAATCGAAATGCTATTCGTAGTTAGGTTGTTACGTGTGACTTGTGACTTATGTGTCAAAATAATAAAGTTATAGTCGTAAGTCGTAGTAGTCATGGTTTTTTTGGTTGGTTTCTCGTTCCAAATTTTTGATATCGACCAAGTATAGCATGCCCGGGTAGAAATTAGTGGTTCGTGCGTGTGAGATAATACTGTAATAGGATTATTATTAGCTACTCTATTAGTAGACTACTACTAGCTGGCCCTATTCTTAGTACTTTTTTATTGATCACGTCATCAACTATGGATGAAGGAGAGGGTTCCAGCGTACAACAGTAGTATTAATAGCAGAAAGTCATCAATCCACCGCTTGCTTGACTCGAACCGGCCTCGTGTGTGTAAAAAAAAAATCCTTTTTCAAGTCGGTTCTCTCTTTCTGAACAAAAAATCATGCATGAGGGCATCGTTCGCTGAAATAAAAAATAACAACAGACCGAGCAAAATTTTACGTCTTCTCTATGTGTGCGCGATTCTGCAAACAACGAAGAGGAAGACGAAGACGAACAGATAGGAGGAGGAGAGATAGTGTTACTGAACTGGCAGGGCGAGGAACGACGGAAGTGCGAAATAGTGGTACACAGTCAAAAGAAAAGGTGCAGAGGTGCACTTATTACTGTAATAAGAGGTGAGCAACCCTACTAGCTTTCCAAAAATTGACAACGCATCAAAAAACGATACTATTAGTCGTAGTAGAGAGTAGCATAGCTAGCTAGTCGATTATCATAGTAGTATAGTCTAGTAGTAGTCTAGTACCAGGTAGCCATCCGTCCCTGTTGGTGCCAGTTCTTTTAAATTATTTAGTTTTTTCGAGACCAAATTTGGTGACGATAATAATAATAATAGTAGGGTTAATTTTTTTAGTATACTATCAGAGTGTATAATATTACGTTGCTGGCTGCTGGTCATCGGTTGCGCGCGAATGATTACGATTTTGTGATGTTGTGACGAATAATGACCTTGACGCCAACAAAATCTACCAGGTACTACTAGGCTAGTAGTGTGTTGGAATGAGCTGCAAACTCTCAAGAAGGCCGAAAACACAACACATACAGACGCAACTTACTGTAACAGCAGGGGAAGCATTATATTATAATATTATTATATTAAAAGTAAATAATAGTATTATTTTGTTGTTGAGTAGTCATCATCATTATCTCCATTACAACTGTTACCACCAATAATAATAACCAACGACAACAACAACAACAAGACGACGAAAAAAAGAGTCTTTTTTATCCAGAGAAAGAAAAATGGTAGCAGCAGAATTCAACAACAACAACAATAGTAGTAACAGTAACCATATTAGTGGTGGTGCCGCTGTGACGACGGCATCATTATTATCCGCGTCACCTCCGGATCCTGATGGCACGTCTACTGTGCCATCCGATTCTGTTTTCATTCCTTCTACCAGTAGATCTGGTGATGGAGGTGCTGCAACGTTTGATAAAAAAAACCACAGTGATGATCACGACAATGCCAGTATCGGCAGCAGTAATAGTAGTGGTTCCCAAAGCAGTGCCACCCACGATACCCATACCAATACTCTTGGTACTGGTGACGTTGTTGACAATGACAATGCCGACGACGACGATGATATGACGGATCCTGAAACGGCCAAAGCTCGTTTGCGGGAAAAAATTCGACAACAGGCAGGATCACTGATTGGTCGAAATAGTACTAGCACTAGTACTGCTAGGACTTCTTCGAGGCTGCCTTCGTCCATTCGGACTTCGTCATCATCAGCAGCAGCAGCAGCACTGGCAGCAAGACTGAAACAACAGAATCGTACCTCTAAAGTGGGAAGAGGAGGAGAAGGTAGTGGTCTGTCGTTTGTGGCCAATGCTTCCAAAAACATGGAAGACAGTAATAGCAGTCTGACATCTGCAAAATATAGAAACAGAAATGTTGGTACTGCTGCTGCTGCTGCTGCTGCTGGTGCTGGTGCTGCTGCTGCTGCTGGTAGTGGTGGTGAAAGTGGTAGACCTTCCATGAATGTCGATGACAGTGATAGTACCTTGAACACTTCCAAACGATCCATCGTACGATTTGAAGATGATGAAATATCGGAAGGACCCGAAGAACCAACGCAACTACAACCTTTTGAAGAAGCTGCTAAAGCACCACCAGCAGCTGCAACAGCTGCAACAATCGGTCAAGATGACAAGAAAATGTCGGATGCTGGTCGTCCTGCTGCTCGTGGTGATATTGAAGAGGATTTACCTGAAATGGTTTATGAAGTCAAAGAAGAATATTGTGGTGGAGGAGCTAGAGCTTCTATTATCTTGTGCTTGATCTGTATGGTGGCATGGCTCGTAATCATTCCGGTGGCATTAGCCTCTCGAGACGACAATGACAACAACGACAACGACAATGATGTCACTAATGCCCCTTCCGTGGTATCTACGTTTGAAACGGAAGGTCCTTTTCCACTACCTACCCCGTCACCAACCGACGTTTTGGTAGCAGAACCCGAATCTACAACGGAACCAACAACAACGCCAGAGGAAGACACCAGTACCGATGCTCCCACTGTCACACCATCCTTGCTGTTTGAATTTCCAGAATATACTCTACCCGCATTGCAACAAGAAGATTCACCGCAATCTATGGCATTGACCTGGATGCTATCGGATCCCAACGTTTCCTCGTACTCCGTGGAGCGACAAATGCAACGATTCGCCCTGGCAACCTTTTACTACACAACCAATGGTGATGCTTGGACGCTTAATACCAATTGGCTCAAAACGGATACCGATAACGACGTGCACGAATGTTTTTGGTATTCTCAAGTTCCCGTTTGCAATGCGTTGCAAGAATACATTGTCATTGAATTAAACGACAACAATCTGGTCGGTGAACTACCACCAGAACTGGCTATGTTGACATCTCTTACGGAATTGCATTTGCAAAAAAATCAATTGCAAGGTGGAATTCCCACAGAAATCGCTACCGATCTTGCCGAAACCATGATTGCATTAGATCTTCAAGACAACCTTATGACGGAAGTATTTCCCACAGAATTGGGATTGATGACGAACTTAAATTACCTGTGGTTGAACAGTACCCGAGATGCCAACAGCTCCGGAACTTTGTTCGCCCCAATTCCGACAGAGGTAGCGTTCCTGACCAATTTGCAAGAAATGCATCTGTCCAACAACAAGTTATCTGGAACCATACCATCCGAGATTGCTCTTCTATCCCAGCTCGATTGGATAACACTGCGCGGGAATATTCTGTCTGGATCGATTCCGACTGAACTTCCCCTATTGCCATCACTGACGTGGTTGGATCTGGCCGAGAATAATCTGGTGGGAGAAATCCCAATCGAAATTGGTAATCTAAACGACACACTCCGTATCTTGCAACTTGAATCAAATGATCTCACAGGATTGATTCCCTTTGAAATGAATCGATTGACCAACGTTGAGATTGTCTTGTTGCACGACAACATGTTTACCGGAAATGTTCCCGTCGGCTTGTGTTACTTTCAACGCATTGGCAAAATCGATTCCATTTCAATTGATTGCGAAGAGGTGGAGTGCAGCTGTCGATGTGACTGCGCAGGTGATAGTGTACTTGAGTCATCATCATTTCAGCCAGAATTCGACGTTGCCTCCATCACGGCCTTTCCTGAAAGTATTACGGAAACTGCCACTTCTTCACCGATCGTTGAAGAAAGTAATACAACTGTTCCAGATGCCGCTGTGTACCCTACGGAGACTGTTGACTTGAACACGACAGTCGTTACCCCAGAGGCCACTTTGGAACCTGCTGTTGACTTGAACAAGACAATCGTTGCCCGAGAAGACACTTTGGAACCTACTGTTAACGTGAACACGACAGCCGTTGTCCCAATAGAAACGACCACTGCTGGGTCAGATTTTGCCGAGGCAGACACCACATTTGCCCTCGAAAACAATAGTACAAGTGCAGTCGCCAGCAACACCACAAACACCACAATTTCTTCTTAAAAATGAGAGGAATCCCCCCACCCCCCCACCCACCCACACACGTCTTTTTTTGTGTCCCTTGTTTTGTCGCCAAAAAGAATATCGCAGTTCTGATGAACTGGCGTCGTGCAGCCAGCCGCACATTATATTTTGTACAGTAGAACAAAAAGAAAACGATCAAATTGTTATACAGACTTTTTATTTTTCCTTTTTCCTTGTTCTGCTAGTAGTCATAAATCAGTAGCTTTGGTTCACTGGCTGTCATTATGATGTCTTTGTTTATGGAACGAAGTAGAGTACTATCATGACACTATTGTTTTACGTTTGGCTGCTGACAGGACGAGGCTGGTACATGGACGGCCTTTGGGGTTGATACAAACCACTCAAATTGTCCAACCAATCTTCCAATGGCATCCCGAACCGATCGTACTGGTGTACAATAAATGATCTCTGTCCATCAAAATCGATAAAGTATCCCTGATCATCGGTAAGATCGTACGACAAACTCAACCACCGTCCCTTCGATCGTTGTTCTGGATCGTCAATGTAGGGTTCAATAGAAGCCTGACGCTGTGTCATATTTCCTAATTCCATGTTCCGTTTTCGTTTCTCGTTAAAGATCATGGCGCCCTGTGATCCGACCGTATGGACCAATCCGACGCGATTCCGTTGCGGTTGAGCGTACGGTAACTTACCCGCATAGTAGTACAAGTAATTATGAATCGATTGATCATCACCATTCATTTTGTTGCAACAGCACTTTGGATCTTGCATCCACAATTTCATCTCGTCAACCATATCATTCAAATACTGTAGCATTGCATCTCGCGTTCCAATAGTAGTTCCACTGCACAGCATGGGATGATTGACAATTGGTTTTGTTTCTGGTTTGCACCGTTCTACTGGTTGTTTAACCAACCAGTGTGTTGTTTGCATGATGCGGTGTTCTTCAAAGACTTGTAATTGACCGTCCCGTACGGGCGGTGCATCGAATCCAAACGGATTTCTTTGAAAAAAGGTATCTCGAACATCTGTTACCAAAACAGGACCCGTACATTCTTGACATTCCAACAAATAATCCCGCAACAATCCGAATCGTCCCCATCGTACTTTCAAATCAGGATACGGATGAGCACACGTCATAACTTCTAAATCATGACTGGTGAGTGTTCTGGTAGCAATCGTCGTCGTCGTCGTCGTCGTCGTCGTCATTTGCTGTTGAAGTATATTTGTGGTACAATTTACGAGCGTCAAACGTTTCATCGTTACATTTTGACTGTTCAAGTAGTCTTCTACTCCGGGCAGTGGTTGTGGAGAAATAGCCAATATGACATGTCCTTGAAATCCAGTATTCCGTAAAGATCCTACAAAACGTTTGTATTCACGCACACCATAATTGGTAGCCATGCCCATGACTGTAGCATCACGACATGAACTCCTTCGTTCTTCTACTTGCTGTTGCTGTTGCTGTTGTACAAGTACCTGTTGTTGTTGAGTTGCTTCTCTTGGTATACTGACACTGGTGGTATGTTCCTTCTGTCCGTCATCATTTACTGACAACATGGAACGTGTTGATAACAACAACGAGTGATGATGATTATTATTATTATTGTATTGATGATTGGAGGATGACGATGAATATGACAAATAATTGTTATGGTGTACCAATACCAAGAAGCAGATCCCTGCGACAGTCACAAAGAAACCTTTGTTTTTGTTCAATACTACAAAAACCAGAGCTTGATTTGGTCGTTGGAAAGGTTTTATGCTCCCTTTGCTCTTTGTTGGCTTCATGATATTATATTTTATTATATTATATTCTATTATATATTGATGGCAATGATTCTTGTAATGTTCGTGTGTCACTATTCACTATGAACCAGACACCAGACCATGAACTAGTGCGTATGAGCTGTAAATCCAAGTATTGTACAGTACCTGGTACTGGACAGGATGACGATTGAGTCGATTTCCTGTTGGTATGTTGAGCTTAAAAATTATTTATCTCGAAAGGAAATGTTGGTCCTCTTTACAATACTACGTAAAGTAGTAGAGTAGCTACTAGGGTATGATGATTGATAATCATAGCCACCTATCAGTAACTGTATGTGATTAACAGAAAATGTTCAACGGATCAGCGTAAAAACTAGCTATTCTATTATTTTACTAGTATGATTATTATTTTTTGGATTCGGATGAAGACTACGGTAGTAGACTGACTAGCTACTACTCCGGGTACTAGGTAGTACTGCTGGTTTGTCGTACCTAGCTAGCTACCGTACTACTACTGTACTTTTAAAAAAGTGATTAACGGAAACCCAGTCGTGCATAATATGACAATGCACAAGTGTGCGACCCTTTTTGGGAAGCAACTACCAGGTACAGTAATCCAAGCTCCTATCTAACCTCGACGGCCGCTCTGATCATCATGACGATGAACAGATGAAACGCAACAACAACTAAAAATACCCTCTACTAGACTAGTCTACTACTAGTAGCTAATAGTCCTCACTCTAGCTCGACCACCGCCAATCCAACAAAAAGGAGAAATTACAAGAGAGAGTAAAGGTAGCTTTCTGTATTTGAATCATTTTGATTAATAATAATCGTTTTGATTATTTAGCAAAAGAAAGGACTACCACGAAATAAAAATAATAATAATAACAATAAATATTAATAATGGCAAGCTTTGCTACGCACCTCGATGACGATGATGACGATGACGATGACGATGACAATGCTTTCTCCTCCGAACAAGATGATGAAAGAGGAGATGATAATTACAAAGGCATAGCACATGCTCTGGGAACCACCACTACATCAGCAGCAGCAGGAGCCGACGACGACGCTGCTGCTGCCGATGACAATGCGAATAGTAGTGAGAATGATGACGACAATGATGACACTGCGAATCATGTTCAGTATCACAGTGGTGGCAAACGCTTTGGAATGATGAACAGTAAAAGTCTCAGTCATCATCAGAACAATAGCAGTGACAGCTACAGTAAAGAAGAAGAAGAAGAACATGATGATGATGACGACGACGAAGGCAGCGACGAAGAAGCACCGACTATAGTACATAATGCATCTGCATCTGCATCTGCTGTTTCAGAACAACACTATCATCACAATTATTACCCGACAGTAAATGCTGCTGCTGATACTACTGCTGCTGCTGCCTCAAAAGACATTCGTAGTAACAGCATCAGCAACAACAGCAACAGCAACAACAACAACGCCCATACGAATGTCGACGATGGAGTAGAAGACTTGGATAGTACTAGTGATAACGATGATTCCGAAGAAACGGAGGAAGATGACGATGACGACGACGATTTACCACTGGCGACACCGTATCCGTGGAGTCAGCAAGATTACGCCTTGACCTTACACCACGACCCTAAACCTCGCAAGGCTATTGGAACGGGAATGGTTTACTTGAAACGATTGATCATGGACGTAGTACCGGATGATAATCAGGAACGTTTTCCAGAAGAATCAACTATTCTAACTGCTCCTGGTGCCAAACAGTTGCTCAAGAAACTATTGCTGAAGACAAAAGAAAAGGTCGGCCAATTAGCAGGAGGTGGACGAGATGACGAGAACAACGACAACGAAGATTTGGACGACGACGACGACGACGACGATGAGGATGACAACAAGAAAGATAGTGATTCCACAAAAAAGAAACGCAGGCATCTTCCGGGACCTCGATTTTGGACCGATCTAAACAGGGAAGATGTTCAAGATTTGCATCCACCGGGAGGGAAAAAGAAAGTATCGTCACTCTTTATGAAAATCTTACAGGTCGTGGAGAGTGCTCATCCGCGCAGCATTTCGACACGTCAGATCATTCGAGAGTGTGCCCTCACCTTGCCAGCAGGAGTTCCACCGGGAAATATGGATGCCAAGGAATACCTATGTTGTATATTGCACTTTTTGTCGTCGGAATGGATGTCACCCGATACGACGCAATTACCAAATCTCCCCTTGATCAAATCGTCGTCCTCCAGCACTGCTGTTACTGCGGCGATGGAAATGGCAGCAGAAAATGAACAAGATTTGGAAAAACGAAGCTACAAAAAATCTTACAACTGGAAACTGCAGCAAGATTTGCAACCTTTGGTACCCGAATTGGAACGATTCTTTTTTTACAGTCCTTCCACGGGCATCCCGGAAGGATCCCCCTTTTCGCTACAGGCCTTATTATCCAAAGCGACTGCTGCTGCTGCTGCTAATAGTGGCAGCGGCCAGTCAGAGGATGTGAATAAATGGAAACAAAACAGTACCAACGGCAGCCAAAATGCTTTTCCATGGATTTCTCGCGTACGTTTCAGTCCCCGACCACCCGATCCAAAAGCCGGAAAAAAGGCACTGGGAGAAACAACATTCTTACTCAAGGGACAACCATTTCCGGCTCGCATGACGGGAAAGAAGCAAACACCAGCCAACACAGCAGCTGGTGCTACTGCTAGCGATTGTGGTGGTGGTGGTGGTGGGAGCACAGCAAAAAGAAAAACAACAACCAAAGCGACGAAGTCATCGACTGCCACTAAAACAAAAAAACGAAAGGCAATTTCGCCAGTCATTGACAATGACAACGAATCGGTAGCCAGCAGTAGTGCAGGATTTGCCCAGAGAATGAATCAAGGAAAACAATTACCATTCACGTAACTACATTTTTAACACTGAAAACTTACAAAGACACGATTATTATTTCAAGTCGTACTGCATGCGAAATAGTAAAATGGAAGAAAGTTAGGTTTCACCTACCATTTGAGTAAGGAAGCGCTCCTATAAGCTCAGCTTTGCTTTTGGAGAATATCTAGGTTGGAGTGGGGGCAGCCATCATTGGCATAGCTTGTTGACAGTGCAATAGTCGCCCTCAACCCCCAAGACGATACACGTACCTATTACTGCTCCAAGTAGGTCTACTAGTCTAGCAGACTGCTCAAGTACTGTATTCGACGGTAATTGTTTCGAGTTAACCCTAATTTCTGTACGTCTGCAGTACGGTACGTAGTCGAAGGAATGAGGAAGATCGTATCGTGGAAAATTGAAGAATAAAATCCAAAACGTGGAGGCCTTGACTGCCATCTACCCTAAATTCAAGAATGCTCCATTTGGATAAATATGCACATGCATCCTATCATTTAAAAATTATCATTCAAATCTGGACAGCCACCTTGCATCTTCCTGGAACCCTAATACTTGGTAGCTATAGCTAGCTGCAACATTCATACATCAATAATTTATCTACCAGCTACAAGATACTTTCAATGAATTCTCCGTTCTTCTTGTACACATCGAAGTTCAATGGCAAAAAAAATCCAATCTTCCTGGAGGTGTGTTGATCTGGATGCCTCCCAAAACTGTAGTCAATTCACTGGTAGTACTGTTAGAAGCATCGCTCGGAGATCCTGCTTTGATGATTTTCCCCATCATTTCCTTTTGAGCATCGTACAGGGCGTAGGGAAGTTCGACCATGGCATCTTCGGCCTTTTCTAGCCGCTCAGCGTAGGGCATCAAAAGACTTCCAACAAAGTACTGTTGCGCATCAACAGGGTCTTGTGGCATGGTGGCCTTCTTTTGCTCTCCCGCATGAACGGGCGACACGTAACCTGAGGCAGCAACGGCACTTCCACAACACGCACCACCGTTCACTCGACCACGACGTTCTACAGTTCCGACGTTTCCAGCACTGTCCACGCCAACGTGAGGACCATGGACAATCACACAGCTTCCTCCATCGGGGATGTGGGCTGTCATGGCACCGAAACTGGTCACACCTCCCCAGGGAAATCCGGCCAAACCACCCATATTAAAATTGGTGTCAAAGACGTTGGAAAGCTGGGTTTCAAGAGGGCGGCTCGCTTCATCACAGCACAGGGAAGTAGCGCAGAGAGTCTTGGAGTCTAGTTCGTAGCCCCTCTTGACGAGTTTGGCGCGGAGGTAAGTGATAAGCTCGGAGTTAGTCTTGGCACCAGGGAAGATTTCTGTCACTTTGTCAAATTTTTTCGTATCGATCAACCCAGTAGGAACAGGCTCCTGTGTCTTTTTGCGGAAAATCTTTTTCAAAGTGCCAAACAGATGCAATTGCGTTGTCGACTCCTGTGCCACAGGTCGGACGCTCACAGCAGTCGAGGGGCCAAGGAAATGCTGCTGGGAAGGAACAACAAAAGCAGAAGTCGCATGGAGAATTGAAAGTGCTACTAAAATGAATCTCATGGTATTATTATAGTGTAATACTGAATATGCCTTTTTTGGTATCTTGTTGATGATGTTGTGTGGGAACTGGGAGCTGATGTACCGGTTTGAGGTACGTGCGAGAGTTGAGGGACTTAATTAATTGCTTCAAGAAATTCACCAACGTCATCAGCATGTTTAGACCAGTCAGAGCCAGCCGAAGGCAACGTGAGACAAGGAGACCCGAATCCGACGTCACCGGAATGACCCGGAATGCCCCATCCCGTCTCCCACTCAGAAACAGGAACACATCGGGAGAAATCAAATACGACTATTCCCACTTCGGGGAAGAAGATCCACTCGCCAGGCTGCCGAAGCCAAGGCCTGACTCGTAGCCCAGCGTCAAATCCCTACCAAACAAGGAAGGGCCTAGACCTG